>LADL02000864.1_pt1 | contig 19738 bp, 20 predicted proteins | sample 619721 | NCBI WGS metagenome assembly LADL02 (sample SAMN03397408, study PRJNA257561) | rock porewater metagenome | biome: terrestrial; feature: Opalinus Clay rock; material: porewater; isolation source: Opalinus Clay rock porewater BRC-3 borehole | place: Switzerland: Mt Terri URL, St-Ursanne ...
CTCTTCTTGTAGTGAATCCAATATTCAACGTCAGGAAAGCTTCTCAGACGATATCCCGTGGATCTTGTCACATTCTTGTCACGCCCTTACGGGAAAGGGAGGAATTCTGCGAGTACTGAGGGGCACTGACTCATGTCGGTAAAGTTCTAACCAGCGCCAACGCCCCTTACAACCTGATGGGGGCCTTCGGCAAGGAGCTTGACCCGGCCTCAGGCCTCGTCTACTTCGGAGCAAGGTGGTACGACGCCCAGGTAGGGCGCTTCACCACCCCGGATCCGTATCAGGGTAGCATCCAGGATCCGATGTCAATGCATGGCTATCTCTACGCCAAAGCCAGCCCGCCGAACTATGTTGACAGGTGGGGATATCATCCTGAATCTGAGCCCTACAAGAAGGATGAGAGAGTCTACGACAATAGGCGCGTCCTTGAGCAACGGTTCTTCGTCAGGCAATACAATGACGAGACCATCGGGCAGCATGTACATGAGTTTCTGTACACGATGGACCACTGGGAGTACGATGAAAATGGAGACCTTCTATGGCATCATCATAGTAGCTGGACATCAAACCACTACTGGTGGCTTGACGATAACGACGATGGTGGTGGCGGTTCAGGTGGTGGGTCTCCTGGTGACATAGCTCAGCAAATAGCTGAGAAGTACAATCAGGCAATGGCAGAGGCCGGGATGGCGCCCTCGGAAGATGCGTTGGCATATAGTACCATGCTGGTTGAGGAACATGTGGAAGATGTGTTCGGCCCCAACGGCAGTAATCTGAGACCGATGACGGTGCGCTGGTATGACCCTGAACGGGCTTATGAAGAGTTAAGCATAGCCGAGGGATTCATCCCCTTTGTGAGCGACTTTAAGGATGTTCTGGAGCTTTCAACAGGCAGGGATTTGTTTACCCAGAGACCTCTGACCTCACTGCAGCAGGGCTTTGCAGCCGCTGGTATCGCTCTACCTCTTGTAAGCGGCGGAACTCTCATGGCCATCACCGAGGGTGCGGGAAAGCGGGTTGTCGGGGAGGTGCTGGAGGATAGCGCCGAACGCCGCACGAGAGAGATACTTCAGGAACTGGCAGATAGGGCTCTTAGGGAAGTCAGGCAAGAAGCAGCAGAAGAGGCTGGTATAAAAGCGGCAGAAGTGACGCTTAAGGGTCCAGTCGCCGGCACAAGAATACATGCACGGTTTCGGGAATTTGTGGAGGATCTCGGCGACCCAAGACTGAGAACAGAGGTGTCGTATCTAGAAGGCGACGTCACCTGGTGGGGGAAAAGGGATTCGGTAAGGCTAGATGTGGTTGAGTATGCCGATGAGTATAACGAGGCTGTCGAGGCTGTTTACGACTTGAAGACCGGCGCAGCGCGTTTGTCCAAATCTAGAATCAGGACTACACTCAATCACTTGCCGCATCCAGTTCCCGTTATAGGGATTAGTCCGCGGTAGTGCTACAACCCAAAAGCTGCTCCGGCCAGACCGATTAACTACTTTGGCGCTGGCGGACAGGTGTCAGGAGGTGACCACGGGATGAGGAACGATGTTAAGGAAAGGCTGGAGGACCTGCCGTTGAGGAGGAGAGATTTCAAGAAACAAACAAAGAAGGTTTTCAAGTGTCTTGTTTCTGAATACGGGTTCACGTGGAAGGGCACGACAACCTTGTTACGGGTCAATTCTGATGTATTGCAGATGGTTGTTTTTGAACCAGGATCTGTCCCTCACTGCAATGTGGCAGTGCAACCGTTGTATCGTCCATTCCAAGCTATAGCATTGACGCTGGGGAACAGGCTGGTTGACCTGGCCCGGGCCCCGGGTGCACGAGTGCGCAGAGCCACGTGGAAGTACGGAAGTCCAGATGACAACCGCCAGACCCTTGAAGAAATGCTACTATTAGTCAATGAGGCGGTACTGCCATGGTTTGATACAGTAGGTTCGCCGACCGGGTTAATAGAGTACCTCGAAAGGCGCGGAGGAAGAGAGATTCCACCCCGAGTGACGGAGGAGCAGAGGCTAATGTACCTTGGCTACACTTACTTGTATTTGGGTGATTATGAATCCGGTATTCAGGCACTGCAGACTGTCATAGATGGTTGGCGTCGGAGCAGCCATTTCCCAGAATGGAAGGAAGAGGAGGTGCGACGGATGGAGGAGTTATGCGACCTCGCCAGACACCAACCGCATGAGGTCTCTGTTAAGTTGAGAGAGTATGTCAACTACACAAAGAGTGAGATCGGTATCCGAGAGTGATTGACATTGGAGAGCAGTAAGCTGAGTTCCGGGCGGAAGAACCTGAACGGCGGTTCACTCTTCGCAAACGCGACATCGTGTCCCGCTACGGGTGCTAGGACCTCCTGTCCGTCGGATCCCTACCAGGGAAGCATTCAGAACCCGGTCGCGATGCACGGCTACCTCTATGCCAAGCCAGCCGGTGCCGCCTCGATGGTGGTTCCGGTGGTGGTTCGGGCGGCTCTGGAGGAGGCGGAGGGACGAGCCCACCACAACCTACTCCTGAGGAAATTGCTGCGGGGAAGTTTAATGAAGCCGTTCAGTTAGGGGGACTGTCTCCCCACGAGACTACGCTTTATACTCATGCAACATCACCATACCCAACTGACTTGAACCTAAGTGACGATCTGGCCCCTCGACTGAGGACCGGGGATTGGAACCCCCAGCGGAACCCAGCTGGGGAAGACGTACTGTCGATGGTCATTGGTGGCGATATTAGAGATGCCTTCGAGGTCATAACGGGGCGGGACATGGTGACCGGGGTCGAATTGAGTACCGCCGCCAGGGTGATAGCTGTCGCCGGTTTCTTTGTCCCAGTAGTGTCTGGCGCACTGCTACGGAAGGTTGCGACACGGGTTGGCATTGAAATCGCGGAAGAGGTCGGCGAACGGGCCGCCAGGGAGATAGCTGAGGAAGTCGTCGAGCGAGCCGCTAAAGAGGCAGTTGAGGAAGCTAGTGCAGAATCGGGTCAGAGGGTTGTCAGCGAAGCCGCTAGAGCCGACCGAACAGTATCGTTTGGTGAGCTTAAGAGAGCGGCGCAGTTTCTCAAGGATGAAGGTGTCGACAGAATTGGTAGGCGACGCGTGATTAAGGCATTTGGCCCGAGCTCAGAGGTAAGAACTCTGGCTGACGATGTTGTTGGCTACCGTTACTACGGGGGAAGAGCAAGACCCCGCGGTCAGTGGCTGGCAACGGAGGAGGTCTTGGACCCCGTCAACGACTTGGCTTTGCCGTATGGAAGCTTTGCGGACAGACTCCAAGAATGGACAGTTCCCGCGAGTACCAAGGTACCATTGGTCCAGTCGCTCCCAATTTTGGTCGGCCAGGAGGTGCAACGCAGACGTTCGTTCCCAACCCCGACATTTTGAGGTGAGATTAATGAGCCGGTATAGATCGGAAGACTTCGTAAAGGACGCCATAATGGTGCTTGATGCACTGGGGAAGGAACTTGAAAACCGGAAGAAAGGAGTCGCAGGCGATGGCACAGTCGAGGAACTCCGGACAACTATTGATGAGCTTGAGGGAATGCTTGACCTAGTTAAGAATGACCGGCTCCCCGAGAAGCGTGAGCGACAGGTGCGTTTTGCTTGGACAGTACTGCACAACTGGGATTTTATGAATTCTGAACTGGCGAAGAGTCTATTACTCCTGGCTGACAAGTATGAGAGGAAGTTCCCTGCGGGGGTGCAGGGAAGCGACATGGCTTAATGTGCCCTTTTTGTACTCCAGACTCAGTTGGTGTTCAGCCGAAGGGGGTGGGGAGATCTCGTTCAACCTCCTTTAACTGCCGTTGGACCTTGCGAGAGGACACTACCCCGACCTTGGTGTCTTCTCAAATGAGCACGTTAAAGTGCTTCAGCCACGAGGACGGAATTCCCGAGCTGGTGATAGACCAACTGGAAGTGTAGTCATGCGAGTATACGTTGGTATTGATCTGGCCCTTAAGAGTAGTCACGGTTCATACAGACCAAGGGCTTCCAGCCCGGGTTCGCGTGGGGTTCGATGCCTATCTTGGCCTTGATGCTCCTACCTTTGGGGCAAGATAGATAGTGCGTAGAACCGAATAAGCCTCTAAAACCAGTCCTCAATTCTTGAGCGTAAAACAATTACCGCAAAGATGATGTAGACACCCCATAGATAGATCTGTGGTATCAACAGTGTATGCTGGACGGACCCGAACCCACCTATTCTACCGGTTGCATAGTAGACGATAACGAGTATGCCCCCGAGGATAGTGAGCAACAGGTACCTCGCCCACCGAACCAGCCTGGCTAGGGTGAACTGGCCCATTGCCAGGTAGATGGTCATTGCCAGAACAAATAGGACCCAAAACAGAATTAGCATCAAGTCAGCCCCCTCCCATTACTCTGCTAGTGCTCTCCACTAACCATACAATATACTTAAACAGCGTTTAAGTGAAGGAAGAAAGTAGAGCAGGAATCAAGGGGCCTTGCGGCCGTTTGCTACTCGCTCCAGCATCTTGCGGCTCTCCTCAACGGCCTGCAGGGCCTTGTGCTGGCCCCAGTTCCATTTCCGCCAGTCGGAGACATTGTCCAGTGTCGCGACAGCCGTTTCTGAATCACCCCAGCGAAGCAGCAGGTGCTCGGCGAGGGTCTGTCCCTTGTCAGCTGGCAGCTCCGGAATGACTTCAATCAGCACGGGGACAGCGTCGGCGCTGAGGGAGTGGTTGTACTGCAGGTCATATCGCCCGGTTTCCCTGAAGTGAAGGAGGTTGGAGCGGGCGATGTAGGCGTCGGGATTGACGAGATGCAGGATGGCCAGGGCAAGGTACCCGGTGACAAGCACCCCGGCGATGAAGCGCTCCCGCTGGTTGCGTAGAACGGTAACAACAAACCAGGCGAAGATGAAGGCCAGCCAGACCATGAAGACAGTAACAAAGAACCGCAGCTCCGTCTGGCCGAACTCCTGCTGGTAGAGGCGCATGCGGTAGAAGGCGGAGACCATCACAAGATAGAGCAGGGCGACGAGGCCGCCGGAAAGCCACCGGAACAGACGCTGGCCAGAGCCGTCTTCCTGCCGGAGCAGCCAGTGGACGATGAGGAGCAGCGGCAGCAACAGGGCGGCCACAGCCACCAGCTCGAAGAACCCCTGCCGCGCGTATTCCGCGTAGGTGAGGCTGAGGGTGGCATCAATCAGGGCGCTACCGCCGAAGAGGTACCGGAACTGGATGGCGACAAAGCTGAGAAAGAGGGCCTTCAGGCTGCCCAGGATGGTTGCCATCTCCACTCTCCCCAGGGATAAGAAGGCAAAGGTCTCGTCCAGGTGGCCCCAATCACCCTCGCTTCCCCAGGCTGTGGCCCGCAGGATCCCCGCCGCCAGCCAAGTGTAGAGTAGGACGAGAATGATGTGGTCGACGATGGTGTCCAGGTCGAAGGCCAGGGTCTCTGTGATCAGGTGTTCGTAGACGGGGTCGGCGGAGATGAAGAGACCGCCAAAGATGAGGAGGAGCGGGATGGCGATCAGGAGGCCGCGGGCTACGGCGAGGCCGGTCCTGGTCCACCCCGCTCGCGGCACTGTCTGCCAGGAGATGTCGCCAAGGAGCAGGCGGAAGGGCCCTGTCAGGATGTTGACGGCGCCGGCAGCGGTGTTGAGGCCGTAGTCTGTGATGCTGCGAAGCCTCAGACTCCCTGTGCCGGCCAGCATTGCCGCCAGGGCGCTGGTCGCAACAAGGACCAGGCCGTCGACCAGCAGCAGCAGTTCCGAGTTTCGCCAGGCGAAGGCGGAGGCCAGGAACAGGACCGGGACTGCCAGCCACCGGTCTTCCTTTGTCAGGGTCAGGACTCCGTATCGACCGAGGAGGACGATGATCGCAACCACAAGGCCGACCCAAAGGGGAATGTTGAGTCCCGGGCTAGATCTCATCAGGTAATCGGCGGCGATTCCCGCCAGTAACGCGCCCAACAGTATGGGCAGGCCCCGTCTAGGTGTGTCCGTCATCGGGCTACCTCCTTTAAGACTACTGAGTAATGTAACGGCGCAGCAGCGCCACCAGGGTATCCAGGCGGTCAAGGTTCAGGGTATAGAAGATGAACTTGCCGTCCTGGCCCTCCCGCGCTACCAGGCCCGCCTCGGTGAGGAACTTGAGGTGGCGGGACACCGTGGACTCGTGTACCTCAAGGCGCCGGGCCATGTCCTGGGCCGGCAGTTTCTCACGGGCAACGAGCTTCAGGAGCCTGAGGCGCGTAGGGTCAGATAGGGCAGAGAAGCCCAGCACCAGGCTTTCGGGGGCCTCAGGCAGCTCCCGGTCCTCGCGGTGGAGCGGGTTATAGAATAGGTACTGCACGGGGCCGTGCCGGTAGAACATCAAGCGGCGGGGACAGAAGGTAGACGGCACCAGGACAATCCTGTCAAGATCCTTCAGGGGTACCGGGAGGCCCCTCCCCCAGTCCAGGACCAGGGTCTGTCCATCTTCGGAGACATTGATCCGGTCAGAGAACCGGCGGAGGAAGGCCACCGGGTCCATCTCACTGAGGTGGGAGTGCTTCTCCTGAAGGCTCTCACCGAGGACCCCTGAACTGGCGGCGGCCTCCGAGGCGAATGCCTCCCAGTAGGCCTGGAGGGAAGCGCCGAGTTTTGGATCTTGCTCCGCCAGACTTTGGAGGCCTTCACCCACCGGCAGCTGGTTGGCGTCAAGATCGCAGGCCAGCGCCAGGAAGTCGGTTGTGTTTGCGGCTAGACGCAACTCTTCCAGGATATGTGCCTGGACCCGTTTGCTGACCCGCTCAACCCAGGTAGGTGTGGGGGTAAAGCGCTCCGGGTTCAGAATTACCGTGAGGGAGAGGGCCACTTCCAGTAGCGGTGCGATCTTCAGGCTGATCTTCTCGCGCAGTCCGTTTTGGTCAGTCATGCAATTATCAACCCCTTTGGTTGCAGTTTAATGCAAGTATAGGGGAAGATGGGTTCGTTGTCAAGTGATGCGTCGTCGCTCCAGGCTGTGAGGTAGGTCCATGTCAGCCGCCCAACTCATCAGAATCCCCCAAGCCACCTGTTCTGGCTGATAAATGATCCCCTGTCTTCGGTATGGTAGATGGTGACGAGAAGGGAGACGAGCCAGTGGAACACATCGCCATGAAGGGCGGCACCGTGGCCCAGTACACTTGGCGCCGTCGCCTGGCCCAGGCCGCTTGGGACCTGGCTCTTTCCCGCAGACGCATCCTGGACATCCCTTTGGATTATCACTCCAGTTTCTAGGCGTCCTTTACCAGAGCCTATAAGCAAACCCACAACAGGGTGCAAGTAAGCAGTAGCCCCTGGCGGTGGATCTCTGCCGCTTGAGTCTACACCCAAGGAACCGGCAGGATTTCAGGGAGGTCCGTCGTACTAAGGCCCTGCAACTTATACAGCAGCCAGTTGATCTGAAACCGCTTTGCCATGTCCGTGACTGAGTTGGGCCGTCAGCTTCCGCAAAACTGGCTCTCTCTGCCTTCTCTGAAAGTATTTTATTAAAGCTCTCCTGGTGCGCTCCAGAGACCATTCTGAAGACCGCGAGGAACTTCTCAAACGCCGGGAGTCCTCTTTGTCGCCACCCCCGTAACGCCCAACTCGCAAGATGGGTGTCCACGACCTGGTGGATGTCATCAGGGCGGGTCTCTATCCAAAGTTGCTGCCCTTCGCCAGATTAGGATAGGGTAGGGGTCTTTGGCCTAGCTCAGGCGGCTCGCAATATGTATAACTAGTATGCAGAGCATCATGTTAATTGCAAGAGGAAGGATGATTGCTGGTTTCGCTGAATAGTAAGGTACCTAAATGTTTCACCAGGTATTGTGCCATTCTCCAGATGCTGAACAATTTCCAGGCCATCAGAGTGTAAACTATCGCTAGGGTACAGGTGCAATATAGGTCTAGGGCTGTTAGCTTGAGTTGCGACTCCACGGGATAGGAGGGCTATGGAATTGATAAGAATGATTTATGAGGAAAATGAGTTTCGGCCAGTTGTAGAATGTGATGTATGTGTGCAACGCATCGATGACGCTGCGGGTGCGAATGTAGAGTTTTCAGTTGACCGTGATACCTTTGAGCCTCAGGGAAGGATCTACTTTGTACATAAAGGGTGCTCGACCAAGCTCCGAGGTACTGAACCCACGGCAGAATGGTTCTGGCAACCTCTTGAGCCTTTCCTGCTGTTTCTCGGCAACAGCATTAGTTTCAATGAGACGCGGGCTAAGGAGCATCCTCATGTTAGGTATCGAGGCTAGTTTGAGTCCTTACCTCCGAACAGACTTGCTTGCGAGCGTAGCACTATAGCCCGGAGACCTTCTCTACTACGTCTACCAGGCTACTAGAGGATTCGGCGCCTTTCAGGAAGTGTGTGGTGACGGCCCTTCATGGGGTTTTCAGCGTCCAGTAGTACCGCTCTGATGGCTATTCGAAGTGGTGTATCATGCCTTTCTCACCTGACCAAGCAAACAATAGGCTGGCAGCGAGAGGGAGCTGAAGGGATTGGCCAGATTCAAGTTTATCTAGGTACCGTGTCACCAGTTCTTCCTCGTCGTCTGGACCAAACGGTCTTTGTCTACCGTGTGACCAGAAGGGCTAGAGTCCCATTTCATCTCCACTGGTTTACGATCGCAGGTTTCCAGGTTCAGGTTACCAGTTACTTTCAGACTCCATGGCTGCTTCCTTCGGCAGCCTCGATGCTCACTGCGGGTTTGTTACTGGATGTTGACTCCAACGTCGGCAAGTCGGTGTACAAACTGCTGATGAACCCCTCGATGCTTTTCCAGTAATGGTTACGGATTAAGACCGGGCTACTGAAGACAGGGCGTGGGTGTGGAGGGGTGCCTGCCTTCCAGCTTTAGACCAGAGGAATCATCAAAACCAGGTGCCCTGTCTTCGGTATGGTAGATGGTGACGAGGAGGGACGAGCCAGTGGAACACATCGCCAAGGTCAGGCAGGCAATCGACTACATTGAGGCTCACCTCAGAGAGGACATAACGGTGGAAGGCATGGCGACGGCGATTCACTATTCGCCCTCCCACTTCCACCTGGTCTTCGCCAAGGTGACGGGCGGCACTGTGGCCCAATACATCCGGCGTCGCCGCCTGGGCCCAGGCTGCTTGGGACCTGGCCCTCTCCCGCAAACGCATCCTGGACATTGCCCTGGACTACGATTTCAGTTCCTAGGAGTACTTCACCAGGGCCTTCAAGCAGACCTACAACATCACTCCGGGGCCGGTTTCGCGCTGCCCCGAGTGTGTCGAGACCATGGCCAGGCTCGGGGTCAACAGGTCCAGGAACGCTATCCTGAAGGGAGTCGAAGACATGAGCAGCAAGGAGACAGCAGGCATCGGCGGGGGTTCTGATAGGAAAGAGCGCCTGGTACTGGAAGGTGTGATGAGGGTTGGCTTCTACAAGGGGGGAGACCGCTGTCCCGAGGACATCCCCTTCCCCAGTTGCCTGGCAGCGGCCGTCCGATACCTGGGGGATGAGTACGACTGGGTGCCGATAGAGGCCAACAACACCACCTGGCGGCTGAACGCGGCCAACAACGGGATCCTGGCGGCATCAGGCATGACCTTTGGCCTGCGCTGGCGGGAGGGTTGGCACCAGGACAACGCCGACATGATGTTTGTAGCCGACCCCAGGGATGTCATCCACCGGTCCTTCCAGTACGTGGGGTATGAGTATGAACTGGTTCAGAAGGAGGAGGATGACGACGCCGACGAGGAGCTCTTCCGGGAGAAGGTCATCCAGTCCCTGCGGGCTGGCCGCCCGGTGCTAGCCTTCGGGGTGATTGGCCCACCGGAGTGCTGCCTGATTACCGGGTATGACGAAGGCGGCGACGTTATCCTGGGGTGGAACTACTTCCAGGATAACCCCCAGTGGCAGGAGGTCGTGACCATTGAGGCGTCGGGCCTTCCGCAAGGCTAACTGGGTCAAGGATACCTGGAGCATGATTATGCTGGGAGACAAGATTGGCTCCCGCGAGACCCTTCAGAAGAGCCAGGAGATCCTGGGCTGGGCCCTGAAGGTAGTGCGGACGCCGGAGGTCCTCGGGCGTCACAGCGGCCTTGCGGCCTACGACGCCTGGGCCCGGCAGATCGCTGATGACGACGACTTTGCCACCGACGATGTCGATGCGCTACGGCTGCGGCATGAGGTCCACAACACGGCGGTGGGGACTGTGGCGGAGTGCCGCTGGGGTGCCGCCAGGTTCCTGGAGCGGCTGGCCCAGGATGAGCCAGCCATGGCTGACGAACTGCAGGCGGCGGTAGGCTGCTACGACAGGGAACACGACCTGATGTGGAAGATCTGGGGCCTTGTAGGGGGCGCCGGCCACCCGCAGGCTCACACCAAGTTTGCCGAACCAGGAGTGAGGGAGCAGATTGTCGCCATTGTCAAGGAGGCAAAGGCGCTGGATGAGAAGGCTGCTGATCACCTGGAAGAATACCTAGAGAGATAGAGGGGATACAAGTCAGAGCGTATAGGGGTCATCTGGGAGGGGAGATAGTTTGGGGCTATCCACTGGATGGATAGGGTATTGCAGGTCAACATTCTGGGCGGTACACCAAGTGGACCCGTGCCTAAGGACTTAGTCTGGCCCGGGTCTACTTGGTTGCGATCCGCTCACCTGCCCACTCGGACAAAGCGAGTGTTTCGGCACTCTGGGCATGGCGGGAGCTTATCTGTGTCATCATCGAGCCGGATGGTCTTACCACACCGGATGCACCGATAGAGTCCTCTGCCGGGTTTCTCACCCGTATTATGCAACGGATGTCCTCCTTTCTATTTCCTATCTACGTCTTGTGTCGGGCGGTTTCAGCGACTGTCCTTTGCGGGCTCCTGTAAAAACTACGCTGTTGCCTGTAACCTTGGCAACCACTGGTGTCGCTTTCCGGCGAGCGCCACTCAGCTTCAGACGCTTGCTCTCGGCGCTGGAGAGCGAAGCCGGGCTATGCTTTCTTGTAGCCTTAACTTGGGTCACCCAAACGGTGCCGGTTGGCCACTCGGCTACGAGATCGGCGGCGCCTTTACTTCCGTGACTGAGGGTCACGGTAGCTCCCAATCCGCGAAGCTTGTTAGCTACCAGCTCCTCTTTAGTACGGCCATACCTGTATTGGTTAGTCATGATTAGTCACCCCCTATCGGTTTGCCATAAAAAACCCACGATTATTATAGCGAACTGGAGTAGGTGTTGTCAAGCAATATAGGGTTTGCGATTTCAAACACATGCTTTATAATTAGGGTTGGAGGTGTTTTCGATGGTGTCAAGTGGCAACCACATCAGGCGTTTTCGAAAGGATAAGGGCCTGACGCTCCCTGAACTAGCAGAAAGAGCTAAAGTTAGCAAGGGGTACTTGTCACAGTTGGAACGAGGAGAGATTGAGGGTGTGTCCGCAAGGATCCTGATGGCCATATCAAAAGAGCTAGGTGTTACAATAGCCGATCTCATGGGAGAATCCTTGGTGGATGAACGGACTCCAGATATTTCGAAGTCCCTTCTAGAGTTTAGATCGCAGTACAGGCATTTAGGCGTTTCCGATGAAGACTTGGAAATGCTGGCGAAAATCAGCTTCCGAGGAGAGCAGCCAAAGACGGCCGATGGTTGGTTCTTAGTGTACATGTCAATAAAGCAGTCTGTCGATCTTGAGCAGGAAGAGGAGTGACGTGCATTGGCGGCTCCAGCTGTTGACGAAAGCTACATGCTGTCCTGTGCTCGGGAGCTAACGGAAGCATACTTTTGCTTTGATGATGCATCGATCCCAATTGATCTCGAGTTCATTGCCTCCTTAAGGGGTGTAAAGGTTGAGTACAAGGACATGGAGGAAACCATTGCGGGACAGCTTATCTCTCGGGACGGGATCGTTGTTGCCCAGGTCAATCAGCGACATCTGTATAGCCGTCAGAGGTTTACCCTTGCTCATGAGATTGGACACACATTCTTTCCCGGGTTTTCCCGACACAAGGTCTTTAGGCAAGAGTTAAACAAGTGCTGGCTGTCAGAACGACGGCATAGAAATCGGGAAGAGTATTTATGTGATCTCTTTGCTTCTGAGCTGATCTTGCCTAGGAGCCAAGTGACGAGAATGATTAAGCCCGGTTCAGCTGCTCTGGACAACCTGCTTCTCATAGCAGAGGAGTTTCGGGCTTCTCTCGAAGCGACGAGCATGAAGTTCCCAAAGCTCTATCCAGACCCTTTGGTGGTATGGGTTACAGAGGTGAACTTGTCGGAGCGAGACACAGGGAGGAAACTCACTATTGATGATGGACAAGCACTGCTCTTTGACCTTCGTGCACCGAGGCCAAGGCCTAAAGTGAAGATGGTTGCACGGTCTATTACTTGGCGTCACGGGTATATAAAGCGCGGGCGCAGTGTCCCCAGGAGGGGGTCAATAGAACTGGCCTATCTAACCGGAAACCGTATTAACGCCATTGAGCGACTAAAACTAAAGAGCTTTGACGAGGACCTATATCGAGTCGACACATATCCCTATACGATTGGGGTTGGGGGGACTGGAAGCATATCCAAGGCAATCTCAGTTCTGCAGCCTATCTCATCCACGCTATATAGCCACATTGTTTGATAACCAACTGCTTGCGCCTTCGTGAGCAAGATGTGGTGCTACCTCCTAGCTCGGTCTCTACTAACGAGGTACTGAAGAAGCCACTGATTAGCAGAACACCTATATCAGCTGTACTCGAAGACACATGTTTTCCCAGAATGGTCATCCAAACCAGTAGAAGCGTACGCTATTCCGAGGTTTCTCTAACTGCAATGAACGGGAGTAAAGAGAGTGCACTTACGTTTCTTGCATAGAAAGCCCGCTTGGTTGATAATCCTCGCGGCAGTAATACTGCTGGGAGCAGCTGGCCTTCACCTGTACAACCCTTTCAACACCATCGGCCTGTCGGACCGGGTTAAGGTGGCCTTTACACCTGGCCCCCGGTTTCCCCTGACACAGGAACAGAAACGGGAAGATTTCCTTTTCCTCTATGACTTCCTTAGAGATTCTTACCCAGCCTTCGATGGGAAGACTGAACTCTACGGATACGATTGGTTGGCCCAACGGGATAGGTTTGAGGCCATGGTGGAGTCATCCACCGATGACGCCTCCTTCTACCGCGCGATACGGCATATTGCTCTGGCCGTCCAGGACGGACACGTCCATGTCTTCAGTGCCTCTGCCCAGGAAAGAAGGTCGGCGCTTTAACTGGAGGGGCCGGGACAAAGAGGAAGTGATGGCATTCCTGCGGGATGTCAGAGACTATCCGTCGCTGATCATCGACGTCAGGGGCAACGGCCGGGGAGCCACATCCTCATGGATGAACTACCTGGTCTCCCCACTGCGTCAGGACGAGGATCCGGTGACCTGGACCTATTACGAACTGGTAAGGGAGTCAGTCCAGGACAACCCTGCAGCCAGAGTGTGGCTTGACTCCAGCGGTGTTCCGGCGGAGGCGCCTGACTTCCCCTACGGTGAGGCTCCCGATGGCTTCGACGTTTTCAGGGTCCAGCAGCCCGTACCGGTGCAGGTACTCAGTAGTGAGAAACTGGCGGAGCTTGGCCTGGAGGAGGCGGACTGGCTTCAGTCCATGGATCCCGTGGGTTTCGCGGGCAGGATCTATCTGCTGGTCGATAGGGAGGTCTACTCGGCGGCAGAGGCCCTGGCTGCCTTCGCCAAGGCCACGGGCTGGGCAACCATTGTTGGCCCGGGTACCGGGGGAAGCGGGATTGGTGGCGAACCCGTACACGTGTCGCTGCCAAACAGCCGGCTTGTTGTCAAGTCGATTCTCACTGTAGGGCTCAACCCTGACGGAACTGTCAATCAGTTTGTCGGCACCACCCCCGATGTAATTGTGGACTATACCAGGGAGGACTTTCTAGCCCTGCTGAATGGCCATTGGCCCGAATGCGATACGATCCTTTAGAAGGCTTCAGACCTGGCTCTATCTGAAGGCAGGTGAGTCTACGGCAGGAGGGTCAACTAGATGGTTCTCAATCTGTCGATTGACATCAGCGGTGGCATCGGCTACGCTGTGACTCTCGGAATTGCCCTCTATCACATAATAGGTGTCGACGACCTGGAGGACTCGTCAAGGCCGCACGCGCGCGCTGAGGCAAGCAGGACGGGCTCTTAAGATGACCCAAACTGGCTGAGGCTTGATTTATTGCGTATAGTTTAGGTTTTTCCATGAAAGCGACTGGGCAGGAGACCGGTGGTCTTGTGTGAAAGAGAGAATAAGGAAAACAGTCTTTCATCTGGTATTTAAGTCTGGAGGGAGCCGGAACGCATGGGTCAAGCCGGATCATTTGTGGATAAGGGTCTTTTCTCCCACACCTACCTAGGGAAAATCCTGCACGAAGAGGATACGGAAGAGAATGCACACATTAGCGAAGCTCTTACTGACTGGTGGCAGTCCGGTAATGGAGTAACGGATATATTTGTGCAAGCTGCTTTGGACACCCTTGGATTCTATAGAAAGCCTGGGCAAGAAGAGTGCGTTGAGCTTCTATTTGAGGATTTCACGCAAGAGGAACCAATTTCAGTCTGCTATTGTGTGCCAAATGAAGGGAATCTTGACCAGACCACCAAGGGAGAGCATTGGTCGGAGAAGCTGATTCGAAGTGCTCGGCGGGTCGGTGTCAGATGGTCCATATTGACGAATGGGAACCGATGGAGACTGTACCATGTCGGTAGTGAGAAGCCGTACGAGACCTTTTTCGAGGTCCACTTTCAGCAGGCCGTTGAAAACGGCGACTCAGAGGCGCTTTACCTAATGACTAGGTTCTTCAAAGCTAAGTCTTTTTCGGCCACGGAAAATGAGCAGGCTGAGTCTTTGCTCGACAGGTACCTCACCGAGGGGGATGGTTGTCGCAGGGACCTTGAGCTTCATCTGAGCAACCACGCATACGATATTCTGATGCACTTTTCTAGGGGGCTGCTCAACCACTATGGGCAGCTTGTCCAAGATGAAGCGACTTTAGACAAGGTCTTTACCAGTGCAATTATGCTGCTCTACAGGCTTCTGTTTCTACTCTACGCGGAGTCCCGCAATTTGCTACCACTAAACCATGCGCAGTATCGACAGCACAGCCTTCATTCATTGTTAAGCCAGATGAAATGCTCCAGAAAAGGTTACGCCAAAGATAATGATTATGACCTTTGGAACCGGTTGCGTAAGCTATTTGAGTGGGTCAACGTCGGGAACGACAAGCTTGGTATTCCCGAATATGACGGAGGGCTTTTTGATAACAGAGGAAAAGAGCTTCTTGCGCGCAGGAACGTCATTGCGAATGTCTACCTTCACAAATCGCTGGCCATGATGGGTTATGTGGGTCCAGGTGATGGCTCGATTCGAATCGATTACAGGGACCTGTCAGTGAGACACTTAGGTAGCCTATATGAAGGTTTATTGGAGGCCAAGCTTTTTGTCGCGGAAGAGGACCTTGTTGTGAGGGTGGGTAAAAAGGAGTCCGTCCAGTATCTTCCTGAACGTCTTGCTACTCGAAAGAAGTCAGAGGACGTTGTGCAAAGGGGCGAGGCCTACTTTGCACACTCAAAGGGAGAGAGAAAATCAACGGGTAGCTACTACACGCCCGAGCCCATCGTGGATTACCTTGTCAAGTATTCTGTCACTGATGTGCTAAAGGAAAGGAGAAGGGAATTTCAGAAAACGCTTGAAGGAGACCTGGCTGCCCTGAAGGTAGGTGCTAGTAGGAAAGAGAAGCGAAGCATCAGAAACCTGATTGACAATAAAACGCTTGAGTTCGTGGAGAGCAGACTCCTTTCTTTCAAGGTTTGTGACCCGGCAATGGGCAGCGGCCATTTCCTTGTAAACGTGGCGCACGAAATCACAAATCTCATAGTAGAAGTTCTGAACGATAACGACTGGGTGGCTGGGGAGGGATTCCCAAGTTCGGATCCGGTGTTTTGGAGACGTCGTGTCGTTGAGAACTGTCTATATGGGGTTGATGTCAATCCGCTAGCCACTGAACTGGCCAAGCTATCATTGTGGTTGACGTCGTTAGATGCTTCTGCACCGCTTACGTACCTTGACCACCATCTAAAGACGGGAAATAGTCTTATCGGTTCGACCCTTGAAGAGCTTGAGCGCGATTGGGGGCGAGATGAGCAACCTCTGCTCAGAAAGGCTTTTACCGCTAGCATGGAGGAGTCCATTCGTCAGTTGCAGCATATTAACACCAGAGTGACAAGCTCGGAGAACGACATCTCGTTTAAGAGAAAGAGAGCAGAGATGGCCAAGAAGCTTCTGTCCGAGTACAAGAAGGTGGCTGATTACAGGACGGCCATCGAATTCGGAGTTTCATCGACCGCAGTAGATGGTGTTTTGGGATCATTAGAAGAGAATGAAATCCTCGAAGGTCATGTTCTTAGGGACTCGGCGCAGATTGCAGAGGCCGAGAATTTCTTTCATTGGCAACTGGAATATCCCGAGGTATTCTGGGAGAGCAACGGGCAGAACGGCACCGGGTTTGATGCCGTCGTTGGCAATCCTCCATGGGAAGTCTGGAAGCCGAATTCTCAGGAGTTTTTTGAGCAGTACATTCCCGAATATCGCACATTTAGTAAGCAGAGAGCAATCAAGGAGATGAAAGCGCTGTTTTGTCGAGAGCCTGCGATCGAGGAAAAATGGCTCCACTACCAGAACCACTATAGAGTCGTGAGTGCATACTTTCGGGATGAAACTCGGTACCCACACCAGACCTCTAGAGTTAATGGCAGGAGGCAAGCAAGCGACATTAACCTGTACAAGGTTTTCGTTGAGCGCGTCTACCAGATAATGCGGAATGGTGGTAGAGCTGGAATGGTGGTACCTTCGGGAATATATACGGACCTTGGAACCGCGGCCCTTCGTCGGCTGCTCTTTTATCATGGTACATTGTATTCACTCTATTCCTTCGAGAATCGAAAAGGGGCTTTCGTTGGCGTACACAGAAGTCTCAAGTTTGTAACTCTTTCATTCCAGAAGGGAGGACAGACTGACGCTTTTCGGGCGGCTTTTTACCTGCATGATGTCAGTATACTCAAGGGGATTGATGCGACTGCGCTCGCGATTCCTGTGGCCCTAGTCGAACGGCTTGCGCCAGATGAACTGTCTATAGTCGAGTTTAACAATACCACTGAGATTCAAGTATTCGAGAAACTATATGCATACCCGGTGTTAGGTGACCAGGTTGCGAGCACTTGGAATGTCGACCTCTACAGTGACCTTCATATGACGAGCGACAGTGATCTCTTCGAGGAAGAGCTCGGTGACTTGCCCCTATACGAAGGAAAGATGATATGGCATTACGACCATCGACTCCAGAAGCCACGCTATTGGATTTCGGAGGAGGCCATACGTGAGAGGATCCACAATAAGATGAAACGCAGGTATGGGAAATCCGCCGCTGCATCGGATGGCCTACTGCCTTATGAGAGCTACAGAGTGGCGTTCAGAGCTATTGCGTCTAGCACCAACGAAAGGACTATGGTCAGCACCATACTACCAAAAGAGGTGCTTTGTGGGAACTCACTAGTATGCTGCCAGATTACCCGGGAAGGAGTGCCGCGCGTTGGTTGCGATTTCGACACGCTTTGCTTCTTGACAGCTTGCCTGAATAGCCTCGTTGTTGATTTTGCTATTCGTCGCAAGGTTACGATGAATGTCAACATGTTCTATGTATATCAGTTGCCCGTCCCGAGACTTGGTGAAGGTGAGAGATGCTTTGCCGAAATAGTGGCTCGGGTTGTTCAGTCTCTATCTCGCGATGACGACTTTGGAGACTTGGTGGAGGGGTGTACTTTCTCGGGGATAGGGAGAGGCGCCACCAGGGAACAGCTACAGGCGGAGATCGATGCATTGGTGGCTCGGCTTTTTGACCTGAGCGCCGATGAACTGGAATACGTTCTTAACAGTTTCCCGCTAGTTCGTAAGGAAAGAAAGGACCAAGTTAGAGAGGCGTTCATGCAAATCTCGGAAGCAGGATGTGATAAACTTGAAGCTCCAGGTGAGTAACGGGTATAAATTAGACTTTCGTCAGGTGTCGAGACTCCTAAGTATAGTTGCTCGAATAAAGGAAGTTGACGGTTCCAAGCTCGAAGCGCTTTCAGATTCGCTTGGATGGGCCAGGGTACAAGTGAAGAACTTGGCTAGCCTAACTGTCGCGTGCGGACTGATCCGGCGAGGGAGCTATGCGCTCGAAGCTTTTGGTGAACTGATTCTTCACAATGACCCATTCTTCGATGACATTGGGACGCTGTGGTTGTGCCACTACCATCTTGGCTCCAATCCGAGGTGGGTGGTGTGGAACCGTTTAGTCAATGGGTTGCTGCCAGAGACAAAGACCGTGACATTCGACACTGGAAAAGAATACCTATCGGATTTGGCGGATTACTATTCCCCCCGAAGCCTTGCTATCCATATCGGGAAAGAGGTACGTACTTTTCTCGATGCTTATACCGAACAAGCTCTCTCAAGATTAGCATACTTGACCAGAGAACAAGAGGAGTATTCGTTAGGGCAGTCGTCTCCCCCCCATAGACTTATCTTCCTGACTCAGCTGCTCGTTTATCGCGATCGGTTCTTTCCAGGAAACACGGCAATGGAGATCTCCAGACTACTTAGTGCACCCAACTCGCCGGGCAAGGTCTGCAACATATCGGAGGCCATGGTTCGGAATATTGTGGAGAGCCTTCATCAGAACGGGGAATTGATCATTGAATCGCGCGGGGACCTAGACCAGGTTAGGTTCTATGAGCATGTCTCCGCTACTGATGCTTTCTCGATGTATTACGATCTGGGGAGATCATAGATGGGCGACAGTTTAGTCGATGTGAGGAGTTTCTTGGCAAAACAGTTTAGTCTGGGTCGCTATCGAGTCGTGTTTTTGCATGGTCCAGCGCAGTCGGGTAAGACTAGGTTCGCTAAGACCCTCGCAAGAGAATTGGGCGCGGAGTATCTCAATCTGTTGGTAGAGTTCTTATCAGATGCGAGCTTAGTAGAGCAGATTGACCGGTTTTCGCCAGGGGATCTAGTGGACCACTGTCTGACGAATGCCGCGAGCGACATAATTGTGGTTGATGATCTGGATTTTCTCATTAACACGTGGACTGATGACAGCAAACGTGAGTTTCTTTCTCTCGTTGAGACACTTAGCGTGGGGCAGACCAATAAGCTCATATTCTTTGTGGCACAGACTGATTCAGGGATTACTCTAAATCACGACCCTAAGTCACGCGTCCTTAGAAGCGTTGTGAAAAAGTCATCCAGCAAGCAATGGTTTTGCCCCCTCGATGTCGAAGTCTCCAGGTAGCGAGATGACATCCCAAAGGAGGCACCCTATGCTCGGTAAACACGACAAACAAGGTGCATTGTATCAGTATTTTACCCTCGAAGATCTGGTACCGGAGAACCACCTGCTGAGACGGGTCAATGCTGTGTTGGACCTGGGTTTTCTCAGAGAGCTGGTTGCGCCACTTTACGCAGAAAACATGGGGCGCCCGTCAGTTGACCCCGAGGTGGCTTTCCGGATGATGCTTTTGGGGTATCTTTATAATCTTTCGGATAACCGCCTGGCGCAAGAGATAGTAATGCACGCCGGTTACCGCTGGTTTTGCGGCCTGGATTTCAACGACGATGTCCCTGAGCGTAGCGCACTCTTGAAAATCCGGGAACGCTGGGCCAAGGGCGGGGTTTTGGACGAGATCCTGCACAGGGTCGTTGGGCAGTGCATAGGCGCGGGCCTTGTCAAAGGCGATACCCTGCT
>LADL02002149.1_pt1 | contig 19586 bp, 12 predicted proteins | sample 619721 | NCBI WGS metagenome assembly LADL02 (sample SAMN03397408, study PRJNA257561) | rock porewater metagenome | biome: terrestrial; feature: Opalinus Clay rock; material: porewater; isolation source: Opalinus Clay rock porewater BRC-3 borehole | place: Switzerland: Mt Terri URL, St-Ursanne ...
CCAGCGAGCGCTACGCCGAGGTTTTCGCCGCGGCGCAGGAAGCGCGCCGTCCACTGGTCTTCGGTCAGCTCATCATCATGGTGGTGTACGTGCCGATATTTGCGCTGACCGGTGTCGAAGGCAAGATGTTCCACCCCATGGCCTTCACCGTCGTCACGGCGTTGCTCGGCGCGATGCTTCTATCCCTGACCTTTGTGCCGGCAGCTGTTGCGCTGCTGCTCAGCGGGCCCATTGAGGAGCGCGACAACTGGCTGATGCGGGCGGCCAAGCGCGTCTACGCGCCACTGCTCGATTTCTCGCTCGCGAACCGGTTGATCGTGATTGGTATCGCCGTCGCTGCAGTTGCGCTGGGGGGGGTGTTGGCGACGCGCTTGGGCACCGAGTTCATCCCCAGCCTGGACGAAGGGGATATCGCGCTCCACGCCTTGCGTATCCCCGGCACCAGCCTCACGCAGGCGGTCGCGATGCAGTCCGAACTCGAGCGCACCATCTTGTCCTTTCCCGAAGTCGAGCGGGTGTTCGCCAAGATCGGCACGGCCGAGATCGCGACCGATCCGATGCCGCCGAACGTCGCCGACAACTTCGTGATGTTGAAACCGCGTGTGCTGTGGCCCGATCCCCGGCGTGAACGAGACGATCTGGTTGCCGCGATGCACGACGCCGTCGGCAAACTGCCGGGCAACAACTACGAGTTCACGCAGCCCATACAGATGCGTTTCAACGAACTCATTTCCGGAGTACGCAGCGACGTCGCGGTCAAGGTCTTCGGAGACGACATGGAGGTATTGAACGAGATCGGCGAGCGCATAGCGGCAGTGCTCGAAGGCGTCTCCGGCGCGACTGACGTCAAAGTGGAGCAGACCACCGGCTTGCCCATGCTGACCTTGGAAATCGACCGCGAGCGGCTCGCCGTTGTCGGCATCAACGTCAGCGACGTGCAGCAGGCACTCGCGGTGGCGGTCGGCGGCGGTAACGCCGGGTTGCTGTTCCAGGGCGACCGTCGTTTCGACATTGTGATCCGGTTGCCGGACGCCATGCGAGAGGATCTCGCTGCCATCGAACGCATCCCAATCCGGCTGCCGGAACGCAACGATGCGGGCACACCGGCCTACGTCCTGCTTGGTGAAGTAGCCACGCTCGTCATTGCCCCGGGGCCGAATCAGATCAGCCGAGAGAACGGCAAGCGCCGCGTGGTGGTGACCGCCAACGTGCGCGGCCGCGACATCGGCTCCGTTGTCACCGAAGCGCAACGCCGTGTCGCTGATGAAGTTACCGTCACCAGCGGGTACTGGATCGACTGGGGTGGCACCTTCGAGCAATTACAGTCGGCCAGCGCGCGCTTGCAGGTCGTGATCCCGGTGGCACTGCTATTGGTCTTCCTGCTGCTGTTCGTCGTATTCGGTAACGTGACCGACGGCCTGCTGGTTTTCAGCGGCATTCCGTTCGCGTTGACCGGCGGCGTGGCGGCACTCTGGCTGCGCGGCATCCCGTTGTCGATCTCGGCCGGCGTCGGCTTCATCGCCTTGTCTGGGGTCGCCGTGCTGAACGGCCTGGTGTTGTTGACCTTCATCCGCAGTCTTCGCGCAGAAGGATATCCTCTCGATGAAGCCATACGGGACGGCACCCTGACCCGCCTGCGGCCGGTACTGATGACCGCCCTCGTGGCTTCGCTCGGTTTCGTGCCGATGGCCATCGCGGTCGGCACTGGTGCCGAGGTGCAGCGCCCGCTCGCGACGGTGGTCATCGGCGGTATTCTGTCCTCGACTGCTTTGACGTTGCTGGTACTGCCAGTCCTGTACCGCCTCGCGCATTTCAGGGCTGCCAGAGGCGAGCTTCGAGTGAACCGCTCCGACGACGTTGCCGTGGGACTGCAAGCTCCATGATCAATAAGGATCCTCACCACCGTCATACCTACGACGAGCACGGCGACATGACCTGCTGCTCGCTCGAAGAAAAAATCTATAGCCAAGCAGGCGCCACGCAACTGCTCGAAGGGCATGACGCGGGCGATGGGCGCGCCCACGCCAAAACATCTGGCGCCAGCGACGGGGACGATCACGACGATGCGGGCGACGAGGGGGCAAACTTCAGGCTGTTTCTGCCCGCCACCGCCAGTTTCGCGCTGCTCATGCTGGCCTTGGCGTTTGACAACGGCTGGCTAGCTAAGCCCGGTTTGTTCGATGGTTGGGTAAGGCTGGCATGGTATGTCGTCGCCTATCTCCCGGTGGGCTTCCCGGTGCTGCGGGAGGCGGTAGCAGCGGTCGTCAAGGGCGAGTTTTTCACAGAGTTTCTGCTCATGGGTATCGCAACCATCGGCGCCTTTGCCATCGGCGAGTACCCCGAGGGCGTGGCGGTGATGCTGTTCTACGCCGTTGGAGAAATCTTCCAGACCCTCGCCGTGCGCCGTGCGAAGCGCAATATCCAGGCCCTGCTCGACCAGCGTCCCGATGAGGTGACGCTGCTCGAAAACGGTGTTCCCCGGGCTGCCAGAGCGGAAGCCGTGCAAGCGGGCAGCACGCTCCAACTACGCCCCGGTGAAAAGCTCGCGCTCGACGGCGAACTGCTTTCCGACAGGGCTTCCTTCAACACCGCGGCGCTCACCGGCGAGAGCAAGCCGGACACGAAGGCCAAGGGCGACACGGTGCTGGCGGGCATGCTTAACCTGAATACCGTGGTGCAGGTGCGGGTAACGGCAGCGTACACCGACAGCAAGCTCGCGAAGATACTCCAACTGGTGCAGGACGCCACGGCGCAGAAGGCCCCTACGGAGCTGTTCATCCGTAAGTTCGCGAAGGTCTATACCCCCATTGTCGTGCTGCTGGCGGCGCTGATCGTCGCCGTGCCGTACCTCGTTGTGGAGGCTTACGTATTCCGTGACTGGCTATACCGGGCGCTGGTCTTTCTTGTCATCTCCTGTCCCTGCGCGCTTGTCATCTCCATCCCGCTCGGCTACTTCGGCGGTATCGGCGCTGCGAGCCGCAAAGGAATTCTGTTCAAAGGCTCGAACTTCCTCGACATCATGGCGGTGGTGAAGAACGTCGTGATGGACAAGACCGGAACGCTGACCGAGGGCGTGTTCAAGGTGCAGGAGGTGGAATTTTCGCCGGGCTTTGATCAAGAAATGGTCCTGACCTGGGTGAATGCGCTAGAGAGCAACAGCACCCACCCGGTGGCGACCGCCATCCGGCAGCACGTCGGCGCAGTGAACCATTCAGTGACGTTCAGCGAGGTAGAGGAAATTGCCGGACATGGCTTGCGCGCAGTGCTCGACGGAAAGCCCGTACTGGTGGGCAACTTCCGGCTGCTTGATCGCTTTGGCATCGCCTATCCTGCAGCGCTCGCCGATATTCCCCTGACGCTCATCGCCATTGCCGAGGCTGGGAAGTTCGCTGGCTACCTGACCATCGCCGATGCCATCAAGCCCGATGCCGCCGAGGCTGTGCAAAAGCTGCACTTGCTCGGCGTGAAGACCACGATGTTGAGCGGCGACAAGACAGCGGTGGTGCGCTACGTCGCTGAAAAGCTGGGGATCACCAACGCCTACGGCGATTTGCTGCCGGAAGACAAGGTGAACAAGGTGCAGGAAATCAAAGCGCGCAACGAGTCGGTCGCCTTCGTCGGCGACGGCGTCAACGACGCCCCCGTAGTGGCTTTGAGCGATGTAGGGATCGCGATGGGCGGCCTTGGCAGCGATGCCACCATCGAGACCGCAGACGTGGTGATACAGGACGATCGCCCCTCGAAAATCCCCATCGCCATCGATATCGGCAAGGCCACGAAGCGCATCGTGTGGCAGAACATTGCGCTGGCTTTCGCGGTGAAAGCCGTAGTGTTGGTGCTGGGGGCTGGCGGTCTGGCCACAATGTGGGAGGCGGTGTTTGCGGATGTGGGCGTGGCGCTGCTGGCGATTTTGAATGCTGTGCGGGTGCAGAGAATGCGCTTTTGAGCCTGATTTTCAGGTCATGTAACTATAAGGCGTCGCGGGCAACGGCATCTTGGCTAGCCGCGCAACCTACTAGTTATCGTTAAGCTTGTGGTTCCAGCCACGACAGGAGTCAAAGCGCTCAAATGCACCGAAAGGAGCTTCTGGTCCGGCGATGACTACGGATAGCGGCATCCCTATCGCGACATCGACCGCTGGGAGCCTCAGGCCGGTCGCGGTCCCAAGAGGATGACGGCCGCTCCAAACAGGCAGATTGCGGCACCGGCGAGGTCCCATCGGTCGGGAGCTTTCTGCTCAACCAGCCACAGCCATAGTATTGACGTCGCAATGTAGACGCCCCCGTAGGCCGCGTAGGCACGGCCCGCAAAGTCGCTGTCGATACGCGTAAGTAGGAAAGCGAAAGCGGCCAAGCTGACTATACCGGGGACCAGCCACATCGAAGATTTGTCCAGGCGCAACCATGCCCAGAACGCGAAGCAACCGGCGATTTCAGCCACTGCAGCCCCGATGTAAATGGATGCCGACGCGATCACGAGGTCAGCGCCCCCAGGACATGACACTCGAGACCCTCATTCGCCGAGCACCGCTTCACGGTGTGTGCGAGGACGTGCTGGAGATTAGGGATTCTGGTACACACGGCGGCAAAGTGTCGTTCGATGCGGTACAACTCAGCAGCCCGATCTGGATCCCCAGCTCGGCGTGCTTGAGCGGCCTCGGCGTTCTTTTATGGCCACATGATTCACCGTGCTTGACTCTATCATGCCCGCAGACTTTAACATTCGAGGACTAATAGCTGTAACAGCTAACATACCCGGTACGCGCGAACGATTGCTCTCAAATACCAGCCCCATGAGTCCACTGCTCGTGCACGGCTGGTTCGGTGTGACGCACAGTGCTGGCGGGAGCTGACGTTACAGATCGTTGCCTCTCCTTTACCACGAGAGCAAGGCCGCCAAGAACTGTGACACTGGCAAATGCGAGCTGCATCGTTAGTGGCTCGTCCAGAATTGCGACACCCCCTAAAGCCGCAAAAATCGGAACGCCGAGCTGTACGGCCGCAGCGGTGAACGCGGGAATTCTTTTGACGACGTGATACCACAGTACATAACCAAGCCCTGACGTAACCGCGCCCGACAACGCAGCCCAAACGATGCCCTGCGACGTAAAATGCCAGCCGTCACCAAAAATGAAAGCCAGTGCCACGGTGATGGGGGCGGCCGCGAGAAAATTGGCCGCGGTTGCCAGCACTGGATCTCGGCCATGTCCGCCGCGCAATGAGTAAATCCCCCAAGCACATCCGGCTATCAACATCGCCCCAACCGCGGGCATCGGTATTGATTTGTTGCCGGGAAGCAAGTAGGTAGTAAGGCCCGCAACGGCGAGCACAAACCCGAACCAAGCTTGAGTCGAGAGCCGTTCTCCTCGATATAGCCCCGCACTCATCATTGTTATTTGAACCGCGCCGAACAGGAGCAGTGCGCCGACGCCAGCTTCCAGTCCAATGTAGGATATTGAAAAGGTCAGCGCGTAGACAACGAGGGCGAGCGTGGCCAATGGATCGATGACAATTATGGGCTGGCGGCTCTTGGCGAAAAGGACGAAGGTCAGAACGACTGCCCCGCTTAAGAGGCGTACCGCGGTAAAGGTTAGGGCATCGATATGCCCGCCGGCCAGGGCCAAGCGGCACAGTATCGAGTTTGACGCGAAGGCCCAAATGGCTACTACCAGCAATAACACAGTACCTGCCGACACTGTTGTGGAGACGGGCGAGCGCCCTGTTGCGTGTGCCATTCGCCCTACCAGGGGTTAGCACCGGGCTGTCGTAGTAACAGTGGGATCATATTCGTTCAGGAAAATAGTAATCGGCAGATAGCGGGTCATCTGCTCGCCAGAGGAGCGCCGGGCGTGCAGGCCCCTTTAGAAAGGGGCCCCTAGTGACGGTTCTCGCGAATAACCCTAGCTTACCGCCCGGAGTGTGGGCTGTTTCCAGGGCGGCAAGCAGCTGTGGGCGACGTGTGAGGGCGCAAGCCGCGCTTCGCCATCGCCAAAAAACCGTTCCCGCAACGTATCGCCGTCATTGGGCTCGACCAAGCGCCCCCGCCGACGGAGTTCTGGTACCACCAACTCGACGAAATCGCGAAAACCTGCGGGCTGAACCAAAGGTACGACGTTGAAGCCGTCGATGTCTGTTTCCTCGATCCAGCGCTCGATCTCGTCGGCGACCGTCGCCGGGCTGCCGACAATTTTTGGCATGACGCTGCCGAGCGATATCCATTCACCCATCTCGCGTACTGTCCACCGTTTTTCCGGATCGACGTCTTTGAAGTAGGTGAGCAGGCCTTGGATGGCATTGGACTCCATGGTGTCGAGGGGTTGGTCGGGCTTCACTGTTGCCAAGTCGATTCCCGCCCAACCGCTAAACAGCGCAAGGCTGCCTTCCGGGCTGGCGTATCGTCGACAAGTCTCGAATTTGAGGCGCGCTTCTTCGTCGGTCGGCGCGACGACCACCGAGATGCCCTGACAGACCTTGACCTCGTCAGCCGACCGTCCCGCCTGGGCGATGGCGAGACGCAACTTGGTCATGCCCCGTGCACAGGCAGCCAGGTTGGCATAAACACAGAAGATCGCTTCCGCATGCTTGGCCGCGAACTGCATACCGCGACCGGACTGGCCCGCCTGAAACAGGAACGGCGTGCGCTGCGGCGACGGCTCGCACATATGAGGACCGGGCACCCGATACCAGGTGCCCTCGTGGTCAATCTGATGCACGCGTGAGGGCTCTGCGAAGACGTCGTGGGAGACGTCGCGGACGACCGCATCCTCTTCCCATGAGTGTTCCCATAGTTTGTAAACAACCTCCATGTACTCGTCGGCACGGTCGTAACGCTGATCATGGGTAAGCGACTCGTCAATGCCGAAATTGGCATTCGCATCCGCGAGATAGGAAGTCACAATATTCCAGCCAACGCGCCCGCGTGTCAGATGATCAAGGGTGGAGAACAGTTTGGCCGTTTGGTACGGAGGGAAATAGGTCGTGCTGAACGTGCAGGCGAACCCCAGGTGGCGAGTGGCATAGGCCATAGCCGGGATAACAACCGTCGGATCGTTACTCGGAAACTGCACGGCGTGGCGGACCGCGGTATCTCGCGATCCTTGGTAAACGTTGTAGGTGCCATGGACATCCGCTAGAAACAGGCAGGTGAAGCCACCGCTCTCCAGGAGGCGTGCGAGATCGACCCAATAATCGATATCGCGGTAACCGCGCGCGCTGCCATCCAGCGGATGCTTCCATTGTCCTTCCGAGTGGTGATTGATGCAGCACTGCGTGAATCCATTCAAATGAATTTTCTTACGCATTTCGGTTCCTCTGATCGCTATATTCTTATGGCTTTGGTTATGTTTGGAAAATGGCCAAGGGTGCTATTGAGCCATCGTTGAGCGCGTCACGTTCCTCTATTCCCACTTTTCTCTCGCGCTGACGACATGCGCAATCGCACCGCCGAGCGACAGTGCCTGTTCTAGAAGAAGCCGTTGGTCGATAGCAGCGTCCCGTTGAGCAAATAGTCCCCCACCGCGCGTGCCTTATAGGTGGCCGGATTGTGAGACGCGACGGTGCGTACGTTGCGCCAGTGTCGGTCGAGATTTTCGCTGCGCTTGATGGCCGACGATCCGCCGACATCGAACAGCTGGGTCGCGGCGCGCGGCGCGAGTTCATCGATGATGACTTTCGCCTGGGCAGCGAGCAACGACGCGCGGTGCGTGAGATCGAAATCAGGCGTGCCCTGGACGACGGTGGCCAATGCGGCATCCTGGGCATCAGCGGCGGCGAGGATGAGCGCCTCGGCTGCAAAAGCTTGACTCGCAATCTGTCCGATAACGGCCTGCAAGAGCGGATCGTCCGCCGCCTTCTCGGCGCTTGCGTGCGAATACGTGCGTCCGCGCTTGCGCACGTGCGCGACGGCATCTGCGACGACGCTGCGCATGATGCCGGCGATGACAGCGGTCAGGATCAATTGCACAAATTGTCCAACTAGATACGGGTCGGTCGGGTGCTGCACCGCGTTACCGCCCTCGCTTTCCACGGTCGTGAGCATGACTTCGTCGGCCGCGACGCGTACGTTGGTGAAGTTGCCAGTGCCGCTACCGGTTAGACGCTGCCCGATCCCATCCCAATCGTCTGGCTCGAACGAGACGCCTTCGCGCGTAACGGGTACCAGTGCACAGGCGCTGCCACCAGTCGGCGTGGAGGCGTAGACAAAAACCCAGTCGGAATAGCGACTACCGGTACAATAGTACTTCTTGCCGTTCAAGACGTAGCCACCATCGCTTGGCGTCAGTTTGGTCTCGAACACCCAGCTGCCGACAGCGGCGCCCCCCCCAATCTCCGTGATGGCATTGCCGAAGACCTCGCCGGCGACGACACGCGCTAACCAACGCGCCCGTTCTTCCAGATTGGCTGAGCGTAGGCGTTCCTCAACGAACCAGTAGTGCGCGCGCAGGATATGCGCGACATCGGCATCCGCATCAGCGAGCTCCATCAACATTGCAAAGAACTCACGAACCGTGCAGCCGCCACCCCCGTCTGCAGTCGGAACGCGAATCGCCCCGAGACGGGCTTGTCGAACGAGGTCGATAGCGGGATGTATTTCACGGCCCGCCTGCTTGCATTCTTTGGCGCAACGGCCAATGGCTTGAATGACGTCACGAAGCTCCGCAGTGCCGTAACGCACAGGCAGCGTCCCGATCGAGCCGAGCTCAGTAGCAGCAGTAAATTGCGCACTCATGGTTTTCCCCTCACTGATGAATGTGGCTCGCCCCGTGATGCATGGCATCCGGCTGATGGGGAGCGAGGATTGGATAGAAAGTCGAAGCCACGAAGACGGCAGTCGCGAACCACAAAGCTCTCCGGCATCGGCGAATAGAAGTTCGAATATTCTCGTTTGAGACAGTGCCTTCACCGAAGTAGAGACGATGAAAAGCAGCCATCAGCAACGCCAAGGTGAGCGCTATAAATGCCGGTCGATAGGGTTCCAGGGGCTCGAATACTTGCAAGAAGGCTATCCCACCGCCGGATACCGACCACACCAGCGGGATGAGACAGCAGGGTTTCAACACCAGGAAGGATGACGCAAGGGCGCCCGTGATGGGTAAAATGACGCGTCGCACTGCTGGGCTCGGGGGGCTCACGTTTTCAACTTGCGTTAAACTCAGGCCGGCCACCACAAGCGCGGCCACGGCGCTGTCCCACGCCTGTAAAAGTCGTCGGTAGCGCTGTCCGTGGAAGACGCACATAAAATCGAGTCGAAACGAGGCGCTCGTGGGAGAAGGGTTGCCCACTGTTTTGACATCGACACCGGCATCGGTACCCGTGGTCGATGCATGGAACACGCCCCCCTCGACATGCGCCACCGCCTTGGCGTGACCGACCAGATCGTTGCCGAGATGGGCCACGATCTTCGTCAGGAGCATTATCAATACGGACGCAGGCGAATCCGCGCACCCGGACACAACCATTTGGCGCGATAGCGAATTAAACATGGTTGGCTTCTAGAGCGAGCACGTCGCGCATGACAGGGCCCGTCAGGCCGTCTTTGGCGCTCACCCGTTCAAGAACTGCCGTGGGCTTCATACTCTTGCGGATGTCGGCTTCTATTGCGTCGACGTCTTGCGACTTGGCGACGTCTATCTTGTTGAGAAGTACAACGTCTGCTACCCGAATGCTCGCTCTGATCAGATGCGGCACGGAGCGCATCAACAGGCGATAGCGGGCTGCATCGACTATGCTCAGCCGGCATTGCAGTCGATACTGTGCAGCAGCGACCGGATCTAATATCCGCGGGAAACGCTCGAGCAAGCGCGACATGCGCTCGGCGTCGGCCATGCCCGACGGTTCGATGATTACCCAGCCGAGATCTGGCATCTGAGCGAGTTCGGCGAGCCCTTGGTAAAGGTCGTCGCGCATCAGGCACAGGCAGCCGCCGTAGATTTCGACCACCTCGTGCCCGCCGGCGCGAATGACCGCACCATCTATCTGAACCTCACCGATGTCGTTAATGAGAAAGGCGACTCTCTGGCGCTGGGTCGTCAAATGTCGAGCCAGCGCCGCTATCGATGTTGTCTTGCCGGAGCCGAGGAAGCCCACGACCGATACGACGCGCATGGGGAAGCCTTTTGCCGCCGTACCGGGGAACTTAGCTGGCTTGCTGCACGACGAGGGTATGCGTACCGATGGTGGTACGCATTTCCAGGATGCCGTCCCGCATGTCCCAATCCGAATACTCCTCCCCATCCAACACAACTCGGTATTTTGCGCCCGCCGCCAAGTTGGTGACACGAAATTGCGTGGCGCGTCCAAGTGCGCTCGCGTCAGTCGTACACAGCGCAATATTCAGCGTGCGCAGAACAGAATCGTAATAAGCCTGGCGGACCCTAATATCGGGAAAGTCCACGCCCTCCAGTGTTGGCTCCTGGAATTTCTTCAGGTTGGGCTGATTGAAGATGCGGGACCACACGTGCGGTCCGTTCGCCACGTAGCCCGGCATCACCCAGTCGTTATGCTGTCCGCGCGGAAAGCGTTCGTTCAATCCGAAAAGGTGGTAGAACTCGCCACGCTGCGGGTCATAGATGGGTTGATATTTCGCATCCGCCCATTTTCGTAGCGCCGCGTACGTTTCCTCGTCGCCGAGCTCCCGGGCGCACGCGATGGCCTTACAGGTCGCGCCGATATCATCGATGCCGGAGTGAGGAAGGCCTGACATGAACGCCGATCCGTCGGGCTGACGTGTGAGGAAGTGAGCGAGACCGCCTTCGTATACGCGGCGATAGGTCTCTGGATCAAAAGGGTAGCCGAGCCAGCACACCGAGAACCAATTACTAGAAAGCTGGTTCGCTTCGCGATTGAGATTGTTGTTAATGTCCGGGTCGTGGTAGAACGACACCCATTCCGCTGGACCGTTCGCCGGCCCGCCGACGTGCAGCGGCTTCATGGCGTTGTGGCACTGCTGGAAAGTCCAGTACAACGACGTGCCATGCAGGACGTCGTAGAGCTTCATCGACAACCCACTGAGATTGTTGCACCAGAGGAAAATCTTTCGGACTTCGCAAGCGATACCGATTGGATTCGCCACCCACTGTTTGGTCAAGGTATCGACCAAACGCTTGTGGTCGTATTCGAAGCTCAGATTTTCGTCGTAGATGATTTTAAACGTGTCATCGTATTTAGCGTCGCCAGAGACGTACTCATAAAGGCCGATGCTCAGATTGAGATAGCCCTTGTACATGATGTTGGCCATGCCATTGCCGTACACAGGGTCGGGGTTGTAACCGTAGGGTCCGATCCCGTTCGCAGCCCAGCCGGGCTTGGAATAGCGCCCTGCGTACCCTTCTGGCATCAGATTCTTGTACATGACTTCGGGATAATCGAGTCGACCCGGATCTTGGCCCTTCTCCTCGACCCAGTCACAGAACGCCCAGTATTCGAAGTAGCGGTCGACGAGGAAACTTAAAATCTTGCTATAGCCTTCGCGCCAGGCTGGGGTGAGCTCAGCCATCATCGCGACTGCAAAGCTCCCATATGTCAAATCGTACCGATAGAGATTCTGAACTGGCGCGCCGCTGACATTGTCCCAAGCCTCATGGGGCTTTCCCCCCTTGGTCCAGGTGCCATCAAGCTCTACTTTTCGATTCATGTAAGCGAGCCATCCCATCGCTTCTTCCGACAGCGCGGGGTAACCCAGAACCGTGTCATGTAGCGACGACACGGGCGCCGGATAGAGCGGCGTAAACGGTTCGTCGAATCTTGCAGCTTGCTGATTTCTTAACATCTCTGCGCACTCCTAAGGTGGTGGGACTGGCAAAACAGCTCGGGCAAGTGACGCGGCAATGAGCGTCTACTTCGCTATATGACAGATCTATCATTAGGGAATCAGCGACGTCAAGCCGTTTTTGAAGCATGCGGCCTAGTTAAAGAATGCTCTACGAAAGTTAAGAACAGCGTTGCAGCGCAGCAATGTTCACCTATACCTTAACCCTGGACGTCTGGGCGAGACTTATACGCAAACACGCGCCCCCCCAAAGTTATCGATGCGAAGGACGCGTATACGTACTTTGAACTGTAAACAGCCCCAGACAGTGACCAGGAATTCGAAGTGACTCAGCAGTCAACAAGTGGCGACGGCCTGTGCGAGACAGCGGCCGGGATGGCAAACGGATTGGTCGTAAGCAGAATTGAATCTTGTTACTTTAATTGGACCCGAAAGCATGAAGAAAGAAACGGCGCAGCGGCGTCGCCTCCCTAAGGATGAGCGTCGCGCGCAACTGGTCGAGTTTGCCGTCCTGGTGGCAGCGCGAAAGGGGATTGGGCGCCTTGCCCACGCTGAGGTGGCACGCGAGGCAGGTGTTGCGGTGGCGACAGTGTTTCTATATTTCGAGAATCGGAATTCCCTCGTGTCAGCGGTTATCGAGGCCGTTGAAAACTTCTACGTGAATCAATACAGCCAGTCGTTGGCAAAGTATGCGTCCCCGCAGGAGGGGCTACGCGATTTGTTGCTGACTTATGCTCAGTCGGTAGAAAGCCATCCTCAGTATGCGCAAACATGGCTTGAATGGAGTACAGCTGTACGAAACGAAGCTGGCATCTGGGATTCATTTTTGAACTACCAAGAAACGATGGTCGCAAAATTCGCGAGAGCGATCCGCCGTGCACAGCGGTCCAAATTAATCAGTCGCGAAGTTTCGGCTGAAGATGCCGCGCGCCTGATCGTGGCGTCCGCCTATACCATTACGCAGCTTAAATATACGGCGCGGCGGCGGGAATCCATCGAACGATTCATCGATCAAGTTATTAAGCTCGCTTTGCATCCTTAATTAGCCTTAAGAATTCTCCGGAGAAATCCATGCCGAAATCCAACTTTCTCTCAAAACCCAAGCAATCGGAAAGCAAGAAAAAGATGCATCTGCTTGGCTTCGTATTGAACGGTCTCGTGAATCATACGCAGTCGATATGGGCAAACTCGCGTCATCACCGCGGTTATGAAGGCGGCTTCGCGGGCCCGACCTTATGGCAGTCGATCGGTAGAACCCTCGAACGCGGAAAATTTGACGCCATCTTCATCGCCGATGTCCTTGCCCCTTATACCAACTTCAAAGGTAACTCTGATAGCGCATTGCGCTACGCGGTGCAGTGTCCTGTGCACGATCCCGCGGCCTTAGTTCCCGTCATCAGCACAGTAACCAGCAATCTCGGCATTGGACTAACTCTGTCGACGTCCTTTGTGCCGCCTTACCACGTGGTTAGGCAACTTTCTACTCTGGAACATCTCACGGGATATCGTGTCGGTTGGAACATTGTCACCTCCTATGCGCGTGCAGAATTCGCAGCGATGGGCTTGGACATGATGATCGACCACGACGAGCGATACGAACGTGCGGATGAGTTCTTAAAGATTTGCTATGCATTGTGGGACGCTTGGGAGGACGGCGCGATCGTACGCGACGAGGCAAGCGCTGTTTTCGTGGATCCGTCCAAGGTCCAAGAAGTGGCTTACGAAGGTCGATTCATGAAATGTCGGACTCGTCCGATAACTCTACCGCTCGAGCCCCACCGCAGGCCCGTCTTATGGCAAGCTGGCGGATCTAAATCGGGACGAGAATTTGCCGCGCGTCATTCGGATTCAGTATTTCATGTGGCTCCCACAGCAGCAGCCATGAAGGCGTACTCGGATGATATGCGGATCCGATTCGAGCGGAACGGACGGGATCCTGAGAAAATCAAGATAATATTTGGGCTGCAAGTTTTCGTGGGCGAGACACGCGCCGAAGCGCAACACAAGTACGATGAAATCCTCCATCGAATTCCGCTCGAGGCAACGTTGACTATCATGTCCGGCCACTTCGGCCTCGATTTTTCCAGATTCGATCCTGATGAGGACATGCGAACCGCTGGCCGCGATCCGGCGATGGAGGGAGCCGTGGGACAACTTGAGGCGATCATGGCAGCAGGCGATCCAAATAAACCGTTGACCATTCGAAACGCTGCAGAAATCTATGGAATCAGTGCCGCAGCGCCAATACTAATCGGAACGCCAAGCGATATCGCTGATCAAATGGAGCAGTATTTTGACGACGGAGGTGGAGATGGCTTCATGATTTTCTCGACATATCTACCGAGCTGTTATGCGGAGTTCGTCGAACTCGTTGTACCAGAACTACAGCGTCGGGATCGCTTCAGAGCAGAATACTCGGGTTCGACGCTGCGTCATCATCTCACCGAATACTAGTTCCTGGGGTCGGCAGCGGGAATGAGCAATGCAGTACGCAGACATGCTGGTGCCGCGCTCGTGGTCGCGCCGTACCCGTTTCTGCGCCGGGTCTTCACCGAGCTGCCGCGCGCTACCACAGTAGCCGATATCGAAGCCTTGCTACCCTGGGCGACGACGGCCGACTGCTGACTATATCCTCCGCCCGCCAAAAGCACGTCGCTGCATTCCTCACAATTACGCGGTTTACTTACCGCTTACTCCTTTTCGGCTCGACAGCGGCGCGGCTGACTATTCACCGAACAGCTGCCACGTAAGGAGAAGAGCACGCCCTTACATAAATTCCAGACGTAATTTCGAGGCGAAGGTTAATATTGGAATCGAAAGCAATAGAATAAGAAGCATTCTATATTGTCAAATATTCTCAATATCACCAACTGGTCTATCAGAATGAACGTTTCGCTACGCTTATTGGGGCTCTCGTTCATCCTGTTCTCCTGCACTGGTGTCGCGTTAGCCAATGACACCGCCACGGTGTGGCGTCTAATTGACTACTTGGCTGTGGACTACAACGGGTCTGTAGGCGACGGGAAGGTCGTTAATGCGGCCGAATATGCCGAAATGGTGGAGTTTTCGGTGACGATCAAGGCGAAGATTCAATTGCTCCCGCCGACGAGAGAGCGGCCTGCTCTCATTGAATCTGCGGAACAACTTATCCAATTGGTGGCCGCGCGGTCTGCACCTGCCGCCGTCTCCGAACATGGCCGCTTGCTTGCTGCGCGTTTGATAGACGCCTATCCGATTCCCCTGGCGCCATCTAAAGTCCCCAATCTGGCCCGGGGTAAGTTGCTCTATGGCGAAAACTGCTCGGTATGTCATGGCGCACACGGCGCCGGCGACGGCCCGTCTGCCTCGCACCTGGATCCGTTGCCGGTTGCCTTCTCGGACGGCACACGAGCGCTGCAGCGCAGCGTATTTGGGTTGTATCAAGTCATTGATCAAGGACTCGATGGCACCGCGATGGCGAGCTACGCCAACCTGCCGACCGAGGATCGTTGGGCATTGGCTTTCTATGTAGGGCAGTTTGCTTTTCCTGGATCTCTTGTGCCGAAAGGCGAAAAAATCTGGACGGAAAATGCCGTTACACGCGGGAAAATAGGCAACCTGGAGCAACTCGTACAGGTGACGCCGGCAATGCTCGCGAGCGTTCTCGGCGATGAAGAGGCGCACGCCGTGACAGCTTATTTGCGTCGAAACCCTGCGGCGGTCGTGACACCCACCGAAGATCCGTTCGGGCTCGCGCGGGAGAAGCTCAGTCAGGCGGTTACAGCCTATAGGACTGGCGACCGCCAGGCAGCGTCGGAGCACGCCTTGTCAGCCTACCTCGATGGTGTTGAACCCGAAGAGCCTCGGATCCGCGTTCGTGCTCCGCAAATATTGGGCGAAATTGAACAAGCGATGTTTGAGTTGCGTGCACGTATCGGCCGGGACGCGCCGCTGAATGAAGTTCGTCTCCAAGTTGAAACAATTACAAATCTATTTAGCACAGCTGAGTCTGTTCTAGCGCCGAACGAGGCAACCGACGCGGCTGCTTTTGCCGGCTCCGCCTCCATCTTGCTTCGCGAGGGACTCGAAGCACTACTGATTGTCATTGCAGTCATTGCGTTTCTGCGGACTGCTCATCGCACAGAGGCTATGCCCTATGTCCATGCCGGCTGGATCAGTGCGCTCGCTGTCGGCGGGTTGACTTGGGCGCTTGCCACGTACGCGATTCGGATCAGTGGCGCGCAGCGAGAGGTCATCGAAGGCGTCGGCAGTCTTTTCGCCGCCGTTGTGTTGATCAGCGTCGGGATCTGGATGCACCAGAAAAGTCTGGCTGGCCGCTGGCAAGAGTACCTTGCGAAAAAGCTGTCGCACGCTCTTTCCAAGCGCTCTGCTTGGTTCCTTTTCATGCTCTGCTTCGTTGCGGTCTACCGCGAAGTATTCGAGACAATTTTGTTCTTTGCGGCGATGTGGACGCCAGAGGCATCGCGCCCAATCATCGGTGGCTTGCTAGCGGGCACCGCTTCACTGGCCCTTATCGGCTGGTCCATCCTTAGCTTCAGTCGACGGCTGCCTATAGACCAATTCTTTTCCGTAAGTTCGATGCTTATCGCGGTGTTAGCGGTCGTCCTGACGGGGAAAGGTATCGCAGCGTTACAGGAAGCCGGATGGTTCGCCGTGTCCCCACTGGCACTACCGCGGATTGAGTGGCTGGGAATGTATCCGTCTGCGCAGGTGATCGGGGGACAGCTTGCAATTCTTGGAATACTTGCCTTCGGCTATCTGCGCAATCGCTGGGGTGCACGTGAGGTTCGCCATCGATAGGCATTACTTTCGGAGAGGAGTCCGCCTAGCTCAAATTAGCCGGTGAATGAGTCCATTCATGAATGGACGGGTTGTTCGCCGCGTTTCATTATTGAGACCGTACGGCGAGAGCATCACCAACGGTGATATATCGCAACCAATTGAACGCAGATGCTCGCTGGGGGGCGCGCATGGAGGCGTGGGGTCTATACCTTTCGTTCTTATAGTACTGAATTTTCTGGACCACCAATCGGCAGTCAGTATTAAGCGCGATCGTCATCCTGGCAGTGAGCACTCGCGTCAGACTCACCGCTTGGCGCCAATCATAGTTTGACAGAGTCGGCCTAAGCCGTGCGGCTGGCCTTCCTGGTCTCGAGCTATCTCGCGTTGGACCAGGTAGAGGCGGGACTCAAAGTCGGCATCACCTTCCTCAAATCGAAATGACAGTCCTCCTGACGAACCCTGTATATCGTATGCGGCAATGCATCAAATTAGACGACGTTACTTTGATGGCACGCGCGCCAAGTATCTCGGCGACACCACGGCAGCACTTAGAGTGCGCTTGACCCATAATGTCTCGGCGAGGTGCGCGCGCAAGATAGCAGAGTGACCGATGTCCAGAGGTCTAGGCTATGACTGCCGTGATATTCTAAAGACCAAGCAACAAGGATCTGCCGAATGACATCTCCCCCTGAAATGAGTGCATTGAAATCCCGCTTGAAGTCAATGTGGATGGCGGGCGACTACGGCCATTTCGCGAAATTTCTCGAACCCGGCGCATTGCAATTTCTCGACCGAATGGAGATTCGAGGCGGCGAAGACGTCCTCGACGTGGCATGCGGGGCCGGACAGCTTTCGCTGCCGGCCGCCAAACTCGGCGCGTCTGTCACTGGCGTGGACATCGCAACTAACCTGATAGAGCAGGCAATAGCGCGGGCGAAGGTTGAAGACCTGTCGGTTCGATTTGAGGAAGGTGATGCCGAAGAACTGGCTTATGGTGATGCGGGGTTCGATGTTGTCTTCAGCTTGATTGGTGCCATGTTTGCGCCACGACCAGAACTGGTAGCCGCCGAGATGTTGCGAGTATGTCGCCCCGGAGGCCGAATCGTCATGGGCAACTGGACCCCCAGTGGCTTCCTTGGACAGATGTTCAAGCTCAATGGCAAGCATGTTCCGCCCCCAGCGGGCATGCCCTCTCCGGTGCTATGGGGGGACGAGGCCACTGTACGCGAACGGTTTGGCGGGGGCGTGGCGGATCTGAAGATGACGCGGCGGATGTACCCGATCAAATACCCGTTTCCGCCTGCGGACGTCGTTGAATTCTTCCGGACTTATTACGGCCCGACCAATCGCGCCTTCGCTAGTCTCGAGGCCGAAAAGCAAGTCGCGTTGCGAGCCGATTTGGAAGCACTATGGAGCGAGAACAACAAGGCGAGTAATGGCGGGACGGCCATTGAAGCGGAATATCTGGAAGTCGTCGTCATTCGCGCCTGAGCCAATGACACAATGATATTTGCGTGTTCGCTGCGGCGCCGTGAGTGCGTGTTGGCGCCGATGCCGAATTGAGCCATTCAGGTGGTACCTGCCGACGTTCGGCTGAGCCGGGCCATCCTAGTCCAGAGCCGCGCTTGTGCTGGTGTTTCGGCCGGGAGGGCTGGCTCATAGTAACGTCGGCGCGGTGGCTCAATCTGAACCCGGCGTCAACACTCCAGAGCATCGGTGCTGCCGTTAAGGGCGCCCGCCAGTCGAAGCCGTTCTATTGTGCGCTCCCGTTGAAACCCTGCGCTCGGCGTTAGGCGTCCGCGAAGAACTCGTCGATTGGCTTTGCCGCTGCCCAGGCCGCCATGTAGCTCGACCAGACACCGAACCGGGCCGCCACCCTGAGCATCGGCTCGAACCACACCATTGCGTACAGCGTTTCTCGACCGACCGACCGTTACCGCTGTCAGTCAGCGGCGCCGGTACCTGCGTGGGGTCTTGCCACTCTGCACGGTCCCTGATCAACCCCACTCTGAATATTCCTGCCCGCGAGGGAATCCCGATCGACACTATCTCTCGGCATGACACTGGCAAACGCAAGCAGTCAAGCGAGCACGCTGCGGAGCGCATCGATCACTGTGTCGATCTGCTCCGACGTGGTGTCGCGGCCGAGGCTGAAGCGGATCGCACCCATGCCGACGTCGCCGGGGACGCCCATAGCCTGCAGCACCGGCGACATATCCACTAGTCCCGCATGACAGGCAGAGCCCGTGGAGGCGGCGACCTCCGGCAATGCAGCGAGGATGTCAGCGCCGACATGACCGCTGAATGACACGTTCAATGTGTTGGGTAGGCACCGCTCAGGATGGCCGTTACGCACAACCCGATTACCGAATTCGTTCTTAAGGGATACCCAGAAGTAATCCCGCAGACGCTGAACCTCCGGTAACAGGGTGAGATCTCGCGCGAGTGCACAGGCCTGTCCCAGGGCCGCAGCAAGGACAGCGCTTTCTGTGCCGGCGCGTCGCCCTCCCTCGTGACCGGCACCGTGGAGGAACGACTCCAGTCGGCGTCCATTTCGAACGTAGAGCGCGCCGATGCCCTTCGGCGCGTAGAGCTTGTGTCCAGCGATGGTGAGCAGATCGACGCCGAGTTCGTCTACCCGCGTCGGGATTTTACCCACCGACTGCGCGGCGTCGGTGTGAAACGGGATACCGTGCTCGCGAGCAACGTCCGCACAGTCCACGATCGGCTGCATGGTGCCGACCTCGTTGTTGGCGTGCATCACGCTTATGAGAATCGTATCCGCGGTGATTGCGCGGCCGAGATCGTCGGGATCGAGCCGCCCATGACTGTCCACAGGTAGCCACGTGACGGTGGCGCCGAGTCGCTCGAGGAACCGGCAGGGCTCGACGACGGCAGGATGTTCGATGCGCGTCGTGATGATGTGGCGGTTGCCGCGGCCGCTGGCGAAGAAGATGCCCTTGATGGCATGGTTGTTCGATTCGCTGCCGCCGCTGGTGAAGACAATCTCGCTGGGCTCACAGCCGAGCAGGTCCGCT
>LADL02002317.1_pt1 | contig 19521 bp, 13 predicted proteins | sample 619721 | NCBI WGS metagenome assembly LADL02 (sample SAMN03397408, study PRJNA257561) | rock porewater metagenome | biome: terrestrial; feature: Opalinus Clay rock; material: porewater; isolation source: Opalinus Clay rock porewater BRC-3 borehole | place: Switzerland: Mt Terri URL, St-Ursanne ...
CCGGGAGGGGCCGTCCTCTGCTCTTTCGGCAGGCGGATCAGGTGAGGCCGGATTTTCGCTCATCGAAGTCATGGTCGGGCTTGCCATCACGGCGGTGATTTCGGTTCTGATCTTTTCCTCTCTTCTGAGCCAGGTCCATCAGGCTGATATTGTCAGGTCTTCGACGCAATCGGCTTTTTCCGGCATTGCGTCTCACCGGCTTGTCGAGACCGTGGTGTCTCGAACTGTCCCCTCCTGGGCAGACGAAACAGAAGGCAGATTTTCCGGCTCAGACATGTCCATGTCTGGCATGTCAGCCTTCACGCTGTTTGGTGAACCCGCGCGCCTGCAGGCCTATACGCTAAGCCTTGTCCCTCAGACCGATGGCGCGATGTTGCGAATCTCCACCGAAGAGGGTGCGTGGGATGTTGAGGTACTGCCAGCCGGCAGCCGGTTCCGATACCTGGGCGGGGACGGGAACTGGCATGACCTGTGGCCCTCGCCAGACGGTCCGGGTCGCACGGTCGCTGAACTTGAACGCTTCTTTGCGAATCAGGGCCTGCCACGCTTGATCTGCGTGTGGGACGATGAGGCCGATGGTCCGGTTGCCTACCAGATCGGCCTGGAGAATACCGATGTCCTTCCAACAAGAGCTCGGGACCTTGCGCAGATAAAGCCCTGACGGCCGGATCTTGAAGCTCTGCAATTTTAAGAGATACGATGGCAGAAGGTATTGCTACGCCGAGAAACAAATGGTCAGACGCATTATGAACCTTTTCCGCTCAAATCGACACAATGGCGCGCGTCTGTCCGTCATTGTGATTTCGTACAATATGAAGCGCGAGCTCCCCCGAACGCTCGAATCCCTTACGACCAGGATGCAGAAGAATATCCATGAAACCGACTATGAAATCATTGTTGTAGACAATGGCTCCAAAGAACCCGCTGACATCGGGTCCTGCCGGCGTCTTGGCGGAAACATCCGCTTTTTCGCTGCGCCAGACCCAACCGTTTCTCCGGCAGGCGCTATCGCATATGGCGTTAGCCAGGCGCGATATGACTGCCTTTGTATCTGGATTGACGGCGCGCGCCTCGCCTCGCCCGGCCTCCTGAACCTTGCGCGCACCGGGCTTGCACTTGGTCCGCATACGGTCGTTGGAACGATCGGCTGCCACCTTGGTCCGAAAGTACAAATGCAGTCTGTCCATGAGGGATATGATCAGGCTGTTGAGGATGAACTCCTTCAGTCGATCGATTGGCAGGAGGACGGCTACCGGCTGTTTGGTATTTCCTGCCTGGCCGGGTCTTCCACAAAAGGATGGTTTGTTTTGCCAAATGAAACAAATGCGCTCTTCATGCACCGGGAATACTACAAGAAGCTCGGAGGATTTGACACCCGGTTCCAATCACCAGGCGGGGGATTGATAAATCATGATTTCTGGAAACGGGCGTGTGATGCCCCGCAATCCGAGATCATCATGATGCTGGGCGAAGCAACATTTCATCAGGTCCACGGCGGCGTTGCCACCAATGCCCTGAAATCACCCTGGCGGGATTTTGTTCGCGAATATGAGGACATCAGGGGCCATACTTACGTCCAATCGGTCAAACCCTTCAAGGTTTTCGGAACGCCGCGCTTCCTGAATTTGACTTGAGGTGCCTGGAATGAGGGGTCAAGAGGAAAAGACCGCATGGTCTTTGGTGCGAAAAACTTCTCGGCATCAGACTTGATCTGAGACCCACCTAACCCTCCCGGTTAGGCGCTTTGCTCAACAGTTCAGCTTCATGCAGGACACATTTTGCTCACACGGCGTTGTATTTCGGCGGGGCGGCGTCGCTGAGGCCAAACAGGGCGTCCGTATAGCGCTTCGAAACTAGCGTCCGGCTTATCGAGTTGCGCGCCGCTTCTGCCAAATTGGTCGCAATGGTTGGACTTTCATAGATATCACGCAGCGCCTTTGCGCCTGCGTCGACCTCTGCCTCGGCCCATTGGGTTCGGTCGAAGCCGCTATAGATGCCGCTCGAATCTTTCACCGGCTCCAATTTGTAGGGCAACAGGATCGAATTTTGCGCGTTCATGAATTCGAGATTGCCCGACCAGCCTGTCGCTATCACGGCCTTGCCGCAAGCCATCGCCTCAGCGAGGTTCAGGCCAAAGCCTTCTGCCCTGTGCGGTGAGATGAGCACATGGCTGCGAGCCATCAGGGCTTCATGTTCGTCCTGCGGTAGGGTGCGGTCGATTACGTGGATGCGCCGATCGCCTGATGCTGCCGCTAACACTTCCCGCTGGTATTCAGGGGAATGATCGAGGTTGCGAAACTTCAGATAGAGTTCGGCCTTTTCAGGTCCGGGGAAGGCGCGGCTGAACATACGGATCGCCGAGAGGATGTTCTTGCGAGGCAAGGACGAGCGCCCGTCTGCGATGCTTAATACACGCAGGCGCACGTCATCATTTGCTTCTGCCCGGAGCGGGCTGCCCCTCGCGTTGGGTCGCGTTGGCACAAAGTGTGGCACGATGCAGTGTGGCACGTCCATGTTCTTGCCGAACGCATTGCCGACGTACTGGCTGGGATACCAGACCTCCGACAGCAGCCGGGCCTGGCGCGCCCAGCTGGTCGGGCCCACGGGAAGTTCCCACGCCCAGGCGCCGATAATGCGCCAGTCATGCCAACGGCGAAGGCCGAGCCCTATCAGGGCCCGTTCCGTTTCAGGCGCATTGGCGAACAGGATCAGCGTGCCGCAGGATGCTCGCGGCATGGCTGACAGGGGGACCACACTGTCAGTCTCGATCTGGTGGAACAAATCGCTAAGATCGACAGCCAGTGGAGAAAGGCCTTCCTGACTCAGCGCTTCGTAGCAGGATCTGGCTGCGCGCCCTATTCCGTTGCCTGTCCGGAACATGCCGGCGACGACGAGTGGGCTGCTTTCGAGTAACGTGGTGGCGCGGGATCGAGGCTGAGGCAGGATCATTCGGCGGATCGCTGCCTTGCCCCGTTTCAAGGGTGAATCTCTCGTCAATGGCGAGCTCATTGTGTCCGGACGATCCCTCTTCCTGCTTGAGCCTGACCATGCGCTTGCGAGTCAGGCTAAGCAAGCGCGCAGTTGGATTTTGTGACCGCAAACGCATGACCGATTGTTAATCAATACCTGCGGGTGGACAGGTATGGACGAAAGAGGCACACCAGCCGTGTTCTTAAAGACAGTAGGGTCGCTGAATATGTCACTTAAGGTGGAATCTCTGGCTATTCATGACGTCAAACTCGTGACGCCAGCCCGGTTTGGGGACGATCGCGGGTTCTTCAGTGAAACCTACAATGTGCAGCGCTTCAAAGACGCCGGGATCGAGGCCGATTTCATCCAGGACAACCATTCCCTGTCGGCTCAGAGGGGCACCGTACGCGGGCTGCATTTCCAGGCACCACCTTTCGCCCAGGCCAAACTCGTTCGCGCGCTGCGCGGGGCAGTCCTCGATGTTGCGGTGGATGTGCGCAAGGGATCGCCCACCTATGGCAAATGGGTCAGCGTCGAGCTGAGTGCGAAGAACGGAGTGCAGATCTTTGTTCCACACGGCTTCCTGCATGGTTTCATCACGCTCGAGCCGGATACCGAGGTTGCGTATAAGGTTGACAATTATTATTCGCGCGAATGCGACGGCGCGGTGAGGTGGAATGATCCGGCGTTGGGCATCGACTGGGGCATTACGGCGGCCGAAGTGGTGCTCTCGGAGAAGGACGCCGCCGCGCAAAGCTTCGCAGAGTTCGACTCTCCGTTCCGAGGGTAATGCCCATCAGCCAAAGGCGTGCGCTCCTGGTCGAAGCATAACGGCTGATCTGGGCGCTGAGATGCGGCGAAGATCATAGCCAGGCTGAGATGGTCACTTTCCAATCGCCTTTTGAGTTTGCTTGTAACGCAAGCCAGTGCGAAGGTGGGTTAGCCAAAATTGCCGATCAGCTATAATGTCAGTACCAGCCTATCCGAGCCAGGCTTTTCAAGGTGTGGGGCGCTTGTGGGCAAAGGGCGGCAAAGTTGCTGCGCATGTGCGGCTGTGGTTTTCGTCAGACGCGATGCCGGGAGGCTGACGCGTCTCTAATTTCCAGCCTGCTTGCCTGAATGTTTCAACAGACTGAGCCGAATCCGGGCGATATAGCGGGCGACAGGCTGTGTCTGGATGGCCGATTCGGACAGGGCGGCGTCGAGAGATGCCTCATCCAGTTTGTACTCCTGCGCGCCATGTGCCACGAACCAGGCATGGAAGCCCCTCCGCCCCGCTAAGGTCGAGAGGGGAAAGGCTGCCTGTAGGTCCGGCCTGGCCGCATGGATCGCCATCATCAGCCGCGTGATGGTCGCGGCCTTTGTCTGGTCAACCCGCTCGCTGGGCGCATTCCAGTAAGCGTGATTGGGTGCGGCAAAGGGGGATGCCGGATCTGCCGGTGGGCCCTGGCGCATCGGCGCAACAATGGGCTCGCCAGTCTCGAATTTTCCAAAGGCATAGGGCGTCGTTGACCAGTGCGCGTGCCCGTTGGCGGTGAGGTAATCCAGATAGTCGCGAACAAGGTCTGCGGCGTCGCCGATATTTGCCATGTCGAAACGGGACTGGTGTTTTGAAAATACGTCCGGCGCGCCCGGCGAGACGCCGCTGAAGTGGAAGAAGACAAGCGGGCTGCTCGCTGCCGTAAAGCCCTTGGCGGTCCTGCGCACGGGGCGGTTGGCCAGATTCCAATAGGCGACATTATAGCCGGGGTCGCGCAGCACTTTGAGGTGTTCAAGGAAGCTCGGCGCGAAGTCGACAAAACGCTGGTCGACGAATAAGCCGCTCTGGAGGTCCACCCTGCAGTGGTGGCGCAGCTTGTCCTTCCACCAGGTGATGAAGGTGCGCGCCTCCGGCACATTGGCGAACGCAGCAAAGCCGAGATTGAAGGTACCCGACCGCATAAGATCGAATTCCGATTGCGTGTCTTCCTGCGGCAGGGGGGTAAGAATGTGAGGCGTCAGGACGCAGGAGGCGCCGCCCGCCAGGGCCTCGTGAACCTGTTGCATAGGGGCGAAAAGCTGGATGTCCGGATCCAGATAGATGACTGTGTCATACCCCGCCCGGTCGAACATGTATTCGAAGCAGAAGGGTTTTACTGCCGTATTGTACTCAATGACGGTATAACGAAAAGACATACCGCGCATTTCTGCGGGGGCGATCTCAGAAACGGGAATTATTTCAACGTTTTTTGGAGGGGGGATATCAAGCGGGGCATCGGCTAGGAAGATCTTGAAGTCGAGACCTGGCTCTGCCTTTTGCAAACTGTCGCAAAGCGTCAACGCGTAGGCGAGGTAGTTGCGCGAACAGATCGTAAAGCAACCAGTTTTCATCAGAGCGGCCTATCATTCCTGTGAACAGCATTCAAACATTTAGATGAGATGTCTGGTTGAATCCTGCCGGGGATGATGGAAGGAAGGCGAGGTGGGATTCCAGATGAGAGTTGTGACGTGACAGAACCTGATGGACCAGCCCAGGGACTGGTCCGGACACTTCGCCGGAGCCTGTCCGTTGCGCTGAGAGCCGTCTGGCGGCGCATCCCTTTTCCGCCGGGGTCCAGGGACCGCGTGGCCGGATCTGTGTTCCGGAACCTGCCTTTCCTGGTCAGCTGGAGCGCCACTTACCGCAACTGGAAAGTAAACGAGGCGCGACTTGCCGAAGCGCGCCTGCGGCAGTCCTTGCGCAGCCCTGTCGAGGCCGGCCGTCCTGTCCATGCCGAACTGTCTGGCCTGCCGCGTCCTGCGTCGCTGCTGGCGCGAGCGATCGCATTTTACCTGCCCCAGTTCCATCCGATCCCCGAGAACGACGCCTGGTGGGGCGAAGGGTTCACGGAGTGGACCAATGTGTGCCGGGCCAAGCCTCAATTTGAGGGGCATGACCAGCCGATCCGTCCGGGCGAACTTGGCTATTACGATCTTCTGGAACAGCCGCACGTGCGCCGCCGCCAGGCCGCGCTGGCGAAGCAGTATGGCCTGGAAGGCTTCTGCTTCTATTTCTACTGGTTCGCTGGCAAGCGCCTGCTGGAGGCGCCGATTGAAGCCTGGGCCGGCGATGATGACATCGACTTTCCGTTCTGCCTCTGCTGGGCAAACGAGAACTGGAGCCGGACCTGGGACGGGCGGGCGCAGGAAGTCCTGATGGGCCAGGATCACAGCCCGGAAGACGATATTGCGTTTATCTCCTACCTCGCCCGCTACTTGCGCAACCCGAAATATATCCGGGTAAAAGACCGCCCGCTCGTCATGGTCTACCGGCCGGGCCTGCTGCCGGATGCGAAGGCGACCGCTGCGCGGTGGCGCAAATGGTGCCGCGAGAACGGCATCGGTGAGATTTATCTCGTCTGCACCCAATCCTTCGACACAGCTGACCCGGCTGAGTTCGGGTTTGACGCAGCGACGGAGTTCCCGCCGAATAATATGGGCCTGGTGCCGGAAGAGGGTCTGGTCCATCCGGTGGCGGATGACTTCCATTGCAAGACCTATGATTGGACAGAGCTTCCCGAGCGAGCAAGAGCGCGGACGGTTCCGTCTTTCAAATTATTCCGGGGCGTGACACCGCGCTGGGACAATACTGCCCGCCGGATGAACCGCAGTTCGGTTTTTCTGAATACCGATCCTGACGCGTATGCCAGCTGGCTGCAAGAGGCAGTGCAGGATACGCAGGCGCGGTTCAGTGATCCATCCGAGCGGCTTGTGTTCATCAATGCCTGGAACGAGTGGGCCGAGGGGGCACATATCGAGCCGGATCTGACGCATGGCTATGCCTGGCTGGATGCGACGCGCCGGGGACTGCAGTCGAAGGTGGATGCCGACCGGGTGGAGCCGGCAGAGCTTGTCCATGACATGGGCCTCCCGGCGCCTGCGCCGCGCCGGAAGATCATTGTTGTCGTACATGATCTGCACCGCCACGGTGCGCAGTACTTATCGCTCAATTTCGTATCCACCCTGCACGGTGTCTTCGGCTACGAAGTGGCGACGATCGCTTGTGGGGAAGGCGCGCTGGCTGGCCGATTCAGCGTATATGGAAAGCTGGTTGATGTGACGCCCGGTAAAGTGAGCGAAGACGACCTGCGTGAGGCGATAGCCGCGCTTAGCGCTGACGGCTACACGAAAGCGATCGTCAACTCGTGTGCCTCTGGATGGATAGCTCCTTATCTCACCGAGGCCGGGATTTCTTGCATTGGCCTCGTGCATGAGCTGCCGGAAATCATCGCCGCAATGCAGCTCGAGCCTGGAATTCGGGCGCTGGATGTACATGCCGAAACGATCGTCTTTCCTTCGCGTATGGTTGAGAACCGCACCGCGCAGGAAGTGCTTGGGCATGACTGGAGCAATCCGGTGATCCAGCCGCAGGGCCTCTACAAGCGCGACGGGATCATCACGTCGGCGGAGAAAGAACCGGCTCGCCAACATCTGTGCAAGGAGTTAGGGCTGCCAGCCACGGCACGCTTTGTCGTTGGCGTCGGCTATGGTGACCGGCGCAAAGGCGTAGACATTTTCTGTCGCTGGGCTGTTGCCGCTGCCAAAGCTGATCCGGACCTGCATTTCATCTGGGTGGGCGGAGTATCGCCCGACATGGAGGCCGCGGCTCAGGCTATCCTTTCGGAAAACCCGACAATGGCTCCGAATGTGCATTTTGTCGGATTTCGCAACGATACCAGCCGATTCTACACGGCGGCCAGCCTGTTCGTCCTGACGTCGCGCGAAGACCCCTATCCAACGACCGTGGTGGAAGCGCTGGACGCAGGCACGCCGGTTTTCCTGATTGCCGGCACGAGTGGTGTGGAAGACCTCTCCGAATCCCTGGCTGTGACCGTTCTGCCGGACGATGCTTCGGTCCGGTTTGTTGAGGCTGCCAGCACGTTGCTGAAGGACGAGGCCGCGCTTGAGCAGGCTGGTAATGCCGGGCTGGATTTGGCGCGCAGCAGATTTGGATTTCGAAGTTTCGTAGGCGAAATGTTGCGCCTGTTGGGCGAGCCGGTACCGAAAGTGTCGGTGATCGTACCGAATTATAATTACGCGCACCATCTGCCGCAGCGGATCTCTTCGATCCTCAACCAGTCGCTGCCAGTGTGGGAAATCATCTTCCTGGATGATAAATCATCGGATGACAGCCTCGCAGTGGCGCAGAAACTGTTGCACAATTGTTCCATCCGTTATCGGATCGTCGAGAACGCAGAGAACTCCGGATCAGTGTTCGCCCAATGGCAGAAGGGTGTCGACCTTGCCGAAGGAGATGTCATCTGGATCGCTGAGGCAGATGACTGGGCGGCGCGGGATTTTCTGAAAACGGCTGCTGCCGCGTTTTCCGATCCGTGTGTCGTCGTGTCCTATACACAGTCGAATCAGGTCAGCGGGGAAGGGGAGGTTCTTGCTGCGAGTTATCTTGACTATGTGGCAGATGTCGATCCAACGCGCTGGCGCAGGCCATTCGTTACGGAGGGAGGCGACGAACTTTCAAATAGCCTATCCGTGAAGAACACACTGCCAAATGCGAGCGGTGTCTTGTTCCGGCGTGAAGCGTTGCTGATTGTGCTCGGTACACATATGGACGAAATCCGGACCTACCGTGTCGCCGGGGATTGGTGTGTCTATGCGCGAATGGCCGGTAAAGGGAAGTTCGCCTACGATCCTCGACCGCTAAACTATCATCGCCGACACGCCGAGAGTGTGACGATCTCACGTTTTACGCAGGCTGAATGGAATGAGATCCGCGACATGCAGGCATTCGTCGCGAGGCTGGTGAAGGTCTCAGACGATGTCTCAAGGCGCGCCAAAGACTACCTCGACCACCTGGAGGGGAGGCTCGACTGACACGAACTCGCGCGACGCCAGGAAAACGCTATGTCTTGGAGGTGGCAAAAGGATGCGCCTCGGGCGAGATGGCCTTTGTATCTTCTTCGTAGCTTTCAAGCACGTCTTTGACAGGGCCGCGCTCCCTGATCGTTCCGCTGTCGAGCCAGATAGCGGTCTCGCAATTCTCGAGGATCAGTTGCCGACTGTGAGAGGCCAGTATCAGAATGCCTGCCTTGCGTACGAATTGCTGCATTCGTTCTGTTGCCTTCCTCTTGAACCCGGTGTCACCGGCGCTCAACCATTCGTCGAGCACAAGGATTTCAGGATCAAAGGCCGTGGCAATCGCAAAGGTGAGACGCATGCGCATGCCAGCGGAGTAGGACATCATCGGCATGCTCAGGAATTCACCCAGTTCTGAAAATTCGGCGATCGCGAGGCGCCTCTCCTCGATCTCCTTGTGAGAATAGCCTGACGCAAGGCCGCGCAAGGTTATATTTCGGTGGCCGGATGCTTCCGGTTGGATCCCGAGATTTATGTTGATGAGGCTCGTTACCCGGCCTCTGTAAGTCAATCGGCCCTCGCTAGGAGCGAGAATGCCAGCGAGGACCTGTAACAAGGTCGTTTTTCCAGAGCCATTGCGCCCGATAATAGCGAGCCGGTCTCCGGTTTCCAGATGCAGGGAGATGTCTCGAAGCGCGTGTACGCCTCTCAGCTTGCCCTGCCTGCTCCATATCAGGCGCTCGTCAGTGTCAGCAAAACCTTGTTCCCTGATATTGCCGCGTACGGGAAACGTTACGCCGATATTCTTGGCGACAAGGAAAGTGTCGTGAGCCGGTAGGGGGGCGGATTCTGACATATCTTGGATTTGGGATCTGACTTCACCAATCATCGCATTACAGCCAGTATGGTAGTCGGCGATGACATACGCCGCCGACAATAATGCCGACAATGAAGAGAATTGCAGACAGGCAAAGCATAATGAGCCAGCTTTTGGGGTCTCCGTGCTCGCCGAGAATAGGCGAGGAGAAAATGTCGAGGGCGTGCGTGAGCGGATTGAAGTCCGCAATCGTGTTGCGCAGGCCGGGTGCAGAGTGTTCGTCGCGAACCCAGAGGACAGGCGTTGTAAAAAAGAGAACACGCGTGATCGACATCATAAGGTGTTCGATGTCGGGGTAGCGCGCTGAAACGTATCCAAGGATCATCTGGATGAATATCGCGTCGAACAAAATGAGAACAAATGCCGGAATGGATTCCAGCGCGACCCAGGTCAGCTTGTGTCCGTAAAGAAAGAGCAGCGCAATCGCTATGGCAAAGTTGATCACGAAGATGAACATCGAGCGCGACACGCTCTTGAACAGATGAATGGAATGGGGCAGCGGCGCACTCTTGATCCAGGATGACCCGGTTCGGAAAACAGCGCACCCGTCGGTTAGGTTGGCCAAGAGGAACATGAATATGGCAAAGTTGACAGCAACATAGAGCGTGAAACGCTGATGGTTGAGGTCAGAAAAGTTGCCAAAAAACAGGGAAATCGTGGCAACAAATATCAGATAGGACAAAACGATCCAGCTCAGTCCGAGCTTGCTGCGCCGATAGCGTTGCTGGATTTCATCATTTGCGAAAGCGACCCATAGCTGGACTCGCGAGGCGCCCTTAATCAGATCGTCGATGGCGATCCACGGACTGAAACGCGTCGCTTCCTGAATTCTGACGGCGTTCTTCATCCCGATGTCCGATTCTTCCCCGAGTGCGTCCGTCTAATCACATGGTCTCGTGCGCGAACAGACTTGCCATTCAGTAAGTCAGATGTCTATCGCCTGACACTGACCAGAACCTCGATGAATTCTGCGCGAATACCCCGCTCTATTTCATCGATGGTGATCATATGCGTCGACAGGCCGCTTTCCTCACGGATGAACTCGATGATGTCGTATCCCCAGTCCACCGTAACGAGTGATCCCCGGGAATCTATAGGGTTCCCGTGGAATGAAGGCTCGGCGAGGTGGAGGATAGATCCATCCGGCTGGCGTTCGGCGCGTCTGGAAGTCGGACTGCATTTGTTGACCAGGGGGACAGTAAATATATGTGCGCCGCCAGGTTTGAGGACACGGGCAATCTCGCGCAACGCCGCGGCAGGATCCAAAACGTGTTCCATGACATCTTGCGTGATGATCAGATCGAAGGTCGCGTCTGCGAAGGTCAGGGCCTCGAGCGATTCGCATCGCTCGTTTCTCGCCGGGTGAGTGCTGCCCATGGCCACATCAGGGAAAAAATGTGAGTAAGAATAAGCCTTGCACTGCTGGCTCAGCTTGATGGAAACACCTCGTCCCGCAGGCGAACTCTCGTGGATAGTCAGGTTTCTGTACTTCGGGTAGTAGAGGTCGATGACGCGCATGAGCGCCCGTTCCCTCGGCACTGAATGACACACGGGGCAGGCAAGATGATCGCGAAACCACGTAAACTCGGAATGGAATACGACCTCTGCTTCGCAGACATCACAATGCCCATTCTGATCAAAGCTGAACTTTTTTGTCATTTGCCCGACGCGATCGTGTTTCGGATAAGCGCAGGCTCGAAGTGCGCAACATTGGAGACAGCCAAATCATATTCAGCTATCGCCGCCCTTGGCGGCAGGTGCGATTTACAGTCAGGGGAAGTGCGTGACAAAAATTGGTATCCTTTCAATAAAGCCGAGCATCGAGGCGCGGTCTCAGCCCTCCTTCGATCGACTTTACCAGATGGTCGGCAAAAATACTGGGAATCTGTTGTTCACGAACGCGGTATGGAATCAGATCGCCGGGCCAAAGGAAAGAACCAATTTCTCTTTTTGTCCCAATAAGCTGAATGAGGAATATAGCGCGCTGGTGATTCCGGCTGCCAATTGGCTCAGTCCCTTTGTCGATTTTGGGGATCTCGCCAAACTTGTCGAAGCACTCAAAATCCCTGTTGTCTTGATCGGCCTGGGAGCTCAGGACGCCGATTACTCGGGTTCCATCGATGTTCCTCAAGGCACTGTGCGTTTCATAAAAGCCGTTTCAGAGCGATCGGTGTCCATCTCTGTGAGAGGCGCTTACACAAGGGACATTCTGTCCAGTTTGGGAATAGACAATGTAACCGTCACGGGATGCCCTTCGCTATATCAGGATTTCCGGACTTTCTCGCCGCCGCCGCAGAAACTGAATATACGGTTCGATCGGGGACTCATTCATTCGACCCGCTATTCTGCGAGCCATGCGCCGTTTGCCCGAACCGAATCGGCTCATCGCAAGCTCTTTCGACTCGCTTATGCTGAGAAACTTGACCTTCTGATCCAATCAGAGCCTGAAGAAATGGCGATGTTGACGGGCTTTTCGGACGGGGCTGATTTTGACGACCGATTGCGCATGCTTATGGGCGAGGTTTACAACACTCCGGATTGGGAGGACTTGAAAGCCTTTATCCTGCGACAGGGGAGGGTGTATTTTGACGTTTCCAAATGGGCCAGGTCACTTGATGTGTATGATTATGTCCTTGGGACCAGATTGCACGCGACGATATTGGCGCTCAATTCTGGCGTCCCGGCTATTCTGGTGCACCATGATAGTCGCACACGCGAACTCTCTGAATTTGCTGAAATTCCAAGCGTTCCCGCTGATAAGTTACAAACCACTCGGCGATATATTGAAGGAATATTCGCCAATGCAGACTGGTCTCGATACTACAAAACGCGGGATAAGAACTTCTCCAACTACAAGAATTTTCTTTCTCTAAATGGATTGCAGGCAGTACATTCGGCTCCTTCATCGCGTCTGTGACCTGATATTGGAATTGAAAGTATATTGAAATAAACAGTGCTGGTCAGATCGCCGGAGCCACAATGGCGAGGCCTGCGTTCCATCAAGCACTCGTTAACTCGAAGAGACCTCTGGAAAAATGCCCGCAAAGCCTAGTTCTGTGACCACGCTCAATACCGATTCATCGATCAAGCCTGTCGCAAACTGGAAGGCGGGGGCAAAGCGCCCCGTCGTCGTCGTCCTGGGCATGCACCGTAGCGGGACCAGTGTTCTGACAAGGGCGCTTTCCGCCTTGGGTGTGGAACTTGGCGCGAGCCTCATGAAGCCAGCCGAGCAAAACAATGCAAAGGGGTTTTGGGAAGATCTTGACATTTTTGAACTCAATCAGAGCCTACTTACAAAGTGCCATAGTACTTGGCACAGTCTGGCGCTTGTGGAGGAAGGACGTTTTGAGACCGCGGAATTTAGTCGCGAGCGCGTTGAAGCGGCAAATTTATTAAGCGCAAAGATTCATGGTCGTGATATCTTCGCGTTCAAAGACCCCCGGACAACGATCCTATTACCTTTCTGGCGATGCGTTTTCAGCGATCTCGATCTGGAACCGCAATTTGTCATCGCCATACGAAACCCGCTGGAAATTGCTGAATCCCTGCGCAAGCGGGATGGGTTCGACAGAACAAAAAGTCTCATTCTATGGTTGAAACACATGTATTCTGCGGTGCATCTGACCGTAGGCGCAAGGCGGATCTTTGTTGGATACCAGCAAATCGTCGCAGACCCTCAGCAACAACTTTCTCGACTGTCAAATGCGCTAGACCTTAGGATGCCACCAGTTGAAAGTGAATTGTATAGAGCATTCTCAGATGAGTTTCTCGATGCGTCGCTCAATCACAATCTGATTTCTCCCAACGAGCTTTCGCGATGCGAAGATATTCCCGATGTCATAACTGCCTTTTACAGGATGCTGTCGGAATGGACCGAAGTCGAAGGTGAAGCGTGCTTTGAGATTCCAGACGAGCTTTTGGTCCAGATCGAAGGCTATCTGTCTCGCTCGCAGCATTTGTTCGCGTATTGCGATCGTGTGGAACTGGAGGTTTCGACGCTCAAAAAGCACATTATGACAATGGAAGCGCAGGTGAAGGCGGTTGATGCCGTTCGCGAGGAACTCTCCGCCAGTCAACTCCGGTTGGCTGTAGTAGAAAAGGAAGTCGCGGCAGAACTGGCGGCGAAAGAAAACTCGATTAAGCAGCTTGAGACGGCGAAACTTGCCGCCACCAATAGAGAGAGAGAGGCGGCCGCTAAGCTGGCAGCTAATGAAGGCGTACTGTTAGAAATGAACGGTAGGCTAGACGAACTCAAACGTAATGCTTCGATCCGGGAAGCGGAACTTCAGACGGCTCTGGCTGCGCATCAAAAAAATGCCAGCGAAATGAGAACTGAACTACGCCTCCAGCGCGCAAGCATTTTGGCGCTTCGGAAATCTACATCTTGGCGCCTGACGCGACCCGTTCGGGCCCTCAAGCATCTAGTGACCAATCCTGGAGACGTGGCTAGGCGTTTAAGACGGCGGGATCATTAGGTGACACGGGCATGATTGCAAACGACTGCAAGAGACCATTGTCCTTTTTATAGAAAAGTTTTGAGTGATGGCCCTTTTTCAAATTCAACGAACGAAAGCGCGCCTCATTGAGCACGGACCATTGTTCGATGCGAACTGGTATGTCGAATTTTATCCAGACGTAAGCGCGGCAGGATTGGGCGCCTGGGAGCACTTCAGCACGTTCGGATGGGCGGAAGGCAGAAAGCCACACCCTTTGTTTGATACTGAGTGGTACCTGTTGGCGAACCCAGATGTTGAGGCCTCGGGTATGAACCCTCTGGTTCATTATGTGACCCAAGGTTGGCGCGAAGGACGAAAGCCCAATCGATTGTTTGATGTCCGTTGGTATCTCGATCAACACCCTGACGTTAGGGATGAGAAGACCGAACCATTGGGGCACTATCTTGAGTTTGGCGCGTCAGAAGGACGCCAGGCCATGCAGTTGTTTGATGTGGCCTGGTATCGATCGCAGGCACAGGATTGTTCCCAACATGAAAATCCATTGGTCCATTATACCACGCATGGTTGGCAAAGGGGGCTTGATCCTCATCCGCTGTTTGACGCAAAATTTTACGCTAAGATCGCGGGCCTTCCTGCGACAGAGGAGCCACTCGGGCACTTCCTCGAACTGGGCCGCGAATTAAGCCCACATCCTCTCTTTGATTCCTGCTGGTATCTTAACCGCAACGTAGACATCGCAGCTGCTGGGGCAAACCCGTTAGTGCATTATGTTGCAATGGGCGCGTCCGAGTTGAGAGATCCAAACCCTGAGTTTGATGCGAAGTGGTATGTGAAGGAATATGCTCCGCCCGAGGAGAAAACCGTCTCTCCTCTTGAGCACTATGTGCGATCGGGAAATTGGGCCAGAAATCTGCCAACACGTCCGGATCAGACGAACGTTTTCGTTAATTGCAAGCGTCAGATGCTACGTCATCAGGCAGTGTGGGATGGTTCAAGAGAAATGATCCTCCGGGCAAAGCTAGCAAAGCATGATATGGAGGTGAGTGGGGTCAAGGCCTCGGTCATCATGCCTACACGGAACCGGGCACGCTGTATCGCAAAAGCAATAAGTTCGGTATTAGATCAGAATCATCAGAATTTCGAGCTTATCATTGTTGATGACGGCAGCGTCGATGATACACACCAAATTGTTGAAAGTTTCGGTGATCCACGTATCATCTACATCAGAAATGAAATTGGACGCGGAGTTTCGGCGGCGCGCAATATCGGGCTGGATGCGGCCTCGGGGGATTGGTTTTTTTTTCTCGATTCCGACAATGTCTGGCGATCTGACTTTCTCCAGACAATGCTGAAATTTGTCGAACTTCGAGGCGTTAAGTCTGTTTATTGTGCCGCTAATATTGTTGGCAGCGGTGGCGTGTCAAAATCGGTTTTATATGAGGATTTTGATCTTCAATCTTGTCTTGATGCGAATTTCATCGATCTCAACACGTTCGGCGTGTCCCACGCTTTTGCTGAGCTTCGTTTTGACGAGCATCTTCGGCGCCTGGTCGATTGGGACTATATTTTAAAGGTTGCTGCAGAAACGCCGATTGTGGGCTGCCCATTCATTGGCGTCGACTACTATGACGGTGATGACCTTGACCGAATAACGTTGAATGAGCACAATTCGCCTGAAAGTCTTCAAGAACTAATGGGCCTTGTCCGTCAGAAAGGTCTCGATCGATGGGTGGAAAAATGTCGACCACTCCAGCGCGGCGCGCCTGAACGAGTTGCAGTGGTTTTTCATGCATATCATAAGGAATTCATATCTGAATGTCTCAAATATTTCAGGAATGTTCCGGTCGCATTTGATCTCTATGTGACCACGTCACATAGTCTTGGAGACGACGCATTCAGAGAAATTCGTGATGAGTTTGATAACGCCATTTTTCTGCAGTACCCGAACGTAGGCAGTGATATAGCTCCCTTTCTCGAATTAGTCTCTACACTGTCAGTATATGATCTTGTATGCAAGGTTCACACCAAGAGAGATGCGCAGCGCTGGGGCGAGGTCTGGCGCCAGAATCTCATGGGCTCTGTTCTGGGGTCGCCTGAGTTGATCAAAGAAATCTTCAACCGTTTTGCCGCAGACGAAACGATCCTAGCTGCTGGGGGGGAGGCGTTCTACAAACTGGGCGATATCAACTCTATTCCTCAGACGCGCGAGCACGTTAGTCAACTGGCCAAGTCTACCGATCACGCACACCTCTTGGAGCTCCCGTGGAGCTTTTTCGCGGGCACGGTCTTCTGGGCGAGACCGCGGGCCTTTGCTCAGCTAGCAAAGCATGCTTGCGAAAAGCCATCTTTCAGCTCGGAATTTCAGCGGGACGGAGGCATCGAGCACGCGTGGGAGCGCCTGCTCGGAATGACTTTGCTTCAAACAGATCAAAGCAAAGTCATCCTAACAAAGGGCTTGGCTGATGGATCATTTGATCTGGGAATCGTACCTGCGACGGCTGGCGGCCGTGAGGGAATTACCGTCACACTCGACCGCCTGCTTGCCCAGAATGCCAAGGGCGGAAGCAAGTCCAGTTTTGCTACCGTTAGGAAGTGGAAGGTTTCGACCGTTATTCCAACGTACAACCAGAGGGAGTTTATTCGAGGCGCTTTGGAATCAGCGATCATGCAGATCGGAGAATTTGAACATGAGATCCTTGTCTCAGATGACGGCTCGACCGATGGAACTGCGGAGATTGTCCAGGAATTCGTGACGAAATTTCCAAGCCTTGTTCGCAGTATTGGTAATACGGAAAATGTCGGCATAAGCGCGAATTTCCTAAATTGCTTCCAAAAGGCGACTGGTGATCTAATCGCTATGCTTGAGGGTGATGATTATTGGCTTCATCCCCGAAAGCTGGCAGATCAAGTCAAATTTCTGGAAGAGAATTCCGACTGCTCGATGGTCTTTTCCAAGATAGAGATACTGGACGAGAAGTGTGGCACCAGAACGCCTCTGGAACGGCAGGAACGGCTCATGACAAGCAAACTTGAAGGAGCAGATTTTCTTGCAGATGAGAATATGAACCTGATCGCAAACTTCTCTTCATGCTGTTTTCGTGCCGATCTGATGAAGACGGCACCTTCGGCTCTTTTCGAGGGTCGTATCAATGAGATCGCTGTCGCCTTTTATCTTGAGCGGTACGGTAGAATTGGCTTTCTAAATGAGGCTGCATCGGTCTATCGAATGCACGGAGCTGGCGTTTGGTCTGGTAGTGACCGGCGCACTCAACTTGAAGGTGGACTTGCCGCACGTCAGATGGCGCTCAAAGTGGCGAAGCCCGAACACCGCTCGGCAATCGAGTCGATCATCCATTCAAAATTTTCTGCGCCTTTGGCAGCTTTGGATTCTGGTTGACAGAGTTCGGCAAACGTCGACAGGCGAAGATATGAAAGAAAGTTCTCCACTGTGAAGATCATTATGTCGTCTGCCGAGATTGCGCTCATGCAATGTCTCATGGAGTCAGCTGAATCGTATTTTGAATTCGGAATGGGAGGCTCAACTTGTTTGGCCGCCAAAACTGTACGGCGCGAGATTTATGCGATCGATAGCGATTCTGACTGGATCTCCAAGGTCAAAACCGAAATTGGAGAAGCATCCAGCAAGCAAATCCATCTTCGCCACATCAATATCGGCCCAACCAGAGAATGGGGAATGCCCGAAACTCCGGCCAAAGGCAACGAGGGAATTTTTGACGCGTACTCGCGTGCAATTATCGAACCCAAGCTACCCGCGTTTGATCTGGTTTTGGTCGATGGCCGATTTCGTGTCGCCTGTTTTTTACAAGCTTTACAAAGCCAGAGAGCTGATACGATACTTGCGATTCACGACTACACCGACCGGCCCCACTATCATGTTGTCGAGGAGTTTGCGCGACCTGTGAGTGTTTGTGAGCAGCTCGCGGTTTTCGTTCGGAGACCTGACATTGACAACGCCGCGCTGGAAATTGCGCTCAACAGGTATCGACGTACTCCAGCCTGAAGGCTCTGACGCGCCTTGTGCAGTCTAGCAAGGCCAAATCGCTCAACTTGGCTATACTGGTTTCTTGAGTTGATTTGGTCACTTTTGATGTTTAGCCGTTGTTTCCATCGGCGATTTTACATTAGGCGGAATGAGCATGAAAAAGATCATCGTGACCGGCGGCGCCGGCTTCATCGGGTCGGCTCTTGTCCGTCATCTGGTTGCCAATGAAGCTGCAGATGTCCTGGTCATCGACAAGATGACCTACGCCGCCAACCGTGCCAACCTGGCTGAAGCGGAACTGACAGGACACTGCCGTCTGGCCATAGCCGACATCTGTGAGCAACAAGCGATGGCATCGCTTGTTGCAGACTACCAGCCCGACCAGATCCTGCACCTGGCAGCAGAAAGCCATGTCGACCGTTCAATTTCCGGGCCGAGCGCGTTCATCGAGACAAATGTCATCGGAACCTACAGCATGCTCGAGGCGGCCCGGGCCTACTGGTCGGGCCTTCCTGCCGGGGATACCAAGGAGCGTTTTCGTTTCCTGCATGTCTCGACCGACGAGGTCTATGGCTCATTGGGCGCTGATGGGCTCTTCGAAGAGACAACACCCTACGATCCTTCGTCTCCTTATTCGGCTTCGAAAGCGGCATCAGACCATCTCGCCAAGGCATGGTTCCGCACCTATGGCCTGCCGGTGGTCGTCTCGAACTGTTCGAATAATTACGGGCCGTATCATTTTCCCGAAAAACTGATCCCGCTGGTCATCCTGAACGCGCTTGAGGGCAAGCAGCTGCCTGTTTATGGCGACGGCTCCAACATCCGAGACTGGCTGTATGTCGAGGACCATGCCCGGGCCCTGTCGTTGATTGCCAGCAAGGGCCGCCTTGGCGAGACGTACAATGTCGGCGGACGAAATGAGCGCACGAACCTGCAGGTCGTCGAGCGGATATGTGACGAACTGGACAGGATCGTGCCTCAGGCGCGCCCCCGCCGGGAGCTGATCAAATTCGTGACCGACCGGCCAGGCCACGACCATCGCTACGCCATTGATGCCACGAAACTGGAAGGCGAACTCGGCTGGCGCGCTCAGGAGAGTTTCGAAACGGGGCTTGCCAAGACGGTACGCTGGTATCTCGACAATGCCGACTGGTGGACCCCATTGCGCAAGTCAGTCTATTCCGGTGACCGCCTCGGCTTGCCCGTAACACAAACCGCTTAGACCCGCCGGCAACTGGTAGAGTTCAAACATGTCAGAAAAAACCATTCTCGTTGTGGGGCGAGCCGGGCAGGTCGCGCATGCACTGGCCACGATTCCCTCTCTGACCGGCCAGAGGGTTGTCGCGCGGGGTCGTCCGGGCCTGGACGTGCTCGACAATTCG
>LADL02000962.1_pt1 | contig 19501 bp, 15 predicted proteins | sample 619721 | NCBI WGS metagenome assembly LADL02 (sample SAMN03397408, study PRJNA257561) | rock porewater metagenome | biome: terrestrial; feature: Opalinus Clay rock; material: porewater; isolation source: Opalinus Clay rock porewater BRC-3 borehole | place: Switzerland: Mt Terri URL, St-Ursanne ...
GTAATTTATCGTAAATATTTTTAGATGGGTATCTACTTGACAGACAGGTGAATAAATTCTATGGGGAATCGATCCCGTCATAACTGGGCTGGTTCCCCTCAAGAAAGTGTATACTCGGGGTGGGTAATTTTCTCCGTCAAAAGTGGGGAATTTTCATTGACATTAACACGATAGCGATATAAAATAAAGTTTAAAGCGGCTTAAGCACATTTGTTGTAGATTCACGGTAGGTTCCATGTACATTGCGAAGAACATCGCACATTTCCTGGATGGTAGCGTAGGCCTTGGATGCTTCAACTGCTGCCGGGAGGATGTTGTTACCTGCACGGGCCTGACGCTCTAGTTCCGCCAGGGCTTGGGAAACCGCACGGTTATTACGTTCCCGGCGAATCTGCTTAACGGACTCAATAGATTTTTTTTCTGCTTCCTCGTTGACCATAAAGATGGGAATAGACACTTTTTCCTCTTCCAGCCTGAATTTATTGACCCCTACCATACACTTTTTGCCACTATCAATGTCTTTTTGCATTTTAAATGCAGCCTCGCTTAACTGGCGCTGTATATAACCCTTTTCAATGGCCGCCACGGCGCCGCCCTGTTCGTCCACCTTGGCAATAAGGTCTCGCATTCTTTTTTCCAACTCGTTAGTATGGGCTTCAATGGCATACGATCCGGCCAGGGGATCCACATAATCAGTCAGTCCGGTTTCATATGCCACAATTTGCTGAGAGCGTAGCGAAGTCCGCACTGACTCCTCAGTCGGTATACACAGGGCCTCATCAAATGATGGTGTGGATAAGCCATCGACCCCGCTGAGGGCTGCCACGAGACATTCAATAGCAATTCTGGCTATATTGTTTAGCGGTTGCTGAGCCGTCAGGGAAACACAATTACCATATCCGTGGATATGCAGTGGTGTTGGATTATCCACACCGAAACGCTCCCTCAATATTCTGGCCCACAGGCGCCGTGCGGCCCTGAATTTAGCTACCTCTTCAATTACATCCATACCTACGTCAAACAGTGACCAGAAGTTCTTAACAAAATCCTCCACCTTCAGGCCCCGGGACACAACCTCTTCTATCTGGGCAATAGCATTGGCAAAACAGAATCCAACTTCCTGGACCGCATCACTGCCAGCGGCACGGAAGTGACCCCCACAAATGAATATTGGCACCCAATTTGGTATATTTTTGGTTGCGTATTCAATTAAATCACCGCTTAACTTCACTCCCGCCTTCGGAGGAAAAATAAAGTTCCCTCTGGCTGCATATTCCTTCAACACATCGTTTTGAAACGACATCATAAAACTGTTCGGGTCTATTCCGCTTTTCTCACAGTAAGCAATCATCATAGCCGCAACAACAACAGCGTTGGCGTTGATTGTTGCGCTGACCCGCTTTAGCTTGGATAGCGGTATTCCGTCTAAAAGCTTCTCCAATTCCCTGAGAGAACTAAGGACTACCCCTACCTGTCCCACCTCTCCCCGGGCCAGTTCGTGATCGGGGTCATATCCCAACTGGGTGGGCAGATCCAGAGCCATGGAAAATCCACTTTGCCCCTGGGCCAGCAGGTATTTAAAACGCTTATTGGTTTCTTTAGCCGTGCCGTAACCGGAATACTGGGCGGAAACCCAGAGATCACTACGGTACATTGTCGGTGACACCCCTCTCGTAAAGGGGTAACTTCCCGGATAGCCAACATCTCTTGAAAAGTCAAAACTGCCTTCAAGTGTAAGAGGGTCATAGATTGGCTCAATAGGTACGCCCGATGGGCTGGTGAAATCAGATTGCCTCAACTTTAATTGAGCTGGGATTAATAAATCGTTCTCCCATTTGTTGCGTTTTTCTACAAGCTGGTCTTTTGATAGATCGTCCAACAAAAGCCTTACCTTCCTTTCTAACCTTATAATGGTCCTAAGGGCAAGAAGATGCGGTCTCTAACATCCCTTCAAAACACCACCAACTCCCGTTTCACTGTATGTGCCGTGAATATCCCGGAGGACATCACACATCTCCTGCATGGTGGCGTAGACCTTGGAAGCCTCGATGGCTGCCGGCATTATGTTCTTACCCGCTTTGGCCTGTTGTTTAAGAACGGCCAAAGCTTGCGATACAGCACGGTTGTCTCTTCCCCTTCTAACTGCCTTGACTGCTTCCACCGCATTTTTCTCCGCTTCTTCGTTCACCTCGAAAACGGGAATGGCTATTTTTTCTCCTTCCATTCTAAATTTGTTAACACCCACGACGCATTTAGCCCCACTTTCTATATCTCGCTGCACCTTAAAAGCCCCTTCACTTATCTGCCTTTGCATATAGTCCTGTTCTATCGCTGCTACGGCCCCACCCAGCTCATCTATCTTGGCAATGGTTTCACGGAACTTTTTTTCCAATTCGTTGGTGAGTGATTCCACTACGTATGATCCAGCCAGCGGGTCTACATAATCGGTAAGGCCGGTTTCATGGGCCACTATTTGCATTACCCGCAGCGATGTGCGCACCGCCTCCTCGGTGGGAATACTGTAGGCCTCGTCGAAAGAAGGTGTTGACATGCTGCTAACCCCGCTTAATAAGCAGGCTATAGCTTCTACAGCCACCCGGGCTATATTGTTTAGAGGCTGCTGGGCCGTAAGGGAATAGCAGCTTCCATATCCGTGAATATTCAGCGGCATCGGATTTTCTACGCCAAATCGTTCTTTCATAAGCCTGGACCAGAGCCGCCTGGCCGCCCGAAGTTTTGCCACTTCCTCCAGCAACTCCAGCGTAGTGTTAAACATTGAGGAGCACTTGGGAACAAAATCTTCGACCTTCAGCCCCCTTGAAGCAACCTCCTCGATTTGGGCAATCGCGTTGGCAAAGCAGTAGCCAATTTCTTGAACTGCATTTCCACCGGCGCCACGAATATGTGCGCCACAAAAATAAATGGGGATCCACCTGGGAATGTTTCGTGCCGTATATTCTATGAGGTCCCCGCAGAGCTTAACGCCAGACTTGGGTGGAAAAATATAGTTACCCCTGGCTATGTACTCCTTTAATACATCATTTTGAAACGACATTGCAAAGCTGTTGGGATCTATTCCCGTTTTTTCGCAGTAGGCTATAACCATTGCCCCCACAATACAAGCATTGGCATTAACCACGGCATATATCTGTCTGACCTTATTAAGTGGAATCCCGTCAAAGAGCTTTTCCACTTCACGCATCGAGCTTAGGACGACCCCAACCTTCCCCACTTCACCCTTGGCCAGTTCATGGTCCGGGTCGTAGCCAAGCTGGGTGGGAAGGTCCACGGCTATGGCGAACCCAGTCTGGCCTTGCGACAGCAGGTACTTGAATCGCTGGTTAGTTTCCTCCGCCGTACCGAAGCCGGAATACTGTGATATACCGCATAGCTCACTCCGATACATTGCAGGTGAAGCCCCCCGGGTATATGGATACTGACCCGGGTACCCCAGGTCCCTCAAGTAGTCAAAATCACCAAGAGTCAGCGGATCATATATCATATCAATTGGTATACCGTTGGAGGTTATAAACTCGGGTTTCCTCAAAGATGATTGAGCTGGTTTCAAAAGTTCCTGCTCCCATCTTTCTCTTTCCCTTTCAATATCGTTTCGTATCTTTTTATTTAGCATACTTTTAACCCCCTATACTTTAAAAAGTTTCAGAGTACAGATTTTATGCACTATTCTAATTTCATGTTATTTATTGAATCCGTTATGCCAGCGGCTATATGTTTTAGAATTAACCCTCCCGCGGTATAAGTGTCAATCTCCCTATTTGACACCAATTCTAAAACTCTGTTCGCTTCACCTGAGTTTGATATTTGTTTTTGTACGATCTGCTTGCAGATGCGCTCTATATTCTGCAAAGTTTCAGACTTCAGTCTCTCTCTTGTAATATCATTACGAATATTTTTTTCTAATAGGAAATCCCTGTGTTTTTCTACAGCATTTAAGAGGTCTTTCAGTCCTTCCCCGGTTAAGAGTGAAGTCTTTACAACTGGAGGGCGCCAGGGCTTCGGTTTCATTTGCAGATCCAACATAACCTCAACTTCCCTTACCACATTATCGGCCCCGGCAAGGTCGCTTTTATTGACCGCAAAAACATCTGCGATTTCCATAATCCCAGCCTTTATTGCCTGTATGGAATCACCTGACCCCGGGGTTAGCACCACCACCACTGAATCTGTAGTGTTCATAATTTCCAGTTCCGCCTGCCCAACCCCTACAGTTTCCACAATAACCCAGTCAAAGCCGAAGGAGTCCATGGCTTTAACTACTTCTTTAGTTTTATACGCCAGTCCCCCGAGACTTCCCCTGGTTCCCATACTGCGAATAAACACGCCCTTGTCAACGGCGTGATTCTGCATACGTATACGGTCCCCCAACAAGGCACCCCCCGTAAAGGGGCTTGTTGGATCAACCGCAATTATGCCCACTCTTAAGCCGAGCCCCCGGAGCAAAGTTGTCAACCCGTCTACCAAAGAGCTCTTGCCTGCTCCGGGCGAACCCGTTATTCCTACTACAAATGCGTTTCCTGCTTTGAGGAAAAGCTCCTTTTTAATATTGGAATACTCAGCCCCCTCGTTTTCAATAATAGATATGATTTTTGCCAGTGCCCTGGTATCACCTGCACAAAACCTTTTTACCAAATCTTCCATGCCTTTACACCCCTTAAATATTTTTGCAGTATTTCAGTCAACCATTTTTCATTGGCAACGAGCGCCATATTGCGGAACTTATATGAAAGACCAGAAGAAACCAGTTAGTCTAAGATGTACCGATATATTTATGAATTTTACGGATTGCAGTGGATTGGTCAATACATAAGGCCTTACCTACCTTGGTGGAAGATTTATATTGTTCGTAAGCCATTTTTACAAGATCTGATTCAACCTTCTCAAGGGCTTCCTTTAGGGGAACAATTTGGTTGATTACAATCCCTGAACAGGCGTTACCATGTTTCACCTTTAATTGTTCCGGGAGATTCTCAATATCTATCACATCTTCCTTAGTTGTAACCACCAAACGCTCCACCATGTTTTCCAATTCCCGTATGTTGCCCGGCCATTGATAATTCATAAAAAATTTCATTATCTTGGGAGAAAAAGTTTTATATGTCTTGTACTTATCCCTCAGTTTGCTTAAAAAATGATTAACCAGGTCGGGAATTTCCTCTGTCCTATCCCTTAACGGAGGCAGCTTGATGGGTACTACGTTTAGCCTGTAAAAAAGATCTTGCCTGTAAGATCCCTGGGCCACCATTTTTTCTAAATTACGATTAGTAGCTGAAATCACCCGTATATCCACGCATATTATTTTTGTTCCGCCAACCTTTCTAAACCGGCTCTCCTGCAATACCTGGAGAAGTTTAACCTGTATGGGCAAAGGCAGTTCTCCCACCTCATCCAGAAATACTGTTCCTCCGTTAGCCAGCTCCATCATGCCGGTCTTTCCTCCACTTTTTGCACCAGAAAATGCTCCGGATTCATATCCAAAAAGCTCCGACTCAATCAGTGTCTCAGGAATACTCCCGCAGTCAATCTTTATAAACGGGCCCATGTAGCGATGGCTCATTTCATGAATGATTTTAGCCAGTACTTCCTTTCCCACACCAGTCTCACCCAAAATAAGAACGTTAGAGTCAACCTGAGACATTCTAAGCACAAGCTCCATAATTTGTACCATTGACTTGCTGGCCACCACCAACCTTTTATTTAATAACAGCTTTTGACGAGATTCATCGATATATCGCTGCTCAAACTGCTCCTTTTGTTCAAGCTCCTTCTGAAGTCTATCGTTTTCTGTTATATCTTGAACAATGATAACAATATCTTCTAATTCACCGCAATCCGATGAAACAGGGTATCCTTCCATTAGCAAACGCCTTCTATTAACAGTCTCCTGGATTAGCTGACCCTTTTTTTCAGTTTTTATAACAATATTATAAATTGATTTTAAAGGAAGGCCGAGGCTTGCAATTTCCTCTAATGTTGTTTGGAAGATATCTTCGGTCGATATCTTTAAGAATTTTCTTCCTGCTTTATTAATATATTTTATTTTACTAGCTGAATCTAATATATATATTTCATCCCGAATAGCTTCAATGGCAGTAAAAAAAGTATCTCTATTGGTGTTATTTATATTTTTATAGTGGTTTTCTATTTTGCCGCAGGCTTTGTTAATTTTCATTTAACGTACCACCAAACTATCTTTTTCTCTTTGTGGTTGTGAACCAATGTAAACCAAAAATCCCGATAGTAAAAAACATAAGGAGCAAAAGACAAAAGCATAAACATATGAACCTGTCATATCGTAACAAAACCCGCCCATAAAAGACCCAAAAGCACCGAATAACCCGAGAAGGCAACTTTGTATGCTAAACAACGAATTTATTACCCTCAATCCAAAGATATCTCCGGTAAAGCCGCCGAACTGCGATATAATCCCACTATAAAAGATACCGAAAATAATAACGAAAGCCCAAAGCGTTACTAATCCATCCTTTATAGGGATAATAAAATTGATTCCCAGAATAACAAAGAATGCCGTTAAAAGCAGGCGGCGGCCAAATTTATCGACAATAAGCCCTATTAAAATTCTGGAAGGTATACCAACCGCTCCAATCATACCCGCGATCAAGGCGGCTGTTGTAGGATCGATGCCGGAATCGGTTGCAAAAGAAAGAGTATGAATAAGAACCAGAAACTGCCCCATCCCGAAAAGAGAATAAGCCGATGTAAGAATCCAGTACTCTTTCCTCTTAAGGACCGCCATAATTTCATCCTTAACGCTTATATCTTTACTTTCATCATTACCTGCCGGTTTATGTCGCTTTAGAAAAGATGCCGGCAAAAGTAGCAGAGCAAGTCCGATTACTGAAAATATAACAAAGCCTCCCCTCCACCCGTAAAGCCTAAGAAAAATATCTGCTCCAGGCTGGCTTATAAAAATACCAAGACTGGTAGCTGACGACACAACACCCATAAAGAAGCCACTGTGCCTGTGAAAGCTTTTTCTTACCTCAGCAAGGGGAATCGTGAATAAAGTGGATGAACCTGCCCCGAATATGCATCCATAGTATAAATAAAGCTCTTCTACTGTGTGTGCCCGGCTCGCCATGAACATTCCCAGAGAGGCAATAATGGAACCGCAGATAATCACTTTCTTGAACCCTATTCGGTCGCTTATATAACCGGCAACCGGTGTTGCAATGGCGTAAAAAAACATGTTTATTGAAAATACTCCGGCAATTATTTCCCTTGGCAGGCCTAATTCGTTTGTTATCGGCTTTAGAAATACACTGAAACAAAGCCTGTCAGCCCCAATGACTAAAGCTGCTATTGTCGCCACCGCTAAAAGAAGATAAGATGATTTTTTGCTTTCCAATATCGCAACCTCGTAAGACTACCGTAAATTTCATTAGATACAGCTTGTTTATAATTGAATCAGTCTTTATTAATCATTAAATTGGGTAACCAGGTGGCAATTTCGGGAAAGACCATTACCAATACTAATACAGCCACCTGACATCCCACAAACGGCCAAATAGAAGAGTAAATTTCTCCAATGGTAAGATGCTTGGAGGCGATTCCCCTCATTATAAACAGGTTGAAACCAAATGGCGGCGTTAGATAAGCCATTTCCATATTAATTACGAACAGGATGCCGAACCAAAGCGGGTCGAAACCGAGCGCATGCACGACGGGCATAAAAATTGGCAGCGTTATGAGAACTATGCCTGCCGGGTCAAGCACCATCCCGAGAAGAAAGAAGAGCAACTGCATGAGGATCAATACTATCCACCTGTTTATATCAAGTTCATTAATAAACCCGCATAGCAGCTCACCCACACCGGAGACAGTTACCAGGCGGGAATATGCCACAGCGCCAATCATTATCCAGCAAACCATGGCATTTACACTCATCCCCATTTGGAACATCTTTTTTAAATTGTCCCGGTTCAACTGCCTTTTTAATAAAGCGCAAAATAACGAACCCACCAGGCCTATTCCTGCTGCTTCGGTAGGGGTTGCCACGCCGAAATAAATAACCCCCAGGACTAAAACAATCAAGGCTAAAGGAAGCAAAACGCTTTTCAAGACTTCTAATTTTTCGCTCAGAGTATACCTCTCTTCCGCCGGGAGAGGCGGCCCGTCCTCCGGTCTGATCTGGCAGCGGATGCCTATATAAATTATGTATATAAAGGTAAGTAGGATCCCTGGAATAACCCCGCCGAAAAACAGTTTTCCTATAGAGACCTCCGCCTCACTTCCATAGATTATCATCATAATACTTGGAGGTATTAAAATCCCCAGCGCACCACCGGCGCAAATACAGCCACAGGCTAGCTTTTTGCTGTAATTTCTTTTGATCATCGAAGGCATTGCTATCATTCCCAAGGTGGCGGTTGAGACAGTGCTGATACCCACCATGGCTGCGAATATTGCAGAAATAACTGTGGATCCTATGGCCAGACCGCCCTTTACACCGCCCAACCAACGGTATACCAGTTCATAAAGGTCATCTGCCAAGCCACTGTATTGTAAGACAGCAGCCATCAGAATAAATAAAGGTAGCGCCGTGATGGCAAACTCGGATAGCTTTCCTATTGATCCCAGCGTGAATGAAAAAAATCCGGGCGTCCCGTTCCAGACAAAGTACCCGACAGCTAGGGACAAGCCACCTAAGGTAAAGGCCACGGGAAGACCAATAATCAGCAGCAAAAACATGCTTCCAAATATAATAACCGCCAAAGCCCACGGCTCTATCATCTTTTTTCTCCTCTCTTGCTCTCTCCGCAAACCAGTTTAATATTGTTCAACAACACGGATACTCCCTGTAGTCCAATCAGTATTCCACCCAGGGGAATCAGTGCCTGGATTAGATATAGCGGCGGGTTCAGGGTTCCACCGGTGGTTGAATTTGAGTAAAATGAATCTAAAACAGTGCTAAATCCAAACCATATAAGAACAAATGCCAAAAGGAAAAAGAACGGAGAAGTGATGAGGTCCAAAATGGCCTTGGTACGGGCCGAAAACCGAAGATAAATGATATCCACCTTAACATGCCTGTCTAATAGCAGCGCATATCCACCCGAAAGAAACCCTATGGCTGCGCAGGCGTATATGTCGAATTCAAACCCCCACCAGAGAGGAGAATTGAAAAAGTAGCGGGCAAAAACGTCATAGGTAATAACGATTCCCATAATTACCGTAATAAATCCCGTTACCCACATCATGGCGCTATTTATCATTTCTACTGCATTGTTGTAACGATCCATTGAGTCCACCTGCCTTCAGTGGCGGGGGGTAGCCCCCCGCCCATTTAGCTAACTTAATACCAGAGGTTAGTTTTGTAATCATTGACTGATAAATTTTTCCTCCCATTTCTTTACATCTTCAGCATGCTTATTGGTCCATTCCGTCCTGTCTTGCTTCATAATCTCAATCATTTTAGCGCACTCGGGAGACCTGGCCGCAAACTCATCCCAAAGGGCTAGGGCAGATCCGCGGAACTTTTCAAACTCCACTTTATTGAGCTTTACTACCTCTACGTTATGCTTTTTACAGGCATCTTCAGCCAAAGCAGTCAGCCTCTGGGAACCTTTCACCGCATCTTTTTCCATTTCCAAAGCTATCTTCTCAATCGTCTTCTTCAAATCATCCGGCAGGGAGTCCCACATTTTTTTACTAACCAGTGTGTGAGAAACAATAGGGTCCAAAAAAGCAGGAATAGTGCAGTATTTCGCTACCTCAAAGAATTTATTTGATTCTACACAGATTTGGGGATATATTGTTCCGTCCATTGTTCCACGCATTAAGGCCTCATACTGGTCCGCAGCAGGGATATTGATCGGCACCGCCCCCATATTTTTGTACCAGCTGTGCCAAAGGGATGTAGGTGCCCGCATCTTTAAGCCTTTCATCTCTTCATATTTTTTTATAGGCTTCTTACTTATAATAACTTCATTACTGACCGGCCAGTAGAAGAGTATGTGAGCTCCTTGCTTGCTATAGGCCTGATCCATAATCTCCCCAACTTTGGTGTTTCGAAGAATATGAAGAGCGTGATCTTCTCCCATTGCCCAGAAGGGAAGCCACATAAAATCACTTTCAGGAACCTGCCCTCCCCAAACGGCCGATCCGGTCAGGAAGTCCACCACACCATTCTTCAGAGCGGTAAGCCCCTGGGATTGCGGGGTTAGCTGGCTGTTATAGTGGACCTTTATTTTTACCCTTCCCTTGGTTGCTTCTTCCACTTTTTTAGCAAAAACAATATTGGCATTGTGTTTTGGCTCCCAGTCATAGGATGGCGGAACGTATATGCAGTTGAGGTTGAGCGTATATACCTTTTCATCATTAGCCGGTCCTGTCGCGGCCTTCTTTTGTTCAGTTTCTTTGCCGCATGATGCTACTGCCATAACCGCCAGCACCAGAAGAAAAACTAAAATGTATTTCCTCATAATTTAGTTTGCTCCCTTCAACCAATTTAAGATTCTTTAACCACAAACCTCAATCATCATGGCGATATCATCAATTTCCTCTAAATTACTAATCATTTTGACAACTTCTTCAGCCTTTTCAGATGTTAATGTGCCCGTGGCCAAATGATAAAACTTATTCTGAAGTTCTTCCCGTGGCATGGGATTGCTAACTCTGCCCAGAGGAACATCCACCCTGGCATTTACAACGCTGCCATCCTTCATTTTGAGACTTACCAGTGCCGGTGCAGCTTCTATGTACTTCATGCTGGGATCAGCCTTCAGTCTGGTTTTTAACATCAGTTCCCTGATCAGCGGATCTTTAATTTTTTCATCACTGAACAGGTTTAAAGAAGCGCTCCCTTCTGTTAATGCCAGCGCCACACAAAAAGCAAGGCTGTATTTGCCCTCAAATCCATTCTTTGGGTTCATATTGCTGGAAAGATCGATGGCCAGGGGGTTGACAGTTATTTCAATGGTGTCGATATACCCGGGATTAAGTCTGGTTTCCTCACGCATTTGAAGTGCCGCATCTATGGCTGTATGGGTTGTGCCACATGACGCATGCCTTTTGAACCCTATTTTCAGTATCTCATAGTTAGTACCTATGTCCCCGAAGCATTCACTATCGTAACTATCTGCAAAAACCCTGCAGAAACCTTTTTCCCCTTCTATAATCTCCCGGCTGCTTACCATACCCTCTCTGGCCAAATAAGCTGCAAGAATACCGTTCGAAGCCGCCCTGGCCTGGTGTATGCACTTGCTGGGGGTACCGAACAACTGCCTTAGACCGCAAGCTTGGGTCCCTGCCATGGCAAAGGCATATACAATCTGGTCTATGTCCAGATTTAAAAGCTTGGCCGTAGTTGCGGCAGAGGCGAAGTGACCCACGGTGGAAGTTGTATGCCAACCCCTCTCATAATGGTTGGGGGTAATAGATTTCCCCACCCGGACTTCAATCTCGTATCCCACGACATAAGCGGTGATTAAATCCTTTCCACTACACTTTTTCCATTCCCCGACCGCAAGCAATGCAGGAACAAGGGATGAACTGGGATGACCGATCATAGGTGGATAAATATCGTCCAGATCCAGGAGGTTGCCGGCGGCGGCGTTTATAAAAGCCGCATTGATCAAGGGACTTTTTATACCCCTGCCCAAAACAGTGGCCTGTGCTATTCCGCAATCGCCCCCTATTTTCAACATGGTATTTGTAATTAACCCCGTGGCTTCTTCCCGGGAGCCCGCAAGACAGCAGCCCAACCAATCCATGATGCAGTCTTTGGCCTTTGCCACCACTTCGGGATGAAATTTGTCAAAGCTAGTTTCACTGACAAAATTGGCCAAACGTCTCGTGATCATATTTATATCCCCTTAACAAAAAGTTTTAATATTTCTGATCGGAACATACTTCCATACCGCTGTTGGCGATTTGGAATCGTCAGTAAATATTTCCTTGATGGTAAGCTCTACTTCACAACCCTTTTTCAAATGGCAGTATTCAGATTCATCCACCTCAATCAATGAAAATATTCTAGGCCCCTCTTGAAGATCGACAAAACCTTGAACGTAAGGGGCTTTGAATCCTTGTGGGGCCACAAATGATATGGTAAAGTTATCAAGCAAGCCTTTTTGACCCAAAAATATTTTTTCAAAGTTTCTGGACCAGCAATTTGGACATACCTTCTTGGGAGGAAAAAACACCTCGCTGCACTGCAGGCACCGGCTACCAACCAGGGAAGGCTTTTCACCGCTGTCTGAGATTTTAATCCAACCCATTTCCACGTATTTTCCACCTGACATTTGTTTTATCACCCTACTTTGCTTAGGATACTGACCACACAGGCTGCGGAATCCGATTCTATCCTGCCGCCCGCATTTTCAGCCAAACCCACTTTGGGGCCCGTTCCATTAGCCCCGCCAACCTGTCTCTGGCCAGCCTCGCCCCTTAACTGCCATACCAGCTCGGCAATCTGCGCAATTCCCGTGGCGCCTACCGGGTGCCCCCTGGCTACTAGCCCTCCGCTTGGATTAACCGGTAATTGGCCACTTATTTCTGTCTCTCCGGCTATAAGAAGATCAACCCCTTCTCCCTCGCGGCACAGCCCTAGTTCCTCAATTATGCGTACTTCCCCGGGCGCCACTGCGTCGTGCAACTCTACAACATCAATTTCCCCGGGTTCTATGCCTGACTTCTCATAGGCCTCCTTGGCAGTCATTTCAACAATTGATGGGCCTCCCTTGCTTCTGCTATAAGGCATAGCCGAACGAAGCACAGAGGTTTCAACCTTAATCAAGTGCTTTTTGGTAAATTGATTAGCTATTTTTTTATTGCACAATATCGCCGCAGCTGCACCGTCAGCAATAGATGAGCACATTAATAGGGTAACCGGTTCTGCGATTACCCTCGAAGACATAACCTCTTGAAGGGTCCTCGGCTTCTTGAACTGGGCGTATGGATTAAAAGATCCGTTTTTACTGTTTTTTACCACTACCCTGGCCATATCCTGGATGCTGACATTGTGTTTTTCCATATAGTTCTTGATATTCATGGCATACAGGGCCGTAAACTGAACACCCAGCCCCCCCATGATTTCAATATCAGATGCCGTAGCCAGGGCGCTCAGTGACTTGCTGGTATCTCCACAATAAAGTTTTTCAACACCGACTGCCAGCACAACATCGTACATTCCGGAATAGACGTTCATCCATGCCTGCTGAAAGGCTGTTGCACCAGTCGCGCAAGCATTCTCCACATTAACTATGGGTATTCCCTGAAATCCAGCACTAGTTAAAACAGTCTGGCCCCTTACGCATTCCTGGCCTGTAATGAGACCGGCCATGGCATTTCCAACGAAGGCAGCCTGTATCTGCGATGGGTGTAGTAAAGTTTCTTCTAATGCATTCCATATAGCGACCTGGGCCAGGTCCTTCAATGATTTCTCTGTGTGTTTCCCACAATTGTGCATTCCAACTCCTATTACTACTACATCATTCAAGGTGTCCCCCCCGTTCCGGCAGTTCTTGTAGACGATTTCCTCTCCACTTCTGCCCTTACAAAGTCGGAAATTTCAGTAAAAGAAGTTCCGGGCCCGAACACACCGGCAATGCCATGGCTTTTAAGATAATCATAATCTTCTTCCGGTATTATGCCGCCTCCGATTACAATAATATCTTCTCCTCCTTCCTTTCTAAGGAGTTCAACAACTTCAGGGAAAAGTACATTATGCGCTGATGAGTGGCAGCTCAATCCAACCACATCCACATCTTCCTGCAAGGCCGTATTAGCGATTTTTACAGGTGTTTGACGTATCCCTGTGTAAATAACTTCCAAGCCTTGATCCCTTAATCCATAAGCCACCATGATCGCTCCGCGGTCATGGCCGTCAAGCCCCGGTTTTGCTATTAATACCCGTATCTTTTTTTCCACCTGTTTCCACCTCTTATTAATCAATAGATCTTACCGTGTGAATGATTACAAACTTATGCCCACCTGTTTCCATTCACCCCAGACTGCTCTAAGTGCATCTCCAATTTCACCTACTGTGGCATAGGTCTTAACTGCCTCAATAAGAGCCGGCATGGTATTTTCATCAGCCCGCGCTGAATCCTGAAGGGCTTTTAGAGCCTTCTGAACCTTTTCCTGATCACGTTCCCGCTTTAACTCTGCCAGCCTTTTCTTTTGAATACCCTCAATTTCTGATTTGATCACAAAGGGTTTGATTTTTTCAGCCTGAGAAGTTTTAAATTTATTTACACCGATTAAGACACGCTCACCGGACTCAATTTCCTTCTGGTAGTTATAAGCGGATTTAGTCAACTCCTGCTTTAAGTAGCCGTTTTCAATACAGGCTACCACCCCTCCCAGGTCTTCAATTTTTTTAAGTTCGGCAAATGCCAGATTAACGAATTTATCTGTTAGCGCTTCAATATAGTACGATCCACCCAATGGATCAACGACATTTGTTACCCCGCTTTCATAAGCAACAATCTGTGAGGTTCTTAGCGCCAATGTTGCTGCTTCCTGGGAGGGGGTGCACAACGGCTCGTCATAGGCACAAATACTTACATCCTGGGATCCTGCCAAACCGATTGACAAGGCCTGAATCGCAATGCGTATAATGTTGTTCAGTGGTTCCTGGGCGGTCAGGAAGGTACCCGAAGTAAAGGAATTTAGGCTTAACATTTGGGATTCCGGTTTTTTGGCGCCAAAACGCTCATTCAGAACTATCGCCCAAATCTTACGGGCAGCCCTGATTTTTGCCACCTCCTCGCAGATATCGGGAGTGGCTGCGCTAATCAAGGACTGCATCTGCGGAACAAAGTCATCAACATTTTTCCCCCGGCGAACAACCTCTTCTATATAGGTAATAGAATTTGCTATCCATATGGCCAGCTCTTGGACAGCACTGGCTCCTGAACTTCTGAAGTGGCCGCTTGCCACGCAAAGGGGGCTCCAGTTAGGCAGGTAATTGCTACAGTACTCCACCAGGTCGCAGGCAAATTTAACCGAACGGTCGGGTGGAAAGATATAAGTACCCCTGCAAACAAATTCTTTAATAACATCATTTTGAATTTTTACAGAAATTTTGTCGGGAGATATTCCCTTTTGCTCGGCAACCGCCAGGAAAAACGCACCCATCAAAGGCCCCGTTGACATTGCAGTGATCCGTATTTGTGAAACTTTTTCAAGAGGTATACCGTCAAGAAGAATTTCCATATCCCTGAGAGAATTTATCGACACGCCTACTTTTCCCACCTCGCCGTTAGCCAGGGGGTGGTCGCAGTCATAACACATCTGCGAAGGCAGATCCAAAGCGATATAAAACCCTGTTTGTCCTTGTTCAAGAAGATACATGATTCTTTTATTAGTATCTTCCGGTAGTCCGTAACCGGAATACTGAACCCTTTCCCACAGTCTGCCGCGGTACATGGTGGGACTTATTCCTCTGACGTAAGGATAACTGCCGGGAAGGCCGATGTCTGACTCCTGGTCAGGAAGATCCAGCGGGGTGTATACCCTCTTGACGGGTATGCCTGAAGCCGTTTTAAATTCTTTTTTCCTTTCCCCGTTATCTTCAAGGTCTTTTTTTAGAACAGTCCCTGACCACTCTTCTTCATACTGTCGGAACGACATTAAAAAGTCCTTACTACTCAAATATTTCACCTCTTTCTGAAAATAAAAATTCACAGTAGTGCAAAGTCAGACCAGAGGGCCTTACCGTCAAATTCTCCTGTTATAGCCCTGCCAGTATTTATCTTTTAACTCCTTCTTGGCGATCTTACCAAGGCTGCTTTTGGGCAGTTCGCTCAGGAAATCAATGGACTTAGGTTTTTTATAGCTAGCAAGGCTCTTCCGGCAGAATTCAGTTAGTTCATTTTCTGTTGCCTGAACACCGGGCTTGAGCGCCACTACAGCCTTTACCGACTCCCCCCATTCCGGGTCGGGGATTCCGAATACAGCTGCTTCCGCAACGGCCTCATGGTTGTTCAGTACCTCTTCTACTTCACGGGCGTAGATGTTGTAACCTCCACTGATGATGATGTCTTTTTTCCTATCTATCAAAAAAACATATCCATCCTCATCCATCATGCCCAGGTCACCAGTATGCAGCCACCCGTCCTTGAGCGCTTCAGCAGTTGCCTCTGGCTTTTGCCAATACCCTTTCATCACATGTTCACTTCTGACAGTTATCTCTCCGATCTCCCCGGGTTTTACGTCCTTTCCGTCATTTCCAACAACTCTAACCTCAACATTCAGAAAAGGCCTGCCTACAGAAGCAAGTCTTTTCTCAGCCTTCTTCTCTCCATTCAGCACGATTTCCCTTGGTGACAGATACGCAATGGTACAGGGCGCCTCTGCCTGCCCGTAAACATTGGCCAGCCTGGGACCGAATACCCTTATGGCCTGTTTGAGCTTATCCACCGCTATCGGGGCAGCCCCGAAGGTAACCATGCGGAGACTTCTAAAATCATAACTGTTAATTTCCGGATAATTACAAAGCCTGATCAGGGTAGTGGGGACGGTGGAGAGGATGGTGACCTTTTCCTCTTCAACAGTTTCCATGACTAACTTTGGATCAAATTTGTCTTGCATGATGTATTTAGCCCCGCCCAGGTAGCTTGCCATAATTCTGAATCCGGTGGCATGTGCAATTGTAGCGGAACTCAAAAACACGTCCTGCTGGGTAATGGCATATGCTGTGATGAAATTAAGAGCGACAACCTTGACGGCCCTGTGGGTAAGTATTGCTCCCTTTGGAGTTCCTGTGGTACCGCCGGTATAAAACAACATTGCGGTGTCATCTTCATTCACTTCAATATCGGGAGGCACGTCCATACTATCTTTAATCAGATCCTGATAACTGACACACCCCTCCACATTCCCCGTTAAACAAATAAAATGTTTTACATCGGACAGCTGTGGCCGAATCCGGTTGATTGACTCTGTCATGTCATCGGTAAATAATATCGCACTAGCCTCAGCGTTTTTTGAGATAAACTCTATTTCCTTTAAAGATAGCCTTGGGTTTATAGCTACTCTGATCAGGCCGCTCTTATATATAGCAAAGTCAGCTTCAATGTATTGAGTACAGTCTGATGCCACAATGACCAGCCTGTCTCCTTTTTTTAAACCCAGTTTCAATAAGCCATTGGCAAGCCTGTCGGAATTCTGGTTTATTTCTCGATAAGTAAAAGCTTCACCTCTGTGAAGAACAGCAGTGTTATCCTGATACCATAAAGCCGCCCTATTAAGTAAAAAACCAAGATTCATATTATGACCTCCTTAAGCAAAACCTGATTTAATGGCACCGAGGTAAGGTGGATCCTTCGTCAAGACAAATAGTTTAAGGGTTTTAAATAGTGGGTCTCCTTTCTTCATAATGTAATGATGGTTATAGTTCTGTCGCCACCGGGCTCGACCTGTGTAACTGTTGTCGCTGGCTTACCCTTATCAGTATTACCTCTGGTCAATTAGTCGTTTTGATTTAATTAAACTCCTTTCCAGCGTTCCGAACCTGATTAGCTCCACATCAATATCCACCTTTAACTCGTCCCTTAATGCCTTTTTAACTGCATCTCTTAACAAATCCAAACCCTCACCGGTATATAGGCATTCAACTTTGACAATGCATTTATCGATGGCGTTATGTTCATGTCGACATAAAACCACCACAAACCCACTGGCCAGTTCGTCATAACGTCGTATCACATCCTCCACCTGGGCCGGGTAAAACTTAACCCCCTTAAAAATGACCAAATCATCCACCCTGCCCAGAATACCTCCGGGGGATCTGGCATGGGTCCTTCCGCAATCACACTTTTTATAATTAATACTTGCCATGTCATTGGTCCAGTATCTGATTAGTGGCATGGCTTCACGGGCCAAGTCGGTGATCACCAAAACACCGACTTCATCAGGTTCACATGGTTTCATGGTTTCCGGATTAATAACTTCTACTAAATGATAATCCTCTGCCCAGTGCAAACCATTTCTCTGTTCACATTCCGCTGCCAAAAGCGGCCCAATTTCAACCAGCCCATATACGTCAAAGGCTTTAAGTCCCAGTTCCCTTTCAATCTTTATCCTGGCGGAAGGCACCTGGACTCCGGGTTCACCCCCAAAACAGCCCACCCTAAATGAAAGATCCGGTGGTTCCATGCCCCTTAAACTGAGTTTTTCAGCCAGATAAAAAGCAAAAGATGGCGTTGAGACTAAAAAGGAAGGACGCAAATTAACCATAAGTTGAATCTGTGTTGTTATTGATTCCTGTCCGACAGGTAATATAAAACACCCTAAACGCTCCGCCACCCTTTGCACAGTAATTGCCCCAACCCTGAGGCCATATGAGAATGCGTTATGGATAACGTCACCTCGCCGCAAACCAATGCCGTAAAGCATCCTAGTGACATACTCGGTTATATTCTTAATGTCATTCTGCGACCAGATTGTATATATAGGTGCCCCTGTGGTGCCAGTTGTCGGATGGATCTCCACCCAGTTTTCCGGATCCGGCAAAACGAGCTGCCCCCAAGGAAGTTCAATCGATTGGCTCTCACGTAACTCGTTCTTGTAAGTAAAGGGAATATGTTGCAATTGGTCCAAGCGTGTCAATGAACCAGGCTCAAAGCCCGCATCTGTGAGCTTTTTTTTATAAAACTGGGACAAATGATAACACCGGTTAAGCTGTTCTTTTAGACGAGACAATTGAATCTCTTCAATCTGAGTTCGACTAAATACCTCAATGTCCGAATAAATGTTCCTTTTCATTTTGACCTCCTGCATGTGTTATATTTACTTTAAGCAATAAACATGCCAGCACAAAAAAGCAGTGTTTTACGGGATTCAAGTTAAAACACGTTTGAAACAGGCTAAAAAATCATGTTTTCTACTAGTCACTACCTATGCTTTTCTACATAGGAAATAAATACACTACTTAATAGCTAGCTTTTTAACCTATGCATTTGCGCATACCGTATGGCAATCAGCATAAGTCCTGATATTGGGCTTGGCTGCTCATCGCCGAAATACCGCGGAAGTCCATAACCACGCAAGGATTCTACTCCCTTTGCGCTTCAGCTGGTAGCCCCCCGGACCAGAAAAGCCTTTTTGCAACCCTAAAGACCGCAGTGAGGCAAGCGGTCGCGCGGGGAATACTAAACACGGATCCTCTTGCTGGACTGAGAATGTCTAAGAATCCCAGCAAGGAAAGGGCATATTAAACCAGGAGGAGTTAACCCGTTTACTAGAGGCGGCCAGCAATTACACCCACTACCCTGTTATCCTGGGAGGATAGGGCATATTCCGTTTTCTGATGTATTCCGATGATTTAAAAAACCATGCTGGGAACGCAAGACAACTCATTACGCCCCCAGCGATATATCGGGATATTGTTTTAGCCCAATCCAAGCAGACGCTTGATCATTTCTTCGTTGCCGTCCCATGTAGCTTCTTCAGCTTCTGGACTAACTGAGCCGGTTACAGCCGATGCACTCTCAATGGCTTTGCGCTTCATCTC
>LADL02000350.1_pt1 | contig 19175 bp, 22 predicted proteins | sample 619721 | NCBI WGS metagenome assembly LADL02 (sample SAMN03397408, study PRJNA257561) | rock porewater metagenome | biome: terrestrial; feature: Opalinus Clay rock; material: porewater; isolation source: Opalinus Clay rock porewater BRC-3 borehole | place: Switzerland: Mt Terri URL, St-Ursanne ...
GATATTGATCCTCCGTAGCATCAACGACTGGCATAATGTGCCAACCATGCTGATGTGTGAGCGAAATCAAAACTGGCTGCCTCTCTTCTAATTGCTTGTCGATGAACGAAATCTTTTCTGCGCCTGTGACAAAAGACTTCCAGTTGAAAATAACCCATGGATACTTCTTTTTAATCTCAGCAGCGATGCTGCCGAAATGATTCTTAGGCTCGGTTTGTCCCCGACCGAGGTTAATGTCGAGGTCGAAGTCGTCTTGGAAGGTCTGAAAATCGATCCCTTCCGCTTGCGCCGCACGCAGAATCATCTCGTATGCAGTTGGAATGCAACCTGTCATGGGGCGACGTTGATGGACGGCATGGTCCTTCCAATCGGGAAACACAGACATTTGAAAATTCTCCTTATATATGAGTTGTTCGTTATATTCCCACCAAAAGCCACGGCTAAAGGGCACAGCCTCGCCTATGGGTTTGCAAATCTGGCTTTGATTGCCTTAGTCTCACGCTCTATTTCACCGGGTATCTGCTTCACCCGAGTCCGCATGGCCGTCTTGTTCCGTTCTAACTGGTCTCGTTCGGCATCGTCGAAAAGCTTCAGCTGTTCGTATTCCGGCTCATACAGTTCTGCCTCTATCGCTTTCTTGAGTTCCGTCAAGATTGCATTGATGTCTTTGGCTTCTTTCTCTGCACGCTTGTTAAGCCGTTTCTCCAGACCGCTGACTCGATCTTTCATACGAGCTTCCCCAACGAACAGCATCAAGGAATGCGTCGAGCTTATCAGGTGCGTCGAAGCCTGTTGGCTCCCGCAATGCTACCTTTTCGATTACTCTAGCACCGGGCTCAAGTTCCCAAACGACTTGAAGCTCTTCTCCGAGACCATCATCTTCGACCGAAGAGAGTGTCAGTAAGTTCTGTGGACCAGTGAATTCAGGCTTCAAAGCGACCGCAGGAAGGCTACTGGGCTTCACGTTGTTGTTCACCACCCACTGACGGGAACGAAACTGCACAAGTTGTCTTTGCTCCGGTGTATTAAGTGTAGAAGCTGCTATGATTGTCCCCTTTCCTCAAGTCTATGTTGACCCATTCAGTCGAGAAAACCGAGACCATCTCTGTTCATTGTGATTGAATGATCACTTTGAATATGCTACAAGTTGAGTCTGTGATCTTCAAGCAAGATAACTACTTAATCTGGGCAACTATAAGCGATTAAGTTCTGGAATAACTCAAGAACATCTAATAGCAATGCAATCTCAGCCAAAAGGTAATAGACTATCAATTAGCGATTAACTTCGCCAACCTGAGCGAGATCGAAAACGGACAGTTAGATTTCGCACAGGCCGGCGAAGTAAGGAATTGGCGTCATCGTTAGACGCTGATAAAGAACAGCTTCTGATTATGTCCAAGATAGATATTCAATTCCTTGTTCGTATAACGAAGTCATCTAAGAAATCTAAGAAATGGACAAAGATCAGGGATGAGCATTGTTACAAAAATCCAATGGTGCGACTCGACATGTAACCCAACGATGGGATGCGAAGGTTGCGAGTTGTGGACAAGAAACGTGAAGAAGTGCTACGCAGGCACTTTGCACGTTCGATTTGGGGGCGCATCGTCTGGCTATGCTGACACCTTCGAAGATGTGACGCTCTTCCCCGGTCGAATGGAGGAAGCAACTCGTTGGGCAGACCTTACTGGAAAGGATCGCCCAAACAAGCCATGGCTTAATGGCTACCCACGATTGATTTTCGTTTCGGACATGTCGGATTCACTGTCTTCTACCGTCGAATTCGACTACTTGGAATCCGAGATCATAGACAACGTGTCTTCAGAGCTTGGGGGCAGGCACCATTGGCTGTGGCTAACGAAACGACCTGACAGGATGTCGAAATTCTCTTGTTGGCTTGAGGCGAATGGCCGAAAATGGCCATCTAACCTCTGGGCAGGCACGAGTGTTACAAGTCAGAAAACTACCAGCCGGATTAAACATCTTCTGAAAGTCGGGAATGATTCGACGATTCGATTCCTTTCTGTTGAACCGCAGTACGAGTCCATTGAACTTACCAAATGGCTACCTGATCTGGATTGGATCATTCAGGGCGGTGAATCTGGGCATGGTGCAAACAGTTTTGACATCGAATGGGCACACTCGTTGATTCAGGAATGTCGGACACACGGCGTTACGTACTTCTTGAAACAATTAGGGGCTGTGGTCAAGTCGGATGGATCGGAATTGACGTTCAACGATGGGCACGCTGGAGATTGGTCTGAATGGCCAAAGCATTTGCGTGTGAGACAACTTCCAAAGCTATTTTCCAATCAACAGCAGAAAACCAATAGTTGCCAATCAGCCCTAAGGAAAACCGTCAATGGTTCTCAAAAGCGACGGCAAGCGGCTCTGAAGGCTTGGGAGACTCGGAGGGCCAAGACAGCCGCCGTAGAAGAAGGTTATTAGACTAAGGAAAATCAATTTGATGGATGCTAATTTCTTTTCAGCCAAGCGGCCTTGGTCTCGCTACAAGGACTATTTGCTTCAATCCTATCTCGAACCCTATATCCCAAAAGTTAATCGTCTCGGAAAGCCAATTCTTATTGTAGACTGCTTTGCGGGGCGTGGTCGGTTCGAAGACGATTCTCCGGGGTCTCCCCTTATTATTGCCGAGGCGGTGCGGCGATGGCGTGGCCAGAACGTGCCAGTGACCGCACGCTGCACGGAGGCTGATCCCGAGAACTTCGCTATCCTCCAAAGTGTTCTCGCCAGCCATCAAGATTATGTTCAGGCAACTTTGGGCACTTTCGATGAAACACTTCCGGGTCTCGAACAGGAAGCAAAACAAAATACGGTGTTTCTATATGTGGACCCTTACTCCGTCAAAGGTCTACATTTCGACCGAATGAAGAGAGTATATAATCAAATTCGGACATCCAGCTCTAGTGTGGAAGCGTTAATGAACTTTAACGTTGCCATTTTCATGCGGTGGGCGTTGGCGGCAGTCAAGCGGTGGGAGGAACTACCAGCAAAAGATGAGTTCGAGTCAATGGCGGACGACCCCGATGAGCGGGTCGAACGGGATGAGTTATCAGGAATCGCAGGAGGCAACTACTGGATTAAGATTGCCGAAGATTCCTCGCTTGACTTTAACGAAAAGCTAAATCGTTTCTTGGATGAATACGAACAGAGAATGCTTGGCTCTTTCACTTACGTTACTCGGTTCGCAGTCAAAGAGAAGTATCACCATACCATACCAAAATATGTGTTGATCTTTGCTACAAGGCACCCTGACGGTGTTCGGCTGATGAACGATTTCATGTGTAAGGCTCGAAGAGCCTTCGTGAGTGATCAATTCGAAGAGGTAAACCGATCGGCTCTCTTCGACCTAACGCCTGCTGAAGAAAAGGTCGAACCAGAGGAGTTATCGTCGGCTATCATGGAAATCGTCCGAAAGTCATCGCCAATCACTCGACTAGACGTGCAGTTAACTCTCTTCTTAAAGGGATTCTTTGCACGGATCACCGAGGCTGAAATTAACGGGTGCATTACAGATCTTCTGAAAGCCAAGCGGCTCCAAAGTTCAACTGGAAGTGTCCGCATCAATAACGAAGTAACTTTGACAGTATTAGATGGTCTTAGTACACAACGGTCACTTTTTGATCAGCTTTCTGATCCATAAGCAAGCTCAGTATTCCGACATCCATTCGGGCTTCGCAAGCGAGCTGGTCCATTCCATTCCATTCAAGTCATTCTCTTCACTCCACATCCTTCAAAAATCCCTGAGCCATAATTGCAAATGGTTCTTCATCTCCAGCCGCTGCCTCTCTCCTCAAAACGAAATAAGCAGCTTCAGAGCGGCAAATTCGCCATAGATTCCCAGCCGAAAAGATTCTCTCGAAAGCGTCTTCAGAATCTAGGCGTGGCATTAGTAGGTAGATGAATTCGTCGCTGGTATCTCCCAAGATTCCAGTAGTATTGATCGCTGTGACTCGTACCAGACTTTGTTCTTCATCTGCGATCAGGGCACGCACGGCAGGTAAGACTCGCTGAGCGTCGGTGTAAAACTCTTGAAGCAACTCAAGAACCAGCAGCTTCAAGCCCATGTCATCTTGCTGAAGTCCCCAGATGAGTCCATCGATTACTTGGTCCCCGAAGTCTTTGAGGTTTGCATACGCCTCTTCAGCTTGGAATGGATGCTTTTCAAAAGTCGTGTAGAGCCAAAGGGTGTCTTTTATTTCTTCGAGATCATTCATGTGGGTATATAGTCTTTACGAGATGGAAAGGGATTTACAGAAATCTCTCTATTCTTATAGCAGGTGCCTCACCGTAACGGCGCTAATCCCAAAAATGTATTTGCCATTTTCACAAAGGGGATTCAGGCACCTGCTAAGTCGTCGTTCCAACCATAAATTTCACAATGGAGACGACGAAATGCCCAGCCAATCAGACATCCGAAAGCAAGTAACCGACCAAATCATTTCCGCACTCAAGAGCGGGAATCTCCCGCCGTGGAAGAAACCATGGAAGTCTTTAACAGGCCCTCATAGAAATGTCGTTTCGGGCCGAAGCTACACTGGAGTTAATCCGCTGTTATGTGAACTATCCACACAAAATCATTCCTTTACATCTTCAGTCTGGGGCACATTTAACCAATGGAAACAACTGGGCGGCTCAGTAAAGAAACGTCCTGACCACGTAAAATCGGGAGCTTGGGGCACTCGAATTGTTTTCACAAAACCTGTTGTCAAGAAGAAACAGGATGCTGACGACACGGAATCCAAAGAGCGATATCAACTTTTAAAGTCTTACGTGATTTTTAATTTAGAACAAGTGGAAGGCCCGTTTGATCATTTGCGAACCACAGCCAACGAACAGACCAACAGTTTCGAACAGTTTGAGCAAGCAGACGAATTGATTGCTTCTACGGGGGCTGATATCAGGCAAGGATCTCAAGCGGCCTATGTTCCGTCTGGTGACTACATCACGATGCCGCCGAGAGAGTCGTTTGATTCCGCCGCTGATTATGCTGAAACCGCTTTCCATGAATTAGCTCACTGGACCGAGCCTCCCCAACGTCTGAATTGGGATCGCAAAGGGGAAGGGTATGCAATGGGCGAGCTTCGGGCAGAAATCGCTTCTTGCTATGTCGCCACGGAACTGGGAATTCCTCACTCGAAACGTATGGACAAGTCTGCGGCCTACGTCCAGCATTGGCTTTGTGCTTTAAAGAACGATCAGGGTGCTATTTTTCGAGCCAGTTCTCAGGCTAGTCGTGCCGCAGACTATTTACTGGCATTCGTTCGCCAGCCAGAAGAGCAGACTGTCTCTGTCGTAGCCGACTGAGGCACCTGCTAGTCAGTCAGCCGAGCAGGATTGCATCTGGTGAGTAAGGATGATCTGAGGTCTTTCTGACCCATGCAGCTTGGTGCTGCCATTCGGAGACCCAGCACACCTTGCTGTCACCTGTAACCTGTTCGGCGTTTTTATTGCCCCTGTAGTTGGGCTGTGTCCCAAATCTCAAGTGAGGCACCTGCTACTTGAATGTAACAACTCATCACACTCATGCGGAGAACACATATGGCGAATCAGATCGGTGATCTCGAACTAAAAGATGCGGCTCAGGAACCATCAGGAAACTGGAAGCGATTCGATTCGTTCGTCTGGTATCGAGATGAAGTTCCTGACTCGGACAACTGGGCGATAATTTACACCCACCATCGTGATAGCGGATTGCTTGATCTAAGTAACGCCAGTGTTATCGAAAAGGCTCTCGAACCTTTCACGGACGGTGATGATCCCGATGTGGTGATGGAGTCGCATAATCACTGGGTAGTGGGGCACATTGATGGCTTCAGCATCCGTGTATTTCGTGATGGTCAGATCACAGATGCCTTTCGGAAGTACCATGAACTCGCCGAATCGATTTCGAATTATCCAATTCTGGATGAAGAAGATTATAGCAATCGAGAACTCGCAGCGACTTGGGAGAATTTTCCGCTGGCTGCCATCGGCATTAAGGATGATTTTCAATTGCCTGAAGATTGGGCTGATCAAGTCTACCAATGGCTTAGTGATAATCGCTGCAATGCACTGGAAAGTCGTGATGATCAAGGCGGTTGGCCAGATGAGAATGATTTTCGTGCCGCATTTGATGCACTTGGCTACCAAGAAAGCGAAGCAGCCTGCTGATAGAGGCACCTGCTAAAAAGCTATCACTAATCCAACTTTTGTACTGGGAGACAGAACCGTGTCGAACCACGACGTTAATAATGTGAAACCAACAAGTTTGAATCGAATGGTCGGTCAGTCCTCAGTGATCGACCAAGTTCGTGTGGCACTTGATGCCAGTCAAATGGACGGACAAAAATTCCCCAACTCGCTCATGGTTGGACCACCGGGTACAGGTAAGACTCAACTCTGTCATATAGTCGCTGCTGAAATGGCGAGCGATGTTCACGAATGTCTTGGTAGCACACTCACAAACACGAGCGACCTTTTCGCTCTGCTGCTGGCTGCGAAGGACAAAGATGTTGTCTACATCGACGAAATTCATTCGGCTCCTAAAGACATATTCGTCACGCTGCTGCTGGCATTGGATCAACAAAAGATTGTGCTGTCTGGAAAAAATCGATCCCCACAGAGCTTACCGCTGGCAGATTTTACTTTGCTTCTCAGTACGACCGAAGAGTACCTCGTGCCGAGACCATTGTCTGATCGGTGCATGTTACTTCGGTTCGGATATTACTCGACTGAAGATCTCACAACGTTGCTGTTAAATAGAGTACGGTCGCTCGGTTGGGATATCCACGAAGAGATTTTGCCGCAAATTGCTCAACGCTCTCGGGGAACTCCAAGACTGGGACTGCGATTACTCCAGAGTTGTTTTCGTTGCATGAGAAGTGAAGGGGAATCCACGATCACGAAATGGCACCTGCTTCGTGCATGTAAGCTTGAGCAACTTGATGAACTGGGGCTTGGTCCAACGGAACAACAATACCTCGGTATTGTAGCCGAAGGACCGACACGATTGAACGTGATCGCCAGCCGAATCGGTCTCCCATCACGCACTGTGTCCGAAGTTACAGAGAGCTTTCTGATCCGTGCTGGACTGATTTGTAAAGATGATCAGGGAAGACGCTGCTTGACTGAAACGGGAATGAATCACCTGTCTGATTCTCGATGAAATGCTGTTTGATCACAGTTTAAATTCTGTTTGATTGCTGTCCGATTTGCGAGGCACCTGCTAGTCCAGCATCAATAAAACGCCGTCTAATTCGTGGAGAATTGTAGTATGAATGAAGTACAGAAAGCCGCCATCAGTGTCAGTCAGATGGCACGGGATATAGGTTTGAGTAGAGCCAGATTCTACCAGTTACTCGGTGAGGGAGTGTTCCCGAAACCCAGTTATGATCCGCCCACAAAACGCCCATATTACGACGAAGAAGGGCAGACCCAGTGTCTTGAAGTCAAACGCCGCAACGTGGGGATAAATGGAAAGGTTGTCATCTTCTATGCAAGCAGGCATCCGTTATCTGGTCAGTCGAGACCACGAATAAAACCGAAAGCCAAATCTAAACCGACAAAACAACATTCCGATCTGATCGACTCATTGGCGTGCCTCGGAGTGTCGGCGACCAGTCAGCAAGTGGAAGCTGCCATCGCCGAATGCTTTCCTGACGGAATACAAAAATTGGAATCTGGCGAGGTCGTCCGAGCTATTTTCCTTCAACTGAAGCGCCAAGAATCCAGCCGATAACGTGCGGCGATAATTGAGAATATCTCCCCCAATACTGTCTGAAAGGTGTCAAGCACATGTCTAATTTATGTCCAGAAGACCGTTATAATTCGGGTGATAATGTTTTTGCTGATATCTCTATAGGTAAGGAAGAGGCACGCCTGTTTGGCGAATACATTCAGTCGTCTGACCTCTCGGCTAACTCTCAGAGAGCAATCGTCAATGATCTTCGAAAATTTACACGATGGTTCGTGGGTGCGAACCGGGAACCGTTGACCTTCGTCCGAGTCACGACACGGGACATCACTGACTTCCGAGATTCAATTCGACGTGATCAGCAACAAGCAGTCGCTACAGTTAATCGTGCCCTTGTCAGTGTTAGACGGTTATTTCACTGGCTGTGTGAAGAAGGGCACCTGCAACTGAATCCAGCAAAGGGTGTTAAGGAACTGAGAAAGCAGGAGCTTGCACCGAAGAGACTGGACCGAGCGCAAGTACGGCGGTTGTTTCGAGAGGTTGAACTTCGGAATGATGTGCGGGCAAATGCCGTATTTTCATTTTTGGTTTATACGGGTTGCAGAGTCGGTGATCTGGTCGCACTGACATTGGATGATCTCCTAATATCAGAAAGATCTGGCACGGCTGTCTTTCGGTCGGGCAAAGGGAACAAGCAACGGTCTGTGCCAGTTCCTCTTGCCGCTCGGAAGTCACTGATAGTCTACTTGGATACTCGACCGACAGTTAAAGGTGATGCTGTCTTTGTTGGGGAGCGTGGACCATTGACAGACAAAGGAGTCCGTTGTCTCTGCGACAAGTATAGTGTGATCTGTGGTTTTAAGATTCATCCTCATTTATTGAGACACACAATGGCGCACAAATTCTTGGAAGACAATCCCGGTGATCTGGTGTCGCTGGCCCAAATCCTCGGACATGAAAACCTCAACACAACTAAAAGATATGTTGCTCGCACCGAGCAGCAATTAGCTGACGCTTCTGAGAGGATGACATACTGACTCATGCCCCAATCCGGTCAAGTACACTCAGCCGAAAAAAATGGACTGAGCGAAGATTGTCTGTGGGCTTGTTTATTCGTCCGCTGGGAATAGAGGCTTCCATTCGCTACCCTGATACATTCCTCGTTTCCAAAGTGCAGTCAATGTGGATTTCGGCACATTGTACTGATAAACAATGAGTCGTTCATCGCTTCCAAAACCTAACGCACTTTTATCTTTTCGCCCCTCCGGCCAATCTTTTAGCTCGGCTAGTTCTCCGAGAATCTCTTTACCAACCTCGAAAAATATCTTCCGCATTTCATACTGCTCATCAGGCGTGTTCCAAATATAGGACATGGACGGTCCGAACGGTCGATGTTGCATAACTTCAATGTCGCAGGCACTAATCTGAAAGTCCCTAAAGCCCATTTGTTTTAGGTCATCATTAAGCCGCCCCAATGCTTTATCAGTGGCTATGGCTAGACAAATTCGAATCGGACGTTCCAATAGGCGATCTGGGTGGCTCAGGGGATCACAATGCTTTGTATTAGTCGTTTTGCATATTCTGGTTCCGAGTAGATCGCCAAAAATATCTAGTAACTGTGTTCCAGAAAACGAGGCGTCTTCGATAAAGCAAATCGATGACCCGTTGTCGGTATTTTCCAGCGCTCGTTCAACATCAGGCTGAAAGTCGAGTTGACCGAGTGTTCCATGTGCGGCTAGATAACTCATCAATGCTGTGCTTCCACCCATGTTACCGAGTGGAACTACTGTCGAAATCTCAGCGGAATCTTCGAATAAAGAGAAAGCTTCTTCGATCATTACTTGAAGATCACCAAAAGAATAGAACTTTACTTCCCTTAGTAGCCGAATGACCGATTGCATCCTTTTGGGTGTGTCGAATTGCGATAGAAATCCAACAAGATGTTCCTCAGTCACAGCGTATCTATAATGTCGAAATTGCTCGACGAGTCTCTGTATTTCAAATTGATCAGTCTCAGTAAAGTTCTCAAGCTCCGTACGATGGAGTCGCCCACTGTACGTTAAGCCTTCATCTATCTTTCCGATGAAATAACGAAACATCGGTGCATACATTGACCCCTCACCTGAATTTAGCGAGACCTTTGCATCACTCAAAGATTGGCGAAGAAGTAGCAGAGAGTCTCCCGAAATACCGGGGCCTTGTTTAAAAGGCTCTTCATTGCCAAACAACGTATGAACACAAGATAAAGCAACAACAGAAAATCTGAATCGAGTTGTCACGTCAAGTTGTCGCCAACGCAGGCCACCAATTTGGTTCTTCAAGGCAAGGAACCTGTTTATTTTATTGTGAGATGCTCCGTCACACCACCAGTATGCTAAATGTAGAAATCCAAACAAAGCAGACACAAAATAAACAAAGCGGTTGAGTGAGTCTGGATCGCATTCAACAGGGATGTCGATACTCAACAGATTCTCAATTTTCTCGACTAAGGGTCTCCATAGCTCCTTAATCTCCTCGTGCGTAAGTGATCCATGAGTGCGCAACGAGGCTTTAAAGAATCCATTCAACACGCTTGGACAGAATGAATTACATTGATTATTTGAAAACCTATTGTTAATGACTATCTCAAGTAAATTTGATGTCGCTTCACACACGTCCGCATACGCTTGCTTCTGCATATCTCCATGTGGAAATTGCATAAAAAAGTCGAGACGCTGATCAAAGATTCTCAACTGACCTGAGTATTGATCGTCATTTTCATCGAGGGTAAGTGGCAACTGACTTATAAGTTGGTGGCCGAAATGTGATGCGATGAAGTCATTGAAATCCTCATTTATATCGTCTGGAGGTGGTTCATGTGCTGACTCCACTAAGACACTTAAGTCAAAATCAAGAATCATGTCCAACCGAAAGAATGGATGCATCAACAGGTTTAGATAGTACTTAGCCTCACCTTCGCCTGTTGTATTCCTGACGAAGGTGTCATTCCAAGTCTCAGTATACGCTCTGCTCCAGTGCGTCCCTACCATCTAAATGCTCTCCCTATTGGTTTTGACTATCCCTGTTTGGATTGAAATGACCTCTATCTGGTTGCCAGCCAAGCGGCTCTCTTGAACATGACAATTTAGACTGATGATCGCTTGGGTCAACATTTGATGTGTAAAAGTTGCACACAATCTCAGAGAACAATTGCTGGTTCCTGTTATCGCCAAAGGCTGGGAGTGCGGTGGATTGTAGAAAGAATGATATCGCCGTTCTATCTCCACGGAAAGGCACCTGTTAAATCGCCAGACAAAACAACAATCCATTTTTTATACTGGAGACTGGCGATGACTAAACTAATCAAAGCAGAATGCACACTGAATGGTCACAAACTCACTGACATTCCGGTGGTCAATCCCAGCGACTGTTTTGGCAAAACATGGCTCCTTGAAATCGGCGGAAGTTACACACCGTTATTCCTGATTGTCGAGGCAGACTCGGCGAGCGATGCTATTGACGAACTCGCCGACAGTGAGAAGTACGGGCATCACATCGTTGTGTCTGAAGATGAACTCGGTGATTACGATCCCGAGACGTGCCACTACGGTCCTTCGGGACAAGTCCTAGATCTTGATCATCTTGCCATTCACGGATGTGAGGGCTGCGATGTACCCCTCCGATGTAGATATCACGCTGTTGGACTCCCAGATGAAGGTGTCGATCCTAGCGAGTTCTGCTGGGACGATTTTGATTACGAAGAAGAGGAACAGGCACCTGCTAATTGAGTAACAAATTATATTACTCAAGCAGCAGGAGACCAAGAATGGGCTGGACCTATCCCTATGGCGTGAATCGTAAAGAGTTGATTGCCCAGAGAGTTGCAGGCTGGGAAAGAGAATCCAATGAGATGATAGTCAAAAACACCTGTCTCAAACATTGCTACCGTGGCGGGGTATTCTCGGCAGTTCTGTGGAGTGTGTGGGAGCGGACCTTCACCAAAGATGATAAAGAAGTCCAGCCAACTGAGCGATGGATTCAGTGTGACCTGCTTCGGTGCGATGGGGGAGAGTGGGGCTATAAAGATATCGAGGAGTCGATGGGACCTTATTATTTCAGTTGTCCACTGGGATATCTGAATCTCGTACCCATGGATAAGTACGGCGGCAATTCTGAATGGCGAGAGCAAGTGATAGAACATCATCGCCGCCGTGCAGAGAAACGAAAGTCAAAAGCAAACATGACGAGTTGAATCGGGCACCTGCTAGTTAAGCATCAAACAACATAACTCATTTTTCAGGAGACAAAATGATTAACACCAGCAAAGCACTATTCGCTCTTGGGCAAGTCGTAGCAACTCCACAGAGTCTCAGTGAGATTCAGAAGTCAGGGGAGACACCACAGGATTTCATTAACCAGCACTCTCAAGGGCAGTGGGGATTGGTCTGCGAAGAAGACCGACAGGCGAACGAGGATGCTCTTCGTAATGGGGAGAGATTGCTGAGTGTTTATAAAACAAAGCTCGGGGAGAAGTTGTATGTCATCACGGAGTGGGATCGTTCAGCAACGACACTCTTGCTTCCCGAAGAATACTGATCTGTCAGTAAGGCACCTGCTACTTAGTCGTAAGAACAAACCTCATCACTCAATAGGAGATTCACATGACCGATCAGACAGAAACCACACGCCGACAGATGGTTCAAGAGATCAATTCAAATTCGGGTAGTCGTGAGTATCTTGAGCAGCAGCACGGACAAGTATGGGATACTTCTGAACTTCAGCAAGAGTTTAGTGTGCTAGGATTCATGGCTCCGTTTATCATCGTGCAACGGAAGAGTGATCATGTGAAGGGCAGTCTCTTTTTCCAGCACGACCCTCGGTTGTACTACGGCTTCAAGAAAGATTGATCGAATCGTCTCCGTTAGCCAGTCTTGATCTCACTCGTGGTGAGGTCGAGGCTGGCTTTTCTTTTTTTGAACGTGAAGGCACCTGCTCATATGTCAGAGGACATGAATGAGTTCAGGCGGAGTAATTCGTGTTGCAAAATTTGTAATCGAGAAACTCTTCCTGTTTTTTATTGAAAGGTTTGGCAGGGGGACGGCTCTACTATGGCTTAGCTTGGTTACTTTTTATTGCGCCTCGGTCGTTTTCATTTCTCTCGTAGAGCTGAAACCAATCAGGGAAAAACGTTCTTGAAAATTCACCGCCGTAAAATTTTGCTAGTTTGGTAGGGTTTTTCATGAGAGGTTGTTGCAAAAATTGTATTTTTCGGTGTTGTGTCATCGTTCTGGATAGCTGTTGTTTTCTGTGAAATGTTCGATTCTCTGAAATCCGCCGTCGATTTAGATTCAGATAGTATATAACCTACTAAAGTAGTCTTGTCAGGCAGCCATAACATCGAAAAATCCTACAAACTCTGTCACATAGTCAGGATGTAGCCGCAGAATGGGCATTGGAATGACCAACACAGGGTGAATTACATCATTGTGAGGTGTTCTTGTAAGAGATTTTGCCCAGTTCGTTGTTCTTTTTAAAATAGTGTTTCCATAGAGGATGCTCCCCCCCTCTATAGAAGAAAAAGATTCTTGATCTTGCAGTCGGATTTCTGTTGTTCTTTTACCAGCGTGAGCCAGTTTTTCCATCAGTTCTTCGGAATATTGCCACTTTGCTGCCTTTCCTTTTATGTATGTCCCATCATCTTTGTACCAGCCCGGTTGATAACTTTCATCTTTCCATTCGATAAGCCCCAATGAAGACAGATAGTTCCGAATCACAGCATACCGTTTGTGATCCCACGCACGATCAATATCTTCAGCCTGATACAACGCCTTCCATAATTCAGCCCAACGTTTGGTGGGCATGGCACCATTAGCATCTAGGTTTTTGGTCAACCATTCACCGATCATAAGCGCAATAGATACGTCTTCATTTGTGACAACTGACCGACCGCTGGTCTTCAAAGTGTGTGATTTCAGAAGTGATTCAGCAACAATTTGAAAACGACCTCCTTTATTGAGTTCAGCCAATGTGTTTGCATCAAAATGCTTGCCCGTTACAGAACCATACGATGCTTCAACACAAACTGGCGAGATGCTTTTCTTTTTTAACTCGTTACTAATATCGTAGGTTGGAAGATGGAACAAGATATCACCAGCAGAAATGCGAGTTGTGTTCTTCAATTCCTCGAACCGTGTGATGAGTCCTTTGGGAACTTTGGCAAGCGTTCCTGATTTATAATTCAAAACTTCTAATGTCTTATTCCCCCATTCAATTACAGGCATCGTCCCCTTGATCTCGACGAATTCTATATCGAAGTCAACAGCAAGATGATTCAGCCATGGAGTAAAGACTTCAAATAACATTTTGTTGAGATATTTTTCGGAGTGATCGCCTTTTTCGAGCAGAAAGTAACCGTGGCCACCGTTCCCATTAGTTGAAGATTCAAAATACAGATTGGGAAAATATTGGTCTCGGAGAAACTGTAGGTAATCTCTTGCCCCCTCGGGTGTTCCCTTTCTTTTACAATCCACGTCGATATTGGTGAGTGTGAATGGTTTTTTGGACTCTCCAGCACCGGCGAAATAAAGTTTTCGTAAGCCATAACAGTGTGCATTGGTTTTGTCCCAGTTCCATTGGTACGGCAAGAATGATGAAATGCCATCAGCCAGTTTGGCGAAGTGTTCCAGAACTCTATTGTTCTTATTGCAGTGGACCGGACGTTCTGCATCTAAGAAGTGTTCTCCAATATCAGTTGCAGATACATGTTTTTTGAGCCAAGCTAATGGTGATCTTGTTTTGCAATCTGTTTGTGTTAGGTTTCTTTCCGCAATTCTTCTACAGAATTCACTTTCTTGTTCTCGCCTAATATCTTTCATCATACTATTCAACCAAAAAAAGAACGCCTCAGTGTGTTTTTTGCGTTGGGGAACGGAAAAGCAACGGTCTGAGACGTTCTTTATGATTCAATAATTCCGGTACTATTTGGCATCCGTTCCCAACATACTTATATAGTACGGATTATCTCAAAAATTCTTTAATAGGTCAAAAATTGTTTTGAGTCAGGAAGGTAATAACTTTGAGGTTCAAAATATCTTTTTTGTGGTGTTAGAAAGGATCACAATTTTGGTTGTAAAGCCAAGAATTTCAATTCAGACTTTTGGCCTCAAATATTTGTGCCAGCGAATTCATTGGAAAAACTGAAGTTGAGATCCTGCAAAATTGAGATTTGACGTATTCATTGATTTGTCGTAGAACTTCCCTGCTCGCTAAACAAAACGGGGTGAAATGCGACTCACTGCATGATTAGCCCGAATGCGAATTGGCGAGAGATTTTGCGGAAGGAATTCCGAAATGTTAACGACAACTACAAGAGACGAGCTTCTGGAAAGTGCCCAGAATTACAAGACCCAACAATCCTTTAACTTGAGTACAGGCGAGTACCTCAATACGACTCGCCAGCGATGTGACTCAATAGAATACGAAAGAAAACGGGAGCCAGTTGTTCCGGCTACTCCCTATGAGATCACGCCAGCAATATTAACGATGAATTCATATAATTCATTGGTCCTAAACTCACCAACAATGTTCATCGCTGATATTGACAAAGGTGATCCCCGATTAAGTCCTTATGCGACAGTGAAGGATGAACAGGATATTTGGTCTAGCCTTTCTGACCTCGGACGATTTGATGCTGAACACGAACGAGAAAACCCGATCCGGAGAGCAAGCTGGCGGCTCTACCGAACGCACTCGGGATATCGTCTCATCTGTGTCAGCCGCCCCATCGGACACGGAGAGATGTGGTATGCCTTACGGCTGCTTCGCTTTCTAAAAGCGGACCCTCGATACATTGATCTTTGTGAAAAGCAGAACTGTTTTCGAGCCAGATTGACGCCCAAGCCATGGCGAGGAGATGAACGGTGTAATGCTGTCTGCTGGTTGATCGATGAGGTAGGCGACGAAGTACATCCCGCCATCGCTGAGCAGCTCCGGTTGCACGATGAACTTACAATATTTTCAAGTGATGGACTCGCTTAGCGAGTTGTCGTTCGAGGCTCTTGAGATATCAATATCTCAAGAGCCTTTTTCTCAAATTTGTGACCATCGTGATTCCGCAGAGTATCAAAGGATGAAGGTTTGTCTAATAATTAGACACAGAGCGTGGAATCATTTGGTCACGTTCGGCATGAGTATTAAGCGTGAGTATTTGTTTGGTTTTACCAGCCGTAATTGTCAGCCCGTTGGAAATGAAAATGAGAATCGCCAATCTTGTAGAACAACTAATGACTACTGCCGATTGCAGCATCCGTCCGCCAACGGGACAGCCAGAAACAGGGATGACGCTGCCTACAGATGTCATTCACTTCTATCAACTGACAGGCGGAGCTATCCTGTTTGAACATGCCGAATACCCAATTGAGATAATCTCCCCAACAGGTTTTGTTCGTGCTAACCCACTTATTATCGGAGATGAAGGTGAGGGTGACATTTCTTTCGATTGGTTCGTGATCGCTCAGAGTGGCGAGCAATATATCACCATCGACTTGAACCCAACTCGCATTGGGCGGTGTTACGACAGTTTTTGGGATCGGCATGGCTTGGCAGGTGATTGCCCAGTCGTGGCTACTTGTTTTGAATCACTGCTTGAGCAATTGCTGAAGAATGAAGGGCGGTATTGGTATTGGATTGAGGACAATTTCAATAGTCTCGGCGATGCCTACGATTAGTATTCGCACACTCCTCGACATGAAGAGCTTGGCTATGAAATCAGACACAATTGCTCTCCTTGATTCAATGTTCGTGGAATCGCCAATCATGCGAGCGGGGACTTATGCATCCTTTTCTCGTTCTGCAAGCGGCACCAACCTACCGCCGGATGTGAGATGACAATTCCTGTCACCTGCATTGAGAAGGTTTAAGCAATGGAGATTTGTTATACAGAACAGAATTGTCAGTGAAATCGGTGTGATGGCCAGCGTTTATGATAAGTTGCCGTGATCAGCCTCACCAAACTAACTATGTGTCTCCTTCGGAGAAAATAATCGACCATCTTCCATTTCATACTGCGTATCAAACACATCCAATGAACGATGATCGTGAGTTACGACGATCACTCCGGCCTGCTGGTCGTGGGCGACTTGGGCGAAGAGTTCCATCACCTGCCGTCCACGGTGACTATCAAGAGCAGCGGTCGGTTCGTCGGCGAGGATTACGCTGGGGCGATTCGCCAGTGCCCGTGCGACGGCGACTCGCTGCTGTTGCCCGCCCGACAGCATTGAAGGAAGGTTCTTCGCCCGGTCTGCAACACCGAGATAGTCTAGCAGTTCCATCGAGCGTTTGGCCGCAGCACGTCGAGATTCCCCGTTGAGTTCCATCGCAATCTGAACATTTTCAACGGCAGATAGAAAAGGAATGAGATTTGACTTCTGAAAAATAAAACCGATATGCTTTCGCCTGAACGTTCTCAGGTTCGTTTTTGCCTCTGCTCCGTCAAGGACCAGTTGCCCCCGAATGATGACTCGTCCTGATGTGGGCGGATTGATGAGTCCGACAGCCGTTAGAAATGTCGATTTCCCTGACCCGCTGGGACCAAGCAGAGCCACAACCTCACCCTGCTGAACTTTCATCGTAGCATCTTTCATTGCCACGACTTCCGTATTGCCGCTGCCGTAGACCTTCGTCAACAGTTCGGTTTCGATGGCAAATGGAGAGTCCTGATTTGTGATCATGACAGAGCCTCATTGGGAGAGACTCGCATTGCTTTCCATATCCCCAGAATGCTCGAAGCGATTGAAATTCCCAGCACGATGACGGCAAGCTGGATCACATCCTCGTTGGTGATGATGACTCGACGAGGAAAGAGCGGAAAGACTCTCTGGCCCAGCAGATAGGCGATTCCGAAGCCGATTCCACCGAGCAATAACGCCTGTTGCAGAATCAGTCCCAGAATGACTCTATTGGGGGCTCCGATCAGTTTGAGCAGGGCAATCGAATGAATCTTGTCGAGCGTCAGAGTATACAGAATCAGAGCCATGATGATGGCGGCGATGATCGTCAACAGCACCCGAAACAGGCCAATCTGTCGTTTGATTTTCTCAACAGAACCTCGTAACAGCAGTTCCCGCTGACCATCCTGCGTGTACACCGAGACATCACTCCATCCCCCAATGATTTGCTCGACATCTTTTGCGTTGGCACCCGGACTGAGTGTAATCATTACCGCACTTAATTGAGGACGGGCCACGGCGGGAAGTTCTCCGGTTGGTCGTCCAGCATTGTCGAGCAAAGCCGGTTGTTTCATGGCGGCTTCAAACTCTTCGCCACGTGATTCACGGGACGCACGTTCGAGACGAACCGCTTCGCCGGGAATATCAAACTGAATTGCCTGAGCATCTTGCACGGTCACAAATGCAATTCCATCGCCATTCGAACTGATGAGGTTCTTCGTGGTGCCGACGACACGATAGGTTTCTTTTCCGAGTTCGATCTGACTGCCAACTGGAAGTCTCAGAGATTCATCAGCTATCATCTCGAAGTGATTCTGAGAAAGATGCCTTCCCGCCGTGAGTGGCAACCACTCTCCTTTGTCGACGGGCCAACTCAGTCCCATAACGGCAATTCGCAGCGGCTTGCCTGCTCGCTCCCGCTGAATCGTGTGGTACACAAATTCACGGGCTGATCGGACGCCGGGAACCGCCTGCACTCGATGCACAAGATTCTGCGGCACACGAGAGATCTCGGCAAACGGTCCTCTGGTACTCCGCTGAACAACCCACAGATCGGCACCCACCCGGTCGATCAGCAATGTGGCATCTTCAATCACGCCTCGGTAGATGCCCCCCATCCCCATGACAATCATGAGCAGCAGTCCAATACCTACTGTCGTCAAGGCGAAGCGACCGACATTGTGGCGAATGTCCTTGAGAGCAAGTATCATCGAACTTGGACCCTCCGCCCTTCGGTAGGCGTTGTCACATCAGTCGGCACCAGCAAAACCACATCACGCTCCGACAGTCCTGATTGCACTTCAACAACTTCTCGCCCACGCACACCGAGTGTCAACGCTTTCCAGCGGGCAATCCCGTTCTCATCTACAAAGACTCCTTCGATGTTGTCACGACGATGGAGAGCGATCAACGGTATTGTCAAGGCGTTGTCTTGTCGGTGAGTTTCGATGTAGACTTCGGCCCGTTGTCCGATGGCCCAATTCTCAGGTAACTCGGAGACTTGAACATCCACGACAAGCTCCCGTGTCTCTCGATCCGCTTGTCTGCCAATCCGAACCACGGTTCCGGGGAAGCTTTGCTCCGGTTGGGAGCGGAACACAATGCGTGCGGGCTGATCGACGCTCAGCTTCGATATCTCGGTTTCATCGACCCATGCGGAAATCCACAGAACATCGGTGGAAATTAGCGTCAAGACCGCACTGCCGGGGACAGCAATATCCCCCGCCTCTCGCTGACGCTCGACAACTAGCCCAGCGAATGGAGCTTTGATCAGC
>LADL02001347.1_pt1 | contig 19038 bp, 18 predicted proteins | sample 619721 | NCBI WGS metagenome assembly LADL02 (sample SAMN03397408, study PRJNA257561) | rock porewater metagenome | biome: terrestrial; feature: Opalinus Clay rock; material: porewater; isolation source: Opalinus Clay rock porewater BRC-3 borehole | place: Switzerland: Mt Terri URL, St-Ursanne ...
CCCAACAAAGTCCAGGGTCTGGCCCAGGGTCATCCAGGAATAGAGGTAGCTTCCTTCTGGCACATAGGCCACAAACTCCTTGGTGCGCGGTGACGGCGGCAGCCCCGAGACCAGCACCTGCCCGGCATCGGGTCGGCAGAGCCCGGCGATGGTTCTGAGAAGAGTTGACTTACCGCTGCCGTTTGGTCCCAGTACACCGACTATGGCGCCGCCGTCAATCAGCAGATCCAGTTCCTTCAGGGCGGTGGTGCGGTGGTAGAGCTTGCTTAGGCCCTCGATTGAGACCGCCGGCGGTCTGGGGTTACTTGAGTTGAGTCCGGGTCCTGTCATCTTCATCCTCCTCTTTCTCCTCTTCCGTAACCGGTAAATTCCTCGTCAGCTTGGGGCTTTGAAGCCGCCTAATCTCTGACTCCAAGAGCGCCAGCATCTCATCGTCACCGTAGCCAAGGGCCCTGAGTCCCTCAATAAACCCTGATACCTCCCGGAAGGCCAGGTCCTGTTTGATGTCCTTCAGGAGTTCGGGGCGTTCGGTGACAAATGTTCCGGTGCCGCGGGCTGTCTCCAGCAACCCGTCGCGCTCCATGTCGCGATAGGCGCGCTGAACGGTGTTAGGGTTAACCTGCAGGTGCGCGGCCATGTCGCGTTGAGAGGGGACTTTGTCCCCTGGCTTCAGCTCGCCCCGGGCTACGGCCCGGCAGAGCGCATCAATGATCTGCTGGTAGATGGGCTTGGCGGCGTCAAAATCGAGCTTGAGTTTCACGGCTTCCCTCCTTCGGCCGATAGGGCGCAAGGGATGACTAATGCATTAGTGCACTAGTTGTATAGTGCACTCTCATCATATTCCTCCGGACCGGTCTTTGTCAAGCATAAAATAGGGAGTCGAGTCATGTGGCGGGTGTGGGTAGGTTTCGCAAGAGGCTGTTGCTGCGATTGTGCAAGGCTGATATCCTGAAGTACAGGAGTTGGCATTGTCTGTATTTTCAGGAGGTATCTTGGATGAGGAAGCAGGGCGCAGTCCTTCTTATAGCTGTTCTAGCGTTACTTCTTATTGGTTTCCCTCTATACGCTTATTGGTACAAGGCGGCAGTGTGGAACGTGCTTGAAGAACATTACAACAATGAAAGAGACGTGGTTTCTGTCATGGTTGAGCGGTGGTCAGTTGTTGGCGGACTCCAAGACGGAGTCTTTCTGTTCGTGAGAGTAGAGCGGAAACTCCAAAGCGGCCCGCAGACCATCGTTGAGAACTGGTGGATTAAGCCGGGACTGCTGCCTCCCGCGTCAATGGAAGACATACGCAAAGGACCCTGATGAACTGTTATTAAGACGTCGCATTGAGTACTGTGTCCTCAGCTGCATAATCAAAGCGCCTGTCTTCGACGTCAGCTGGTGGATTGGTTCTTTCCCATTGGACTGCTTTAGTGAGAGCGTCCTCCAGCGAAACAGGTTCTCCAGCCAGCGGCGCCGCCAATCTCCTCAATCCACTCAATCGTTGACCGCCCCTTATCCTCTCCCACATTATACACACGGCCAGTGGCTCGCGGGTTGGTTGCCGCTAATGCCACTGCGGCAGCCACATTCTCAACATAGCCGCGGGTCCAGCGCCAGGACGCCAGTCCCTCATCCACAGGAATGGTTGGGCGGTTGTCATCCATTCGTTTCAGATATTCAAACAAACGGTGTTGGCTGTCTCCAGGGCCGTACACCATTGGCAGCCTGAGAACGGTGCCTGGCAGGTCAGCGTTTGCCAGTACCACGCGTTCCACCGCTATCTTGTCGTACGCGTCCATCCACCTGTCCGGTCGTCGGCATTCCTGGGGGTCTTGCCGAGGTAGGGAAAGAGGGTTTCACGCAGGGCTGCGTCTTCGGTTAGCGGAACGGTTTGAAGAGGACCTGACTCGATTCCTATGAGCAGGCCGTAGGCCTTGTAGACGTCCTGACTGCTGATTGAGACGAGGCACTCTGCAACACCGGAAAACGCTCCGACCACGGTTAGAGCGTCACGCTCCTGCAGAGGGACCATGTCGACTACCACCTGGGGTGACAGGCTCCGGAACTCGTCAGCACACCTTTCAAGATCATGGCGGTCTCCATGGATGTTCAGCGCCTTGCTGGGCGACTGAGGTTCCGATTTGCCGCGGTGGAAGACCGCGACCTCATGTCCCAACTGGCTCAGATGATCGACCACTTTGGAGCCGATGAACCCGGTGCCGCCGATGACCAGGATCCTCAATACTGTCATCCCCCTTCGTTAACGTGAAATCGGAGGGCTATGGAGGCCTGATTCAGTGAATGAACATCCACCTCAAAACCCAGTTCATGGCTGCAGTTGGCGGCTAACTCAAGGCACTTTTCCAGCACCTGGTCTTTTGTCAGTTGCTCCTCAAACTGCACAGCAACGTCTATGTCCCGTGGCACGACAATGAATGCCGCGCCATCTGTACGTTGATGAAGCGACGCTCAGTAAAGGGTGCCAGCCGTTATAAGTCCAGTTTGGACACAATCTGAAGCCTACTCTTCTGTTTCTTTAAGTTCTTCGAGACGCCAGTTCTCTTCACCCTCAAACAAACTAGCACACAAACTAGACAAGCTAGGATACACAGTCGACGTGCCGATGGCGGCGAGAAGCGCGAAGATCAGCAACAGTGCACCGCCGGACATGTGGGCCAATGTATAGGTTGGATTAGGTGTTAGATATATAAAAGTGACCACAATAGAGGGTGCGGTTATCAACGATAAACAAATGACTATAAACATCTGAAAACCCTTGCTCACAAGCTTCCCTCCTTCCACTAACCATTGTTTTCCCACATAGCTCCGACCTCCCCCATACAGGGCATCTTCAAGTTACTTAACTTATGTATATTTTACACCTTCATTTGGAAAGCAGGTGCAAGGACAACATTGTCTGAGGTCTCCACAATGTGATTAAACAGCGCTTTCCTCATAGCTCAGCCAGCTGTAGAACAGTGTCATGGGCAACCAGTCTCTGATTATTCCATGCAGAGATTATGACTGGTGACACGGAGCCCTTAGGCACTTGGATTGTATTGTATGCCGACGACGCGCCGTTTTCCCCTACCAGGGCTTCGACCAGGAGCGCGCAGAAGTGGAAGGGCCTTAGACCAAGGCCAGTTATGATGTTTCCGTCTTGCACCGCAAGTTTCCCGATTTTGATCGCACCCGTGGGGGGTTCCCCCTCCGTGGCGATGCTGTGGCCCGCAAGTACGCCTGCTGCCCCCAGCAGGCGTGTACCGGCACAGATACTAGCGAGAAGCTTTCCATCTTCGTGAAATAGCCGAACGGCATCGAGCACGTCCTCGTTGCTAACTACTGCCGCATGATCCACAGGCACCAACTCACCGTTGCCCTTAAGGATAGCATTGGCAAAGCCAGGTAGAACCAGTGCTGAGTACTCCCCCGGGTCAATTTCGGCCAGTGTGCGGTCGAGATCCACACTCATGTCGAGCATTCCAGTCACTTCTCTCTGATCTACGCCAACGACATCGAACTTGACCCCTTGATGGTAAAGGGCAAGGACAATCAACTCATACTCGTATTCAGTGAAGGCTTCACACAGAACTATCAATGCCTTTATGTCGAGACCTCCTTAGACCCTTGGGTCGCTGGAAACACTAGGGACTGCTGAATGGACCCGAGCCAGTCCGCCACACCGTGGATCAGAACGGCACCCAACAGGTTGTGTGTAATCACTGCCAGACAGCCCAACAGGATGGACAGAGCTGCAGCGGGAAGGATCAGTATCAACGCTCTACCCCTAGATTCGAAGATAGGACCAAATTGATGGGTCCAGACTGGGAGATGCCAGATAAGGTTGTACACTGTCATCACCGCAATAGACCACCACGACGCCAGGGGCCATAGGACTGCTAAGAGAACCCACCGGAAGATCAGTTCCTCCATCAAGCCTGGATACACAAACAGATAGACTTTGTCTAGCCAGAAGGGCAAGTCTTGCTTCCGATGCAGGCGCAATAGCACTTTCAAGCCCCTTCGGGAGCCTTTGGTGGACAACAGCACAAGCAGGGCACTGACTGCAAGGCCAACCCCAAGGGAAAGGGCCAATCTGCCGCCCATCAACGGCGTCCAGAGCTCCACTCTGTAGACGGAGAGCACCAGGCTAAGAAACGCTATGCGAGCCAGGTAGTGATAGGGAAAGATGTAATACCCTATGCTGTGCCAGGACCAGAGAGATCTGGTCAGACTCGCAAAATGCCCCTTGAGTGGGGACATCCAAAACAGCCACTCCAGAAAGAGAAGGCCTAGGACGACAATCAAGAGAGCTTCCCTCATCACCTGCTACTCAACTCCCTTTTTAGAGCTCCAACCTCCATTCAACGAATGACATCAGGTCTATGGTTCGACTTGCAGACCTGGAATGCCTTCCCAGGGGATGCACTTTACGGTCACCTCAGAGGCACAAAGAACGAGAGCAACTCCGGGCCAGCTGCACCCTGCAGGCATTGACTACTCGTTCGAGGTAATGGTACGCTTTAGAGGAAAGATATACCAACGCAGTAGCAGGTAGGAGAGGGCGGACCAGAAGCGGCGATTGCTTCTGCTCGGAGCGATAAGACAATCTAGAACGGAGGTCAGATGTGAGGCTTATCAAACCGTCAGCTGTAACGGTAGGTGATACTCTGGGATTAGTCCATCTCACAGCGAACCGGTTAACCGAAGATACGGTTCGGCTTACGCACAGAGGTATAAGTTACTTGGAGAGCCTGGGCTTTCGGGTCAAACTGGCACCTCACCATCGAGAAGGCAGCACAGACCCCAAGACTGCTGCGGGCGACCTGAATGCTTTCTTTGAGGATCCAGAAGTCGACGGGATTGTGGCCCTGTTTGGCGGGTCTGGCTCCATTCGGGTGTTGCCGTTTCTAGACAGAGCCATTATTGAGAACTCTCCGAAGGTTGTGTGTGGATACAGTGATAACACCTCAATCTTGGTTGGGCTTCACAGGCTCACGGGCCTGGTCACATTCTACGGTCCAGTAGTTGGCGGCGAGTTTGCTGAGCATCCATATGTTCACCCGTATACAGAAGACAACTTCCTGAGGGTCATTGCCGGGGACCTTGTTGGGGCAGTTCCGGCCGCCGACTATTGGACTGAGGAGTTCATGGGTAACGCCGCCGAAGACGGGTCAGGTGCCAGGACAGAGCGCAACGTCAATGCTGGCTATCACTGGCTCAGAGAGGGACAAGCGGAGGGGCGTCTAATTGGCGGGTGTCTGGACAACCTCATTGAGCTAATGGAAGAGGGCCTGCTGCCGAACCTGTCCGGAAAGATACTGTTCTGGGAAGTTGTGTTCTGGGACTTCAATACACCTGAGCATGACAATCCCCCTGAGACCTTTCAGGAGAAGCTGGAAGCCCTTACCCGGGCCAAAGGCTTTGAAGACCTGGCGGGAATGATTGTAGGGCGTCCGTGTCCAAGTCACTTGGTGGCCCGGATTGACTTCCCGGCTGTGCTAGAGCGATCCCTGGCGGGTCTCCGATTCCCGGTAGTCACAGGCTTTGATACAGGCCACACCGACCCCATGCTGACTCTGCCGTTGGGTGTGCGCGCTTCTCTGGATAGTTCAAGCAACAGTGTTGCACTGCTAGAGGCTGCCGTACGCCCTTCAACGGAGGAGGTTGTCTAGACTCTGCGCTCGAGGAGCGGATGATGAGGACGGGAGCAGAAAGAGTCCTAGTACTGCTTATGGTAATAGCTATCACTGTGGGCTGCCGTGTTGTCGCTGATAAGGCTACGGTAAATGCCTGGATAGAAGACATTGAGTATCTCAGGACGGAACTGCCGAGAAGACACCCAGTACCATTCATGATGGTCTCTGAGCAAGAGTGGGATGCCATGTTGGACGATCTAAGGGCAGACCTGCCGTATCTAGCCGAAGATCAAGTCAGGCTGCGGATAAAGCAAGCTGTAGCGACACTTGGTGATGCGCACACAACGGTTCCCATTCTAGCGGTGTTTCCAGACCTGAACCAGACTGTGTATCCATTGGAATTCGCCTGGTTTGAAGACGGACTCCGGGTGGTTGCCGCCAGCGATGATCTGCACAACGCCTTGGGGAAAAGAGTTGTTGGAGTTGGTGGTCAATCACTGGGAGTTGTAGTAGACACTATTGGAGAAGTGATATCCCACGAGAACAAGTATTGGGTCAGGTCCTCAGTGCCATCAGTTCTTGCCAGTCCCGATATGATGGTAAGTCTGGGCCTGGCCGAGGGCGACAGCTTGAGGCTTCAGTTGGCGGATGCTGGCGATCGGATCCATGAGATAAATGTATATCCAAGGAAAGCCGCAGACATCACATGGGAAGAGGTATTGACTGAAGAGTCCAAGGAGGACATGCTTTGGCTGAAGAGCGATCTGCCCTACTGGTACGAGTACATTCCAGAGTATAAGCTCTTGTACTTCCAGTTCAACCGCTCCCGTGACGTTCCTTACTTCAAAGAACATAGCCCTGCTATTTACGAAAGCTTGGGAGTTAAGAGCTTCTCCCAGTTGCGCAGTGGTCTCCTTGAAGCAGTGCACACAAGTGACGTCAACAGTTTCGTTATTGACCTTCGCAGGAACATCGGCGGGGATTCTGAGGTCGGCAGCTACTTTTTCACGCATCTGTTGCCGGACATTCAGGAGATCAACCAGAAGGGGCGGCTCTTTGTCATTGTTGGCAACGATACGTTCTCTGCCGGGGTCCTTAATGCCATTAGGATAAGGGTGTCGACTGAGGCTCTCTTGTTCGGCGAACCAACGGGTGGAGGCCCAAACATGTATGGAAACCTTAGGAGTTTTGAGCTACCCAACTCAGGAATGACAGTTCAGTGTGCGACCCAGCGGTTTTCCTACGGATATCACTATGGGTTGAAGTGTGAAGAAGAGAACACCCTTATACCCGATTTCATAGTCCATCCTGTTTTTGAGGACTACGTCCAGGGAAAGGATACCGTGATGGAAGCGATCATCTCCTATTCGGAAACCAGGTGACAAGCTCTTCCGCAATCTTGAACTGGTGTTTCAGAATAGAATGCTCACCTAGAGATAAGGGAGGTTGTCGGAGTGATTGTTGACGCTCATATGCACATCTGTACTTCGGGCAAGACCTTTGAGACCGAAGCCGATTTCGATCCCTTTATTGAGGAGATTACCACGGAGATGCTAGCAAGCGGGGTGAGAGGCGGGATCCTTGCAGCCAATACAACCAGACATGAGTACCTGGACATCATCACCAGAAGGTACGGGATGTACTTCAGGGGCTTACTGAACATGGTACCAGATATGGACCGGAACCTTGCTGATATTGAGAAGTATGGAGGCAACAAGAACATTATTGGGATAAAGGTCTATCCCAGCTTGTTCCCCAATAGCTCAATCATAAAGCCGTTGGAGCCGGTCCTGAAGAGAATACGGGATAGACGCTGGATCATCCAGGTTCACTCCAATCCCGTGATCAAAGAAGAACTGGGGCTCCCTCTCCATATTATCAGCCTCGCCTCAAGAGTAGACAATCCAGTCGTCATGGTTCACTGCGGGGGACACCAGTTCCAACAGCTATTCAAGCTGAGATTCAGGCTACCTGAAAACCTCTATTTCGACACATCAGCAATTCAGAACCTTTTTTGTGACACTCCTTTCAACCCCCATGTGAGATGGCTGTTTGATCTGTTGGGCGATCGCCTCTTCTGGGCCAGTGACTATGACGATTTCTCCTGGGGAGAAGCGCTGGATGCACTCAGAATGTACGGGTTTACTGAGAGTGAGCTGGAGAGTGTATGCTACCACAACTGCATGAAGATGCTCCGAGACTACACCAGCACTGACCTGGACGATTGGGAGCAGTCTGGAGCGGTTCAAAGCTAGATGCGCTGACAGACACCATCAATGGGTAGAGAGTGAGAGGGATTCTGTGATTTTGTGGCTCCTAGTTGCTGGCCTAAGTGTATTTGTGGTTCTGAAGGGATGGCGAGAGACTAGAAGGTTCGACTTTGTTGTCGCCGGAGCGTTGATTGGGTTAACCGGGGGCATCGGCAACGCCTACATGTTTCGTGAGTTGGGATATATGGAGGCCGGCATAGACCGACTGATATTCTCTGGCATCCAGTATGCGCTAATCACTATTGCCGGTCTGTATCTTGCCGACAAGATCGGGCTTCCGACCTTCTGGCCCAAAGAGGGGGTCCCACCTCGCTGGGCCGCTGCGCTGATTGGTATTGCCATCGGTCTGGCCGTCGGCGCCTTCAACCTGTGGGGGATCCGGTTTATCAGTGAGTTTCCAGACCATGTATATGCGTTACAGGAGGTCACCAACTACAAGTGGTTGGTTACCGTTATGTCGGTTCAGGCAGGGCTCACCGAAGAGGCCTTGTTCCGGCTCTTCCTTTTCCCTGGGATCGCTCTGGCGGTACGCGAGATTGCCCCGAGGCCTAAGTGGTTGGCGCTGGTTGCGGGGGGCTTGGGTTCCGGTATTCTCTTTGGTCTACCAGCAGCCCATAATCTCGGTATGGGGGTGGTTGTGGGCGGCCTCTTTGCTGCCGCCTATTCGTACCTTGGAATTCTCCCACTGATCATGGGCCACATCGTTGCCGACCTGCTTACCTTTTACCTACTCCCCGGTTACTGGTAGGTAGGTCCTTCTGATCCCGAAACGGTGAGACCGGTATTCGCCGGCTGCATGCGAGAATACCGGTCCCGTGTCCAATCATGGGTTGTGGTTCTGAGGAACAGCGCAAAGCCAGCGCTATTCCTTGGCCTCGAAGAGATAGGCGCAGGAAATCTCATCACTGCTGACAAAGAGACAGTCACCGTCGGCCGATTCCAGCAGCAGGGCGCCGGCTTCTTCTGTTACCAGGCTTCTCAGCCATTCCCTTCCCGTTGCAAGTTGTTCTTCAGCTACGAAAACCTCGGCCATGCACCCCGACTCGGAGAAATGTACGGGGATTCCAAGCTTGGTGCCTTCTTTGTGTCAACTGGAAGTCTGCCAGCGTGGCTGCCAATGATCCCCCAGCCGACCAGCAGGAGATTTCAGTTCGGATTCCGAAGTATTCTAAGTAAGTGTGGATAAGAGAGATAGATCTGTTACGGGGGAGAGATGTAAAGCGTGGACTATGTCTGGAGACTTCTGAGGGTAGCTAAACCCTATAAATGGCTGCTAATAGCGGCCATCATCGCGCAACTGCTAACAACCGGCGCCAACCTGGCCGGTCCCTGGATAACGAGAGATTTGATCGGCCTTTTGACGAGGGGAACCCAGACGGGAGCTGTTGCCGTCGCGGCGATTGGGCGCTTAACCCTCATATTGGTCTTTGTCTACCTGGTGCGGGCGGTGTTCCAGTTCCTGAACCGCCACCTGACCCACATTGCCGGCTGGAACATGGTGGCCGACATGAGGGAGCGGGTCTACTCCCACCTGCAGAAGCTGTCTCTCTCATACTACGACGACAAACAGACAGGACAGCTGATGTCCCGGACCGTCAATGATACGGCCACCTTTGAACTTCTGGTGGCCCATGCCGTGCCGGAGCTGATGTGGAACGTCCTGATCCTTGCGGGGGTTACCATTGTCCTCTTTAGCTTAAACCCCGCCCTGGCTGCCTACACCCTGATCCCCATACCCCTCATTGTTATAGTAGTTGGGGACTTTGCCAAGCGGGTGCGGCCTGCCTTCCGGCGAGCCCAGGCCACCCTTGGTGAACTCAACTCGCAGCTCCAGGACAACCTTTCTGGTATCAAGGAGATCCAGGCCTTTACCCAGGAGGGCTACGAGTTCAAACGCATCAGTGAACGGGTCTGGGACTATTCCTACGCAATCATCTACGCCATCATGCTCAGCGCCATCTACAACCCCACCCTGCAGTTCCTCAGCTCCCTGGGGGTCGTCATCGTCTTCTGGTTTGGGGGGCAGCTGGCCCTCAGCGGCAACCTTCCCATTGAAGACCTGGTGGCATTCATTCTTTACCTCGGCATGTTCTATGAGCCCATCAACGCCCTCAACAGGGTCAACGAGAGCCTTCAGAACTCCATTGCCGGCGGGGAGCGGGTCTTTGAGGTTCTTGATGTGGAACCCGAGGTGGCAGAGCTGCCCAATGCCGGGAAGATGGGGGCTGTTAAGGGCGAAATTGAGTTTTCCGGGGTGGACTTCAGCTACATTGATGGCGTCAAGGTTCTTGAGGATGTCTCCTTCACCGTAAGGCCGGGGGAGATGTACGCGCTGGTGGGGCCCACCGGTGTCGGTAAGAGCACCATTGTCAGCCTCATCCCCCGCTTCTATGACCCCGAACAAGGGGCTGTCTTCATCGACGGCACCAATGTCCGGGAAGTGACCCTGCAGTCGTTGCGACGCAACATCAGCATGGTCCTTCAGGATACCTTTCTCTTTAACGGGACGGTCCATGAGAACATTGCCTACGGGAAGCCCGGCGCCAGCGATGACGAGATCATCGAAGCGGCCCAGGTGGCCAGAGCCCATGACTTCATTGTGAGCCTTCCTAACGGCTATGACACTCATATCGGCGAGCGCGGTGTCAAGCTCTCGGGCGGGCAGAAACAGCGCCTGTCCATCGCCAGGGCCGTGCTTCGCGACACGCCTATCCTCATTCTGGATGAGGCCACCTCGGCGGTGGACACCGAGACCGAGGCCCTGATCCAGGAGGCCCTGGAGGAACTGATGGAGGGGCGGACCACCATTGTCATTGCCCACCGGCTGTCGACGATTAAGAACGCCGACTGCATCCTGGTTCTGGAGGAAGGCCGCGTAGTAGAGCGGGGTACCCACGGCCAGCTAATGCAGATGGGGGGCCTCTATGCCCGCCTCCGCGAGATGCAGGCCGCTGGGGCCCAGATCGAACTCGGTTAGCAGGGGTGCATCAATCTTTGAAGGACCAGAGTCCATCTACTTTTTGGTAGTGTCCCTGACCAAGGATGGTTTTGCCTCGGGCAACAACGAAATCGGTGGGACCATGGAATACGCTGTTGATACCTACTACGTCCCTGGCCCTCTGAGCCGTAAAGATAACCAGGCCGTGCTGGGGGTTTTCCGGATTGGGCCAGGCGGTGATGAACCTCAGGTTCTTTCCCTGGTAGGCTTTGTCCGCCACAATCCTGTCGGTCTCTATAGCAAAGGGTGTTTCGCCCAGGCGCTCCTTGAGCCAGAGGTTTCCGGTGAGGGTACCATACGCGACGATATTACTGCCTGAGAGATCTCTTCGCAGCGCTTCTGTGTCGGTTATGACCTGGGAGCCCTTGCTGAAGAACCGGTCTCTAATGCCTTCCACATAGGCCTTAATGCTATCCTCTAGGTGCTGACCCGACTCGTTGGTGGGCACAATGTAGACTGGTGGTGAGGCGAAACAGGCATTGATGGGCCCGGTAAACAGATTGAGGCGAGCCTCAATGGCTTCCAGGTCGGCCTCGGAGAATTCAGCGAAGGTGCCTACCAGATTGGGGAAGAAGTCCGAAAAAGTGGGGTAGGTCTCCCGGTTGTCTTCATAGTCCAGAAGGGCCTGGTAGAGAGGCTCAATGTATACGAACCCGTTGGCCAAGTGTCCCTGAAGTTCAGCCAAGCCGCTCTCGTCTCCGTAAGCTCGGGCGTTGAGCCGAGACGTTATGGCCCTAATAATATGCTCGATGACGGTGGTCTCCCAGCCACCATAGGCCTGTTTCCTCATGCGACCTTCAATCGGGTTGAACAGGTGGGCGTACTGATTGAGTTCATGGCGGTAGATGGCGGACAGGGCGTTGACATATGAGTGGCTGAACTCGTGCCAGATGAAGGACATCAGTGACTCTGTGGAACGACTAGCCGGGGAGATTATCGCAAAGACATCGAGCCCGCCACTGGTACTTGCCAGTCTGGCCCCATAACCGCCGCTGTTGAGAGGGACGAGGATCACGTTGTAGCTGCTCTTCTCAATTCCATAGTACTCAATGAGAGCGCCAAGGCAGTCGCCTGTTTCAAGCTTGGCGGCGGTATCATCCACAAGCCCCTGGTAGTAGTCGCTGTGGTCGTTGTAGAAGGCGTTGAAGCCAGATTCATCCCGGAAGTTCCTGAGTTCCGTGACGAAGGTCTCCACGTAACCCTTACCCCCTGCCCTGCGAATGACATAGTCATCAAGGGATGCGAAGTCGGCAATGTCGTCAAGGTCATCGGTGAGGTACAGCATCAGCTTGGGCGGCGCGTCGAAAGAGAAGCCCTCGCGGGCCATTCTCTCATACTGCTCAACGACGGCATGGTTTCCCAGGCGGGAGAAATGCCGCTTCACGTCGTCCGTGTAGTCAAGAGCGCCTTCGTTGATCATCATCTCCTTGCGGTCAAACTCTGCCAGCGACTGCACTATCGATAGTAGCTCCATCCTGGGGTCCACTGAGATGCGGAGCCCGCTTTCGGTGGTAATCGCCACAGGTTCAATGGTCTCTATCTCACCGTTGCCGGTTGTGCCGGTCCCTGTTCCCTCTCCACTGCAAGCTACCGTCAGACCCAGAAGCAGAGCTATTGTCAACACCAGAGCCAGTGCCTTCTCCACCATAGCCACCTCCAGAGAGATATGTCACTATATATTTCTCGGTAATCCACAATATTCCTCTGGCTGGTGAAGCTGTCCATTCCCCTCTATCACGGAAGCTATGAGTTCCAGTACCTCTTTGAGGCTGTCCATGGCATGGCCCGGCCGCCAATTCAGGGCCCTTTCTATAAGCTGAGCCCAGCGCTGGTCAAGAGCCGTTAGGGCCCAGTGGGCGGCGGCTGTCTTTGAAACCACGGCTCCGTGTCCCAGGGTGTAGAGGATGCGGCACATAGTGAGGACGGCATAGGCCTGGTACTCGCTGCTCTGCAGCCGGGAGGTATCCGTGAGCTGGGGTGCCCACCACTGGCGCAGTGTCTCCAGGGCCCCCTGGCGAAGGTCCGCCGTTGAAACGCGGTCAATCAGGGCCTTGGGGTCGGGCCCCCACACCGTTACGCCCTCTTCCCGGAGGACGTGGCGCTGGACGATCCAGTCCGGCCCATGGTGGTCGATGTCGAAGCTGCCGTCGCTACGAAGGGCGGGGTGGCTGGCATTGGCCGGGTCGAACCTGCGCAGGGCCTGCTGGGGGATGTATGAGACCTCCATCCTTGTTGCCCACTTGAGGCCGCTACCTGTGAGGGAGGAGTGCATATCCTTCAGGGCGGAAACCGTCTCGACCGGCAACTTCCCGCCAGTAACCACTAGTATGTCAATATCGCTGCGCTCTGGGTTAAAGTCGCTGATAGCCAGTGAGCCGTGGAGATACATGCCCACAAAGTCGTCGGTCAGAACGGCCTGCACCCCCGACAGCAGACTGTTCAGAACTGCATTGACATCGGGGTAGGGTGTTGGGGAAATGGTGTAGTCTGGCATGGAAGAAACTCCTCTCACCAATGTGGCCTACATGCTAAGTCCAGAATACCATGAGCCAGCCGCCATGTCTGCCCAGATGGCCCACGGTTGGCCGCGCATGGGGGGGTAGGGGGGAGAGGGTGGGGAGTATGCTAAACCAACGCAGGATAGACTCCTCTCACCAATGTGGCCTACATGTTAAGTCCAGAATACCATGAGCCAGCCGCCATGTCTGCCCAGATGGCCCACGATTGGGCGCGCACAGGGGGGGTAGGGGGGAGAGGGTGGGGAGTATGCTAAACCAACGCAGGATAATCCAGAAGAGTTTGCGGGGGCAACACAAAGACTACTATGGTAGCGGCAAGCCAGTCATGACTCCTGCTTGTGCGGGACGGGCTGCTCGTAGAAAAGCTACCATTGTGGAAAGATTCAAGAGAGCTACTGGGTTTCTTTTTGGACATAAAGTTGGCTGCACAAATGTATTTCAGAGCAGAGGAGGCCGTCGGAAATGGGTGTTGTCAACCGAGAAGAAGAGATCCGGGCGATGAATATAAGCAAGACATATACCCGCGGTGGGAAGTCGGTGTCTGCATTGAAACCGCTCAACCTTGAGGTGTACAACGGCGAATTCATAGTTATACTTGGCCCCTCTGGCTCTGGGAAGAGCACATTACTAAACCTGTTGAGTGGACTGTCGGCACCAAGTACTGGACAAGTGAGGTTTCGAGAGGACATTCTAGGCGATCTGTCATCAGTTGAATTGGCCCAGTTAAGACGTTTTCAAATGGGATTCGTATTTCAGCAGTTCTATCTTCTACAGCATCTCACTGCACTGGAGAATGTATTAGTTCCCTTGACATTTAAGACCCATCTGACCATGAAAGAGCAACAGGAGCGAGCTGCTGAGGTGCTGGACTCGGTGGGTCTAAGCCACCGACTTCACCATATGCCGGGGGAACTGTCTGGTGGTGAACAGCAGCGTGTAGCTATAGCCCGGGCCGTAGCCAATGAGCCATACGTGGTTTTTGCTGATGAACCTACTGGGAACCTTGACAGGCGCTCTGCAGAAACTGTTATGAGCCTTTTTCGTCGACTGAATAGCACTTTGGGTACTACCATTGTAGCGGTAACACATGATGTTGCTTTTAGAGATGTTGCTGGACGTATTCTGCAAATTGAGGACTGCGAGATCGTAGTAGACGGAGGAGTTAACTAGTATGGCTCAGCAGATACGGCTCCTTTTGCGCTTTATTCAATGGGGTGCCGTCTTCACTAAGAGGAACCTGGTCAGAAACTTGCTTGCGGTGGTCAGTTTTGCCCTGGCAACAGCAACCCTCATCGCCATGGGGATCTTGGCTTCGGGTAAGCCTGCCACTGCTGGTCTTGCCTATAGGCAATTTATCGGGGGAGACTTAATCGTGTTGCGCTCTCAGCCGGTTGTCATTGGTCTTAGCGGCATGTCAGGCCCTCTAGAGTGGAAGCAAGTTGTCGTCGAAGGGGCGCAGGTAGCAAGCTTCGTTCCCATGGAAGCCTCCTATGGAACGCTGCACGGCCAGCCTATTAGCCTTGAAGATGCGGTTGGCAAGATTGGTGATCACGAGAATGTGGCTGCAGTCTATCCCTATCATGCGATGACAGTGTTACTCGAAACTCCATCAGGACCCCTTAGTGCAACTCTTAGAGCCCGTTTGCCTGAACTCGATTTGGCCCTGGGGTTTACCAATCTAATAGTAAATGGGCGCTATTTTAGCCAACACGATCGCTGGCCCGCTTTGATAGATTCTTTTCGCCCTGATTACAACACCGAGGCCGATGTACACTATGGGTATGCTTCGTTTAATGGCAAATGGGTAACTCTTCATCATGGCCGGCCTGAGATAAGCAATTTCCCTCCTCCTGAGATTGGATCGCCCCTGATAATCAGAGTTCCAGGCCCCGTAGATCCAGCTGCCAAAGGAGAGGGGGGATCTCTTTCAGATCTGACAACTTGTGAACTACAGGTTGTGGGACATTATCAGGTGTTAACCCATAACGTTCACTGGTTGGCCAAAGGGTTGTTCTTGGATGGACTAAGATATGCCAACCGTCTAGGACCTAATACTCCCATACCAGATCCTCTGCCGTGGCGAACAGAACCCCATTTTTGGACCAGTCGAGAAATCCTTGTTCCTCTTGAGACCTTTCGCAACATTGTTGAAGCTGCTGGATGGGAGCAGCTCCCTCAGGTTGAACAGGTAGGGATTATACTGAAGGATATGAGCCAGAGCGAGACTACCGTCCAGGAGTTGCAGGAACTGATTGGTGGAAACGTTATCTTTGTACCTGATCTTGTCCAAGCAGATGTTGGGACACCTGAACCATCGTTCAGAGTGCCTTTGGGTGACATCCGAAGGATTCGTGCAACCCCAGAGACAACTACCGGGCAGCCTCCCCCAGTTCCTGCATGGGTTCGAACCGCCTTAATGGCGATGACCTACTTGTTGGCCTCCATCATGTTCCTTGGTAACATCTATGTCTTACTCTTGGGCAGGCGTAATGAAATAGCGGTCCTCAAGTCAGTTGGCGCAACTCCCGCTTTGGTTGTGATTGCCTTCGGGACAGAAGTGCTGCTTTTGTCTTCTCTGGGTGCGTTGTTAGGGTGGTTGGCCATGAGTCCGTTGCTGCTGATTCACTGGAGCACTAGCGTTGGCCTTCAAGTGGCTATCACGCGAGCTGTTCAGATTGGTGGAATTGCTCTCCTACTTGCGGCTATAAGCTCCGTTCTGTTTGGCGTTGTGCCGATTATGACCATAATACGTCGTTCGCCAGTGGGGGTGTTGAAGGGTGGCTAAACTAGTTCAATACAACCTTCACTGGAAGAACTGGCTTGCCCAGCTCCGGAACAATGTGGTCATGTTTCTTCTCCTTTCCATTGGGCTGGCTTTGTACTTGTTCTACACAACTTGGACCAGCACGGTAGCTTCACCGCTGAAGATCCGTGAGGTCATACCTACTTCCGATGTTGCTGTTGTCTTTCCAAGCTGGGTAGCCTACACGCGTGAACCCGATTTTAGCAGAATGCTACCTTTGGCAGGAGGCTACCGAGACAAAAGGGTATTAGGGTATCGCTTTCCGGCAGAGACCCCTTGGGGAAAAGAGCAGATTGTTGGGATGCTGACTGACCCTTCAACACATGCTCTGGCATGGTCGGGTGTAGACCTCATGCAGGGTCGCCTGCCAACTGGACCTGGTGAGGCCGTGGCCGCACAGCAAACTAACGTAGCAGTGGGAGATGAAATTAATGTAACATACCGGGAGCCGTTCACAAGTCGGGTTCGAACGGAAACCTTAGCGATTGTAGGAACTTTTCGTACCCAAGACCCGCTGATGAAGGGCCTTCTAATGACAGGCGAGGGCGCCCACCAGCTATCTTCATTACCAGCGCCAAACATGGGCCTGGTATGGATACGAGATGATCTTCCGCCTGGATGGACCGTGGGCCGCATCATTGACGAGATCCAAAAGGGACTGCGTACCACTAGGGTGCCAGCTATTGCCCCACCTAAGTATCAAGATGGCATCGAGGAGACTACAACCCAGACATTCTTGCCGTTTGCGTTCTCCGTTAAGCCCCTGTTGTTTCACAAAGGTACGTCCAGGATGATTATACAGGAATCCCTTGCTGATTATATGGCCGCTGTCTCTTTGGCTATCGGTGCAGTATTCCTACTCCTGGTGTTGACGATAACAGTGCTGATTGTAGTTCAGGTTGTGGAGAGCCAACGGGCATCTGGTATCTACCTTGTCCAGGGGTTTGAGCCCAGTCAAATTGGTGGGTTCTATCGCCTGCAGGCTGCTTTCAATTTCGCGCTCTCATTACCTGCAGGCATCATTATTGCAGTCATGACCCATATCCTTCTTGCGAAGCCGTTTTCCTTCGCTGATTGGACCGGGGCTTTAGCTCTATGGGTCTTGTTCGCAATAGCGGTGGCATTTTGGGCTGGGAAAGCATCAGCTTTGTTGATATCCAGTAGCGAGCCAATAGATCAGCTGAAGCAAGTCTCCCGCTATGATTGGTGGGCACTCATTAGGTCTCTTCAGTAGTACTATGCCGTGGACGGGCCGGCGCTGGTATCAACTAACTCGGCAGGGGGTATTCATGGGTATTCATTTGCGGTTTGCCATACTGGGCTTCACAACTGCCCAACGCAGCTTTCAGCGGAGCATCCTGGCGGTGGTCAGCATTGCCCTGGTGACGCTTACTGTTGTCTCAGCAGGGGCCTTGGGTCTTGGCACACCTGGCGGCGCTTCGCTCCATAGACGCCAGTTCATTGGGGGCGACATCCTGATCTTCCCCGAGGCCCTGGCTCTTGATAGTGTCGCAGCCTACCCAAATCCCCGCTGGGAACTCTACCAGCGTTCACCAGACCGCTCTGGCCTACTGGGTGTGCTGCTTCCGGAGATAATCAGGGAAGGCGTTATGGTTGATTCAGCCCATCAACTGAATGATCTCTCTGGGGTAAAGGACCAGATTCAGACCTGGGCAGGGGTTAGCGCTATCTATCCTATCTACGAGATGCCCGCGCTGCTGAGCGTGGCTGGCGGTGGAGAAATTCGAACTACAATCAGAGCTAGGTTTCCTGAGATTGACCGGATGCTGGGCTTTGATCAGCGGATCGCAGAAGGCAACTATTTCAGTGATTCTTCGGGGCCGCAGGCCCTGGCTGAGAACTGGACGCCGGACATGTCGGGAGGGAGTACGGGTTACTTCGCTTATGACCGCCTTAACGGCAAGAGACTCATCTACCAGCTGAATGAGCCCGTAATAGCGACGGACTGGCCCAACTCACCCGGTACCCAAATCCGCGTCCGGGTCCCAGAGGTCCGGCGCCATTCTGGCCTGGTTCAATACGACTTCACGCAACTGCATCAGGTGGGACTTGAGCTAGCAGGCCTGTTTCAGCTCGACACCGCCCTGCGGAACTGGTCGACTGAGCTCCTGGGCACTCAGGGCATAGACTCGGCGGGCCGTCGGGTCGACACCAATCACCCGGCGCACTATTCACTGGAGACGCTCCATTGGACCACAAGCCAACTGCAGGTTCCCTGGGATACCTTCAGGGCAGTTTCGGCGACAGTAGGAGATCCTGAGCCTGAGCCCCTGGCTTTGGTTGTGGTTGTCGAGACTGTTGGCGAAGTGGAGGGCGTTGTTGAGAAGATCCGCAACCGCCTCGGAAAGGGTACAATCATCTCCGTCAACCAGTGGTTTGCGTCGCAGGACTTGGTTGTCGAACCCATGCTCATGGTTCCGCCCGATGACATCATCGGGATTCGCACGGGGATGTCGGACTACACGAAAGACAACCCCCGAAGCTTCTCTGTACCAGCGGCGATAAGGAGTCTGGTCATTGTCCTGACCTACTTTGTTGGCGGAGCCATTTTTGCTGGCAACACCCACATGCTACTTGTTCAACGGAGGAAGGAGATTGCCGTAATGAAGGTTCTGGGAGCAACTACGGCCCAGGTGCTGACGGTGCTCATGTCGGAACTGGTACTTATCAGTGTCGGTGGCGCGGTCGTGGGTCTGGCTATCATCTCTCCGCTTCTCTTGTGGCACTATGGCACATCACTCTCCGCCGCCGGTACCCTGGCGTGGGTAGGTATCCTTGGAGCGCGGGTGATTGCGATGGC
>LADL02003321.1_pt1 | contig 18953 bp, 20 predicted proteins | sample 619721 | NCBI WGS metagenome assembly LADL02 (sample SAMN03397408, study PRJNA257561) | rock porewater metagenome | biome: terrestrial; feature: Opalinus Clay rock; material: porewater; isolation source: Opalinus Clay rock porewater BRC-3 borehole | place: Switzerland: Mt Terri URL, St-Ursanne ...
TGCCGCAATCTGGACTCAGCTGCCCACTCTGTCCAGCAATTCCCCGATCAGATCGGTCGGTCCCGCGTCGGTCGGGCGTTCCTCTGCCGCATATTGCGCCAGCTCGGCCTTCAGCCGCTGGTCAATCAGCGGGCGACCGGGCTGCCGGCTGCCGCGCTCCGGCTTGGCCGAGACCCAATGGCGGCCATCCTTCCTCGCGGGGCGGTCGGGATGGATGAAGCCGTTGACGGGAAAGGCGGTGGTACCCAGCTTGCCGATCGGGGCGTACCAGATGCGCACCAGACTCCAGTCGTTACTGTCCGAAACATCCCTTGCCATCACCTTGCGCTCGATCTGGCCGCGGCGGCCGTTGATCGGCGACCAGTTGGCATGGCTGATCAATATGGTCCGGCGGTCGACGATCTTGCGGACCACCGCGACATGGCCGAGGTGCATCGCGCCGTAGCCGGGCAGGGACAGTACCGCCCCTTCCACCGGGGTCGAACCGCGTTCATAGACGCCGGCCGCCTGATCCCACCAGCTGTGGGCATCGCCATAGATCTGAATGCCGCTCAATTCCCGCGCGAACGGCACGCATTGCAGATAGTCTTCCGCCTTGGCTGGCGCGGCGAGAATGATCGCCTGCAGAACCAGCAGGATCGGAATGATCGCATTGCGCAGAGTCATTAAGAGATTGCTGAGAACCGTCGGGTGCATTCCGGTCGCCTAGACGGCTTGACGGAAAGGCAAAGCTAACGGGCATTCTGAATCGCCCGGTAACCATGATCATCGCGACCAGGCTTGGCGTGACCTGACGGTCCCGTCCGACACTTCGAAATGTCGTGCATCGTCCGGAATATCTTGGAACAGTTCCGGTTCGGTCCCGGTCAGCCAGACCTGCCCGCCGCGCTCTGCCAGCTTGCCGAACAGCGCTGCCCGCCGCTCGGGATCAAGATGCGCGGCCACTTCGTCGAGCAGTAAAATCGGTCGACTATCGCGTCGTTCGGCGATCAGATCGGCATGCGCCAATATGATCGAGAAGAGCAACGCTTTCTGTTCGCCGGTCGAGCATTTCTCGGCCGGCTGCTGCTTCGCCGAGTGGAGCACCTGCAGATCGGTGCGGTGAGGCCCCCTGATCGTTCGTCCCGCCGCACGGTCGGCTCCGCGATATTGCTGCAGCATCTCCAGAATCTGCGGTTCAGACAGCAACTGCTGATTCGCGAGTTCCATCTCGGGTGTAGCGAAGATGGCGCTGTCTGACCGCTGCAGCCGCTGGTTCAGCGCGGTCACCATCCGGTCGCGGGCTTCCGCGACCAGGGCACCGAACCGTGCCAGTTGCACATCCAGCCCTTCTATCCAGCGCTGGTCCGCAGGATGGGTGTCGGACAGCAGCCGGTTGCGCTCGCGCCTGGCGGCTTCATAGCGAGCGCAATTCCCCGCATGCGCCGGCTCCAGCGCGGTCACCAGCCGGTCGAGAAAATTCCGGCGTCCGCCCGCACCTTCGGTGAACAACCGATCCATCGCGGGAGTCAGCCACAATATCGACAGCCATTCCGCCAGCTCGTTGGTGGCCACGACGGTCTCGTTGATCCTGGTTTTGCGTCGCTCGGGTGCTTCCACACTGGTTCCGCTTCCGATGTGAACATCCCCGAGATGCGCTGCCACGGCAAAATCGCCGGGCCCATCCTGATACGCGATATCGCTGAGTGCGGCGCGGCGTAGCCCGCGCCCCGGAGCGAGCAGGGACACCGCTTCCAGAATATTGGTCTTGCCCGCTCCGTTGGCACCGCTGAAAACCATGAAACCCGGCGCTGCCTCCAAGCGAAGCTCCGGGTAATTGCGAAAATTGTGCAGAGTGAGCTGGGACAGGGTCATCTTGGCCGGTCACTAGCTTTCGCTCCTCGTGAAGAGAAGTAAATTCGGTGCACAGACGCTGGCTGCCAATATTTGGTGAATATCACCAACTTACAGTTCTGCGCAAATGGCCTGCTTTAGCCAATTTAAGGTAGCGAATTGAAATATATAGATTTTATAGAACTGGCACGGCGCATGCAATGTATCTGACATCTTCGCAATGATGCGAAAAACAGTTCCAAGCCGAAAGGAAATGAAAATGTTCTCCAATGTCTCCAACAGTATCTCCGCCGCCGTAGCCGCCATCTTTTCCGCCGCGATTTTTGTCGGCGCCAGCGTCGGTCCGGCAGTCAGCAACGCCGTTTCCGTCGTCGCATAAGCTCATTTTTATTCAAGAAAGGGCAGTTCATGTCACACAGTCTCAAAAATTCATTCTCCGCTGCTTTTGCCGCGGTCGTTTCGGCAGCTTTGCTTGTCGGCGCTAGCATCATGCCAGCGCTCAATAATGCATCGTCGATGGTGATCTGATGGCAAGCAAGAACAACGGCCCGGAATCCATGCCGGGCAGCTGGCCGGAACCGCTATCGTCCAACAAAGGAAAAAACCGACCCATGAAAAGCAAACTGAAACTCGACAAAGCCAATGGCAAGCTGATGGGCGTCTGCTCCGGGCTGGCCAACTGGAGCGGCATGGATGCAAATCTGCTGCGGATCATATTCGTTCTCGCGACGATTTTCGGCTTCGGTTCCGCAATCATTATCTATCTGGCGATTGGGTTGATCGTCGATTGATGCCGGCATATAATCACCACTTCATGATATAACATACGGAAAATATTGTACTAAAATCATAGACCGCTCTGACTAATCCATGTAATCAAAGACTTGAACTTTCGCATTGCAATAGTTGGAGCGCAGATGTCCGCAGGTCATCATCACAACAACGGACATGCCGGCCACAGCCATCATGATCGCCATGGCGCGCACGGCCATATTCCTACCGATTTTAGCCGTGCCTTCGCTCTCGGCATCGCGCTCAATATCATCTACATCATTGTCGAAGTCATATACGGCCTGCTGTCCGGATCAATGGCATTGCTGGCCGACGCCGGCCATAACCTTTCCGACGTACTCGGACTTGTCGTCGCCTGGGCAGGCGCGGAGCTGGGCAAGCGCCCACCCAGCAAGCGTTTCACCTATGGACTGGGCGGTTCGTCGATACTGGCTGCCCTTCTCAATGGGCTTTTTCTCCTGGTCGCCTGCGGGGCCATTGCACTCGCAGCCATCGAACGTTTCAGCACCCCCAGTCCGGTGGCGTCCACCACGATTATCATCGTAGCTTCAATCGGAATCGTGATCAATTTCGGCACCGCCATGCTTTTTGTGCGCGGACAGAAAGAAGACATCAACATCCGCGGCGCCTTTCTTCATATGATGGCGGATGCCGGTGTATCGGCAGGCGTTGTAGTCGGTGGCATCGTCATTTATTTTACCGGCTTGAACTGGATCGATCCGCTGATCAGCCTGCTGATCGTGGCGCTGATCTTCTGGAGTACATGGGGGCTGCTGACCGAAGCCATCCGCATGTCGCTGGCTGGCGTACCTCGCAATATCGATGTCGAGAAGGTGCAAGCCTATCTTGCTTCCTTGCCGGGGGTCCAGGCGGTGCATGATCTGCACATTTGGCCGATGAGCACCAGTGAAACGGCACTAACCGCGCATCTGGTCTTGCCGGATGGTCATCCGGGAAAGGGGTTTCTGTTTGAGGTCCAAAAGCAAATGATCGCTCGCTTCGCCATCCATCATACAACCATTCAGATCGAACTGGAGGACGAAGAGGAAATCCTCTGCCGAACGGACTGCGGCGGCTAAAATTGAGGCCCTCGATGCCGTCGGCCTTCGGGACAAGGGTGAGCCAGGTGAACTGCTGTCCCTGGCCAGATAGTCAATTGCATCATAGGGTCAGAGACGTGACTGTCCGTACACCAGTCCTGACTGCCGGTTCCCCGGGCCGCAATTGTCGCATGACATATATTTCTATGTTGCGATTCTGGTGACTGCACCAACGGACATCTTGCGTTGCGCGGCCGGAAAATAGATTTAAGGTGGCCTTTAATCCGCGGCACCCGATCCCGCGAGGGGGAGGATGCGTGCACGAAGAAATCAAACCGAACTGGTTGTCGGAAATTGTCCGTCGCTTTTCCGTATTCATTTACAGCGTGAATGGATGGACCGCAGTCCAGGAAAATCCCCCACCAAGAAAAGCGGTCATCATTGCGGCCCCTCATACAAGCAACTGGGATTTCCTCTATTTTTTCGGCCTTACCAACAAGCTTGAAATCAAGTCCTACTGGATCGGAAAAGAGACTTTGTTCAAACGACCATGGGGAGGGATGATGCGACGTTTGGGCGGCATTCCGGTTAACCGGTCAAAATCGCAGAATATGGTCGACGCTATGGTCAGGGAGTTCGACCGGCGCGAGGATTTCCTGCTTACAATTCCGCCAGAGGGCACCCGCGGTACCGTCAAGCAGTGGCGGACAGGCTTCTATTACATCGCGCTCAAGGCAAAGGTCCCGTTGATTGTCGGCTTGATGGACTATTCCAAGAAAACCGGAGGCCTGGGGCCGTCCTTCATGCCGTCCGGAAATTATAAGGCAGACATGCAGAAGCTCAGCGATTTTTATCATAGCGTAACTCCAAAATATCCGGAAAAAGCAATGCGTGATATAGTCTCGACGGAAGTCGGCGAAAACGCCGCCCTGCATGCGGAAGGAGGAGGCCTTTGAACTTGCTCGTAGCTTTGGGCCTGAATTTCGGGCTGCTGGTCGCCATCATGGTCATCCTGTGGGTGATCTCGATCCGGATTCGCGACGTTTCCTTTATCGATTCATTCTGGGCTTACGGCATGGCGATAATGGCCAGCGCGTCCTTCCTGCAGACCGACGGTCCCGGGCCGCTGGCCTACACGATCTGGATGCTCACGGCGCTTTGGGGCATCCGGCTGGGAACACATCTGTTTTTGCGCTGGCGCAAGGAGGGGGTCGATCCCCGGTACAAGAAGATTATCGGTCACGCGGTCGACAAGCAAGGCATGAGCTTTGCCCGGGCGGCGCTGCTCCGGGCATGGGCCCTGCAAATCCCTTTGCTGTTCATCGTCTGCCTGCCAGCACAGCTTGGAATATTGCTTGCGGGTGGCGCAAATCTCTCGCCGCTGTCCATTGTCGGCGCAGGGATTGCGCTGATCGGAATCGCTTTTGAAACAATAGGTGACATGCAGCTCAAGGCCTTCAAGGCAAGGCCGAGCAACAAGGGTAAGGTGCTGGATAGCGGGCTATGGAAATATACCCGCCATCCCAATTATTTCGGAGATTTTTGTGCGTGGTGGGGAATCTGGCTGGCTGCGACACCTGCTGGCTGGCCCGTTTGGCTTGCTGCAATCGGACCCCTGTTCCTCAGCTTCACATTGATGAAATGGAGCGGCGCGCCGTTGCTGGAAAAAAGCCTGAAAAAGAATCGGCCGGGTTATGTGGAATATATCAAGCGAACGTCGGGATTTTTCCCGATGCCGCCAAAGAAGGGATAAGCCCGGTGATCAAGGGTATCCATCACATCGCCATTGGCGTGCCCGATATCGAAGCGGGTCTGACCTTTTATTGCGATGCCCTTGGCTTTTCTGTGGACTGGCGCAGTGAGGTCTCGGCCGACAATGACAAGGCCGGCGCGGCGGTCGGACTTCCCGGTTTCGAAGCCAGGATGGCGATGCTGAAAGGGCCTGATATTCGCATTGAACTTTGGCAATATACCGACCCACAGCCGCGTGACCGGCGCAGCGATCCGGCTGATCTTGGCTATCCTCACATGGCTCTGGCGGTCGAGAATATCGACGCCGAATATGATCGCCTCTCTGCGGCCGGGATGACATTCGTCGGCGCGCCGGTCGATTTCGGAACGCAAAAGGCGATCTATGGCCGGGATCCGTTTGGTAATATCATCGAACTGCTGGAAGAGATTTAGCGCTTACGCGGCCTTCTTGAGCAGCTTGTTCTCAATAATATTGGCAAATACCTCCGCTTCCTGCGCTCCGGGAACCATGAACTTCTTGTTGAAGATGAAGGCGGGCACGCCGGTGATGAAGCGATCCTGCCACTCGGCTTCCACCGCGCGGACTTCGGTCGCATATATATCCGAACTTAGCAGGTCGCGGGCCCGTTTTCCATCGAGACCAACCGATGCGGCAATATCCACAAGCACCTGATGATCGCTGACATCCATGCCGTCGGTAAAATGGGCCTTGAACAAGGCGAGCTTGAGCGCAGTCTGCTTGCCCGTTTCGCCGGCCCAGTGCAGCAGGCGATGGGCATCGAATGTATTCACCATTCGCATATTCTCATGATAGTGAAACTCGAAATCGAGATCCTCGCCGGCGCTGCGCAAGCGCTCTCTGTTGGCCTTGCTCTGTTCCGGCGTAGCGCCATATTTCTGCGCCATATGCTCGTTGATCGACTGTCCTTCGGGCGGCATCGCGGGATTGAGCTCAAAGGCATGCCAGGCCAGTTCAAACCGCGCTTTGCCCTCAAACTGGGCCATCGCCTTTTCCAGCTTTTTATAACCGATGATGCACCAGGGACAGACGACATCCGAGACAATATCAACGGTGATAACAGGCGTCTCGGACATCGCAATTTCCTTGATTTGTGTCAGGCCTTTTCAAGCGTGCATTGGAGGGGATGTTCGTTCTTGCGTGCGAAATCCATCACCTGCGTGACCTTTGTTTCCGCCACTTCGTAGCTGAACGTCCCGCAGACGCCGACGCCTTTCTGGTGAACATGCAGCATGACTCGTGTGGCTTCGTCGATATCCATGTTGAAGAATCGCTTCAGGACGAGAACCACAAACTCCATCGGCGTATAGTCATCGTTGAGGATGAGCACCTTGTACGGGCTGGGCTTCTTGGTCTTGGCACGGGTTTTGGTCGCGATGCCCAGATTTGTGTTGTCGTCATCGGATCCTTTGTCCGGATCATCGCCCATGACCGGCTGGTCGCTGGCCCGATCGGCCCAACCGGGATTGGAAAACGGAAAAAGAATCTGCTGCTTCATCATCAGCCTCAGGATATGGTATTTTTACCCCCGAGGGCAAGGGTCGGATTGATAGTTTTCACAGCTTTTATGCTTGTCAGCCACAATAGCACGCAAATAAAAAGGACCGCTCCAACGGAACGGTCCTTTTGTGATCGATTGGAAAAGCGGCTTAGGCAGCTTTTTTCAGTTCCTTGCGGATTTCGCTGACGCGATCGGCAATCGGCTGATAGGCTTTGCCTGCCAGCTTGACGACGGCATCGGCGTTGTTCGAGGTCTGGTCCATGACCCGGTCCAGACCGCTGCGTACATAGTCAGCCTGCTTTTCAAACAGGTCCTTCGGCGTCGCAACGCTGAACAGGCCTTGCAGAGCGCGGCTGGCTTCAACGAAATTCTCGCGGGTATATTTCATGTTGGTCTGACCAATTTCCTGGGCGCCCTTGGCGGCAATCTTGCCGCTTTCGATCAGGGTTTCGACATTTTCGCGGTTGAACTCGACTGCGTTCTTGGACAATGCAACTGCACGCTCAGCAGCGGATTTCGCACGGGCTTGCGCATCGGCGGTCAGCTTTTCAAAACGCGAACCGAGCTTTTCGGCAGTTTTCTTGGCGGTGTTGGCAGCCTTGGTGTTGGCCGCTTTGGTGTTCTTGGCAACGCGCTTGGTTGCAGTGGTGTTGGTGGTAGCCATTTTTTTCGTTCCTTTGGTCTTTGTGTTCAATGTGGTTTTGGCAGCGGGCTTCGCAGCGACTTTGCGTTTCGCAGCGGCCTTCTTTGTTGCCGGCTTGGATGCTGCGGTTTTCTTGACAGCAGGCTTGGCTGCTGTTGCCGGCTTGGCAGCAGGAGCCACCGGCTTTTGGGTTTCGGTTTTTGCCAGAGCCGGGTCGGCTGCGGCTTTCTCGACTGGTGCGGCTTCAGACGCCGGTTTGTCGGAAACATTGATCGCGGAAGCTGCTGCAGAATAGGCGGCTTCTGCAGAGAGCGAGCCGGTTTTTATTGCTGCGGGAGCAGCGGAGGTTTCGTTTTTCGGATCAGCCATCGGTTATCTCACTTCTATGTTGCAGTGCACAAATAATGCATCAGAGAAGCGTTGTCAAGAAAAATGGTGCAGTGCACAATAATCTATCGTCGAAGGGTCTAAATTTATATAAGTCAATGGCCTAACAGAAGTTGACCGCTCAATTTTTCGGATCCTGCAATGAAAAAACCATTGGTTCTGAAGCTGGCAGACGGCCCGTGCAGCCGATATTCCATATCCATGTTCCGGTCCGCCTCGACCGCGGACGGTTTTCCGGAACGCGAGAGCGTGGCTCTCCGCCATCGGCATTATGCTGCCATTCACTATACCCCATTTGGTGCAATGCGACAGTTTTCAGTGGTTCGACATGCCTTCTGCTGTACAGGACAGACTAAATCATCGAAAGCCCTCCATGTCCGCTTTGCTATCCATCGCAACCGCCGTTCCCGACCACCGGATCACCCAATCCGAGGTGCTGGCCGTGCTGGCGAAGGCCAGGGGAGCGGCGTTGCCCGTCCGGCTGGAGCAGATCCTTGGCAATAGCGGCATCGATCAGCGCTACCTCGCCTGCGAGGCGGACTTCTATCTGGAGCCGCGCAGCTGGAAGAGTCGGGCAGCAATCTATGATCGGGTCGGTACCCGGCTGGCGCACAAGGCTTCCGGGGATGCGCTGGAAAAAGCGGAACTCTTGCCCGCCGACATTGATGCGATTGTCCTGATTTCGACAACCGGCACGATGACGCCCTCGATTCCCAGCCGGATGATCGAGGCCTTGGGTTTTGACCCATCGACCCAGACGATCCCGGTCTTCGGCTATGGTTGTGCCGGCAGTGTGCTCGGACTTCGTCTCGCCAATGATCTTGCGACGGCCAATGGCGGTCAGAATGTCCTGATGATTGCGCTGGAATTGTGCAGCCTGTCTTACGACTATAGCCAGTTCGACAAGAAGAACATGATTGCCACCGCATTGTTTGCTGATGGCTGTGCGGCGGCGGTGGTCAGCGGCAAGTCCGGGCAGGGGGGCTTACCGGCGTTTCGCGCTTTCGATCAGAAGACCTGGCCCGACACCCGCGACATGATGGGTTGGGAGATTGGCGCAACCGGTTTCGACCTTGTGCTGGCCCGCGACATACCCACCTTCGTGACCAGGGACTTTGCCCCCTTTTGTGATGCGTTTCTGGAGCAGCAGGGCCTCGCCATGTCCGATCTGAGCGAACCCGCCTGCCATCCCGGTGGGGGCCGTGTCGTGGAGGCTCTGGAACACTATTTCGCTCCGGCAATTGCGGGCATTCCCGCGACCCGGGAGGTTCTGAAGCACCATGGAAATATGTCCTCGCCTACGGTGCTGTTCGTGCTCGAAAGGCTGCTGGAACAGACACCCCGCAAGCCGATCCTGCTGACCGCACTGGGGCCCGGTTTTACGGCTGTGCTTGGCATTCTTGACCCGTCGGGTGCCGCGTGACGGAAAATCTGGGTGCCATCTTCACGAGCAGTCCGAGTGCGGTCACCTGGGTCCTGATCTATATCGTGGCCCAGCGGGTCGGCGAACTGCTCCATGCCAATCGCAACACCAGGCGGTTGCTGGGCGAAGGCGGGCAGGAACATGGCGCGGACCATTATCAATATTTTATCTTTCTGCACGGCGCCTGGATCGCGGTCATCGCGCTGCTGGTCGACCCGCAGCATGGCATCCATCCTGCCATGCTGGCGTTGTTTGTCGCCACGCAGCTGCTGCGGCTGTGGACGCTCGCTAGCATTGGCCGCTGGTGGACCACCCGGATCATCTCCGCACCGCATTTCGACCGTGTGAAGCGCGGACCCTATAAATTTATCAGCCATCCCAATTATCTGGTGGTGATACTCGAGATTGCGATTGTCCCGCTGATGCTCGGCCTGCCATGGGTGGCGCTGGTATTCTCGATCCTCAACGCGATTTTATTGCGCCACCGGATCCGGGTGGAGAATGCGGTCCTGGCGGAGCGCGGCTAGGATCTGAAAGCAATGGTTCCTTGGAGGGAGCAGACGGATCGAGTCTGGTGGGTGCGGTCTCGGTCTCTGATTCCTGCTCTTCGACAGGACTGGAGCGGCCGGAATGCAACTCTGAGGCGAGAGAATTCATTGCTTCTGGTGCAATGGGTTCGAACGCTGGCGAGGAGGGCGGTCCTATTTCCCTTGATTTCCTGCTCAACGGATCGGCTATCCGGCCGCGCAATATATCAATCTCTGTCTGCCGCTGGTTCAGGTAGAATTCGCGGGCTGTCGTATAGGGGTCTGCCTTGCCGCTCCGGACCGCATTGATCTGATCGTCGAATTCGATCCGCTTATCCAGTGCGCTCAAAATACCGATCGGAACCGTTAATGCGCGCTCGGTAAAGGGCTTGCCGATGATCGTTGGCAGGAAAAGCAGATTGAGGCCACCTCCGACGAGATCGCGAACCGTGGTGGGGCCCGCCAGTGGCAGAAACAGGAATGGCCCCGGCTCAATGCCATAATAGCCGAACGTGTTGGCGAAGCCATTGGAGCGGTGGGGCAGGTAAAAGGGCGGCTTTTTTGCGGCATCAAACAAGCCGCCGATGCCGATCGTCGTATTGATCGCAAAACGGCCGAGAGTCTCGGCTGCCTTGCCGGGCTTCAGCTGCAGGAGATAATTGAAAAATACAACGGGTTCCCCCAGGTTCCTCAGGAAATTGCGTAGTCCATCGCGGATCGGCTCCGGTACTGCCTTTTTATAGGCCATGGCGACCGGTTCGACGACGGCCTGGTCGACATCCTGGACGACATCAAAGGCGTCGGCGTTCAATTCCATCAGGGGATCAGCCGGTGTTTCCGGCCGAGCTGTGACGGTTATGATGTTGTCCTCTTCGTCCGGCTGATCGTTGACGGGTGCTTGGGGAGTCGAGGCCAGACTGTCAGGTGGTGGATCCAGCGCGCGGGATTCGGGGTCATCACTGGCTGAATCAGCGAGGGCACCGGTCGCATTGCTCGGTTCCGCCGCCTGTTGCACGGCATCTTCTATGGCTTGATCGCTGCCGATAGCCACAATATCGGGCCCGACGACCGGCACCCGATAGCCCAACTGCACCGCTGCGGGAGGAGGAGTGTCGACAGGTTGGACAGAATATTGCGCCATGGTCGGCTGAACCGGCGCGCCGATCATCAATGACGCGATCGCTATTTGGGAAAAACTCAACTGACTATCCTTGTTTCGAGTCCATTGTGCCCCCCGCGGATTTGCCAATCTAGCCGAAACCCGCAACAAGGCAATGGTGGGAATATAAAGGACAGCTATCGGATTGGGGAACGGTCGAGCCGGTGATCACGCGGTGGGAGAATCTGGATGCTGCTGTTCCATGCTCGTGGCACCCGTCGTCCCGACCAACCCGAGCGCAAGCCATTTTGAGGTCGTCCTGAAATACGGGCTATAAGCCTAGCCGCAGCGCATGTTTTTCGGCTTGGCGCGTGTCGGCGGATATCGCGGTGCAGGCTGGTCCGGCGGTGATCGAGTTGTTGCTGATCGGCTTGTCCGGAAGGAGGGGGCGGCGGCAACAAGATCATCGGGCTTTTGCTCTCGCCAGCCTTTCGTCGCTTCAGGCAATTTTGCGCAACGGCGGGATTACTGCATTCTCGCCATTTTTGCCGGAGCGCTTCATCGCATAGAGCGCCTTGTCGGCGGCCTTGAGCAATTGCTCGGTCCCGTGTCCATCGACGGTCTGGACGGCAATGCCGAGGCTGGCCGATGGCGTCAGAACATGCCCGTTGATCTGCGCCGGTCGGGCGAAGGCGGCAAGGCAGGCGGTCGCGCGGGCCATGGCTTCGCCATGGCCCGAGACCCGCGGCATGAAGATCAGGAATTCATCGCCGCCGAGGCGACCGACGACCTCGTCGCTGCTGATGCCCTCGTTCAGCCTGTTGGCCACTTCGATCAGCAGAAGATCGCCAATGTCATGACCCAGATTGTCATTCACCTGCTTGAAACAGTTCAGGTCGAGCAGGGCAACGGCAAAAATGCTGCCATCGCTGGTGAAGGCCTGTTCGGCGAGATGCAGATGGTTCATCATCGCACGGCGATTGGCGAGTCCGGTCAGGGGATCGCTATGGGCCTGTTTCCAGATGAAATGGCGCATGATCAGGCCGGAGATAATCTGGTTATAGCTGTCGATGATGAAGCGGATCATCAGCAGCGTAATCGTGACCATGCTCCATCCCATGATCATCTCGTCAAAATCCCCCAGCAAGATCATCGCCACGGCTGACGGCAGTACGCCGACGAGCAAGATGGTCACAGCGGTCTTTTTCAAACAGGCCAGGCAATGCGCGATGCAGGTCGATCCGAACACCAGTGACATCGGAATGAAGATCTGATTGTCGAACATGTCGGTGGAAATGACCAGGACCGACCAGATGCTGAGAAAGGCGATGATGCCGATTGCCAGAAAAGAGAGGCTGCGGAAGGTTCTTTTCGAGGGAAGATGGGAGCGCGAGCGCTTGCCCATTCGTATCCACATAATCATCCGTGCGCAGCAGCCGACGGCAAAGACCCCCATCCAGGCATAATAGGCGGGCTCGACCCTTTCGTGGGCGGAGAGGACCATCACCGCCACGAGGTTGAAAATGGCTACCAGATAGATCATCGGCACATGGGTGAGTACCCTGCGCAATTGCATATCCTCCACCGATACGCGGATATCCTCAGTAATTTCGGGAGACCGCCACAGGTTCTGCCAGGAACTCCGCCAGTTCCTGTCTGTTCGCGGCGTTGCATCCATGATGTTAGACTACCCTATAGTGGCTGACCGGCAATTGCGACTTCCGGACTAGGCTGCTCCTGTAAAAATAGGGTTAACAAAATATTTTTGGCGGACCCCCTCGGCCCGGCGCCACGCGGCGGAGAGACGAGGGGGCTGGCCCGGACATCCGCTAGAATTTGGCCGTTGCCTGAACGCCGTAAAAGCGCGGTTCGGCCGGGATGAAGGTCGGGATGCCGAAGCCGCCGCCGGTGTTGCCCGCATCCAGCAGATAATTTTCGTTGGTCAGGTTGCGGGCAAAGCCGGCAATCTCGAAACGTTCGTCCGCGAAGGACACGCCGGCGCGCAGATTGACGAGCGTCACGGCGGGCTGGCTGATCAGGTTTGAGTTCGGTGCTTCGAAAAATACCCGGCTGCGATAGGTGACGCTGGGAGTGGCGAACAGGCGGGTCGTGTCGTTGATCGGATAATCCAGGGTGAAGCCGGCTGCTGCCTGGACTTCAGGCTGGAGACGAAAGCGTGCGCCGGCGAGATTGCCGTTGGCTGGGTCATCGTCGATACCGCCGTCAATATAGCCGATATTGGCGAACAGGCTCAGCCAGTCCGCCGCGCGCACATTGACTTCGGCCTCGACCCCGAAATTGCTGGCGCTGCCGGCGCTGCGGGTGATTGTCGTGCCCGGTCTGGTTGGGTCGTTCACCGACACCTGGAAATTCTCATAAGTCTGGTAATAGACACCGAGCGAACCGGAGACCGGACCCACCGCGCCTTTCAGACCCACTTCATAATTCCAGACGATTTCTGGTGCGATGCCGGTGAAATTGCCGACCGGTCCGGTCGGTGTCGCTCTCGCGCCCGCGTTTACTGTCGCCGAACGACGCCCCTTGGAAACCGTCGCGAAGCCGTTGATGTCATCGGAGAAGCGATAGAGGATGTTGAAGCGCGGCAGGATGGCCGAGAAACTGTCCTCGGTGCGGAAGGTCTGGCCAGCGGTGTCGGTGAGCGGGAAGGGCGGGGATCCGGTGAAGAAGGAACCCGGCGCGGTTGCGCGATAGCCCGATCGGCGCTTCTCGATCAGCACCCGGACGCCGGCGGTCATCTCGAGACTCGGGGTCGGGATCCATGTGCCGTCGGCAAATACCGAATAGCTGTCATTCTTGCCGAGATTTTCGAACACCGCCTGATAGGGGATGGTTCCGACCGCGCCGCCGGTCAGCGCCTTGATCGCATCGCCAGCGGGGACGCCATTGGCATCGACGCAGGGGATGCCGGGCACGACAACACCGGCCAGACACTGGAAATAGGTCACTTCATCGGTCGAGAATGGCACCCGCTGGTTGCTGTCCTCGCGGAACAGGTTCCAGCCGAAGCTGCCGCGGAACGAATCGCTTTTATAGGCAAAGCGCGTTTCATGGCTGCCCTGTTCGCCATTGGCATCCTCGGCAAATTCGAGGAAGAAGGCGGCGGAGCCATCGGCATCGAACACCTCGTTGCTGTTGAACATGCGATAGCCGTTGACCATGGTGATCGTCCAGTCGTCGGCAATGTCCCAGTTCATCGTCAGATTGGCGTCATAGACATCGCGGGTCAGGCCCAGTTTGGCGTCGCCCAGCACCGCTTCCGAAAATGGCGAGCCGCGCAAATCGGCGGGACCAAAGGGATTGGCCGGTCCGGCGCTGGTCGGCAGGGTGCCGGAAATGAACGGCGTGCCCGAGTTGCGCTGGCGGTCATAGGTCAGGATCAGGTCGGCAGCAAAATCACTGCTCGGCGTGAACCGCAGGGAGGCGCGACCTCCGAGCTGATCCCGGGCATAGAGATCATCCTGGTTTGGGGCCAGGTTGGTCACATAGCCGTCGCGTTTCTTGTAGGCACCGGCGAGTCGCACCGCGATCACGTCCGAACCGGCGTTCAGATGGCCGCCCAGCGTATAGGCGTCGAAATTGCCGTAGCTGCCGGAAACTTCGCCGGACAGGCCGGGCTTGGGCTTGGCCGAAATGATGCTGATCGCGCCGACCGCCGACGCGGTGCCGAACAGCGTCGCCTGCGGGCCCTTGATCACCTCGATCCGGTCGATGTCGTACAGATCCTGATAGGAGCCGCGCGACCGCGAAATATCGATCCCGTTATAATAGAGCGTGACCCGCGCGGCCTGCTGCGCCGAGCCGCTGTCGGAGGTGATGCCGCGGATCACGATGCCGGGATTGTTGGCGCTCTGCTCCTGGATATTCAGGCCGGGCACATAGTTGGACAGCTCGTCGAGATCCGACACGCCCAGCTGCTTCAGCCGCTCGCCGCTGTTGGCGGAAATGGTGATCGGGACATCGGTCGATCTCTGTTCGAATTTCTGCGCGGTGACGATGATGACATTGTCGTCGCCGGCTTCGTCCGCGACATCATCGGTGCCGGTCTGGGCAACGGCAGGGGCGGCCATCAACAGGGCAGAAGCGAGAGCGAAAACAGAGCTACGGGAAAGGGCGCTGGGGGAGAATTTTGACATGGAAAGAATCAGCCTTTTATCTGCGACACGGGAAAGAGATGGTGCAGTGCAGTAAGGCTGTGACAGGCTGACAGCGTTTGGATGACATTTTCAATAATTTTGCGCGACATTATTGTGACGACCGGATCGGCGCGGGCGGCGGCGCCCAAAGTTGGTCAAAGTTCGGGCCAATGAAGGGGTTTGCGGCGACTTCAGACAATGTCTGAACTGTTGCGGGAGGATGGCGCGGGGGCCGGAAAAAAATACGCCACCGGCCGGGGCGAAGTTTACAAAGTTTGCAAGGTTAAGAGATGGGAAAAGCAAGGGCGGGTGCGGGGTTGCTTTTCGGCGCGGGGACGCCGGGATGGGGAATGGATGATGTCAAAGAGCCAAGGGTGATTATAGCAATCGGCGAGCCTGTAGGAAAGCATGTTGGATGGGGGGGTGACAGGGCCTTATCGTTAATGACATTCCACGCCGATAGGTGCACTTCCACAAGCTCAGTGCGAACGGTAAAACTTATCGCGAATGCCCCTGGAAAATCCTCCCCGGCACGGGGAGGGGGACCGCGCGAAGCGTGGTGGAGGGGGTCGTACGTCCGAGCGCTGCGCCAAGACCAAAGCCCCCTCCGTCAGCCACCTTCGCCAAGGCTACGGCGGCTGCCACCTCCCCGCAAGCGGGGAGGATCAATTCCTCCTCGAACCACGCCTCTCAGGCGAGAGAGGCCACCCCAACCCGGTTTCACCTCAAACTTTTAGAAGGAGGGCTTATCTGAGTTGATGACATGTTGGCCGCTCATCCTCCGCAACAGGCAACCTTACCCGCCGCCGCGCGTTGCCTGAATGAACCGAAAAAAGGACATATATACATGGGTACGCTGAATTTTCCGGAAGATACATTTGTGGTTGTGGCGACGGGCCGGGAGGCGAAGACCTTCCATGTGCGGAGCGGCTCGCTCGAGCATGCCGGCGACTGGCTGCCGGGCGATCTGGCCGACGATGGCCCTTCCGGCAAATCCCCGTCGGAGCAGTCGCCGAAGGAAAGCATGGAGGCGACCTTCTCGAAGATGATCGCCGAGCGCCTGTACCATCATGCGCAGAAGGGCGATTTCGAACGGCTGATCCTGGTCGCCGATCCCGACACGCTGGGCGAGATCCGGCCGCAGCTGCATCTGGAGGTGACCGACAAGATCATCCTGGAGCAGGCGAAGACGCTGACCAATAGTCCGGTCGAGGATATTGAGAAGTCGCTGGCGGCGTAGCTACGGCTCGTCGTCCTGAACAACTCTCCGTCATCCTGAACGACTCCTCGTCATCCTGAAACAAGTTGCTATTCACCCCGTTCAGCCAAGGCAGCATCTGGATCAGCGTAGGGCATTGCGACCCCGGACTTGATCCGGGGGCTGCAATCCCGCCCTGACCGGCGACCAGCTTGCTCGCAGAGCGAAATTCGGCTATGATCTCCGGCCTGCGGCCTGGAACTGGGAAAAAGCCGGACAGAGGCGCTGCAAAAATGGGGGGAGGGGCTTATGCGTACTCTACGAATGGGCTTTGCCCTGATTGCCTATTTGTTGTTTTTCGCCGCGTTTCTTTATCTTTTCGCCTTTACCGGCAATCTGTTCGACGAGGTCGCGCGCCTGACCGGGGCGCAGGATCTGGCCAATTTGCCCAGTATCGATTACGGGCCCGCCGCTTCGCCAGCCGGGGCGATCCTGGTCAATATCGGGCTGATCGCCCTGTTCGGCATACAGCACAGCGTCATGGCCCGGTCGGGCTTCAAATCCTGGCTGACGCAGTTCTGGCCCGCTGCCATCGAACGCAGCCTATACGTGCTGGCGACGGTGGTCGTGCTGGTGCTGCTTTTCACCTATTGGCGTCCGATCACGCCGCTGGTCTGGTCCGCCGAGGCGCCATGGCTGCGGACCTTGCTCTGGGCATTGTTCTTCGCGGGCTGGGCCATGGTATTCGTGACCACCTGGCTGCTCAACCATTTCGAGCTGTTCGGACTGCATCAGGCATGGTCGGATTTCCGGCGAACGCCGGTGCCGGAGCCGCGCTTTCGCACCCCGCTCTTCTATCGCTTCATCCGCCATCCGCTGTATCTCGGGTTCCTGCTCGCCTTCTGGGCGATTCCGGACATGAGCCAGGGGCATCTGCTCTTTGCCGGCGGCTTTACCATCTATATCCTGATCGCCATCCGCTACGAGGAACGCGACCTGGTCGCGCATCTGGGCCAGCAATATGCGGATTATCGCAAGCGGGTCGGGATGCTGATCCCGGGGATAGGCAAGGCGAGTTAGGGGTTGGGGCGCAGAAACGCGCCTGCTTTCCTGCGCTGGTGCCAGCATCTCAAATAAACCTCGTCGTCCTGAACTTGTTTACCTTCGGTGGCCGTCGGCTCAGTACCTCCGTCGGCTCACGCGAAGCCGCGAAGACACGAAGATAGAGCCCCTCCTCTTCAGAGGAGGGGCGTTTTTTGTTATTCGAAACGGCCAAGAGCTGAAAAAGCGCCATTCCGCATTGACAAATTAGCTTTTAGCATATAGCTAAAAGCTAATAGTTGAAGGAATATGTGAAATGACAACAGCAGAAGTATTGCTAGAAATAAAACAAGCTATCGAGAATGCTCCACGTAATGGATATGTCGCTGAGCTACACGTTCAGTGTCTGAAACATTCGGCTGAACTTGAAGGCGTCAGTGGCTCGGAGTTCTGCAGTTCCTTGGGAATCGGAAAATCATTTGGAACTGAATTTGCTAAAATGAAAAAGATATCAGGAAGATTGAAAAATGCTGGGCTCAAGGTCGAGCTTTTATGATCTTGAACTGCCGGGGGCATGATCGGCCTCGAAAGCGGGCCTCGATGGTGCCGACCCTCACACGCAAATTCGGAAAGCGGCATCGAGCCACCTTCCTCTTTTCCCACCCCTTGATCCCCTCCCTAGAAAGGGAGGGGTTTATTTCTGTTTGCGCGAAGGTGAGCAAGGTTGCCCGGTCGGCGCTCGGCGCTGATCAATTCGGGCGCTGAGACCGAAATTGGTAAACCTAGATTAGTAAAACACTTCTGTTCCTTCCCTGCTCCCCTTGACCCAAACCCGAATCCCCGCTAAGGGCCGCGCTTCCGCTTCTTCGGGCTCCGCTCGACGCCGCTGAAAACTTACATAGGCAAAACACTTGCCGTCAGTTTGGACGGTGAGAGTAACCCCTGCATTTTGCAGGACTAATCTACTATAAGGTGAAGACTTTATGCCAACGATCAACCAGCTCGTCCGTAAAGGGCGGGTGCCCCAGAAGACGAAGTCCAAGGTGCCGGCCATGGAAGCCAACCCGCAGAAGCGCGGCGTTTGCACCCGTGTCTACACGACGACTCCAAAGAAACCAAACTCCGCTCTGCGTAAGGTGGCCAAGGTTCGCCTGACCAACCAGCGCGAGGTCATCAGCTATATTCCCGGTGAAGGTCATAACCTTCAGGAGCATAGCGTTGTGCTGATCCGCGGCGGCCGTGTGCGCGACCTTCCCGGTGTGCGTTATCACGTCCTGCGCGGCGTTCTCGATACCCAGGGTGTCAAGGACCGCAAGCAGAGCCGTTCGAAATATGGCGCCAAGCGTCCTAAATAATTCAGTTTCGGAGTTATAAGATATGTCACGTCGTCGTCGTCCCGAAAAACGGGTTATCCTGCCCGATCCGAAATTCAAGGATCTGGTGCTTTCGAAATTCATGAACAACCTGATGATGGATGGTAAGAAATCCACCGCAGAGCGCATCGTATATGGTGCCTTTGACAGCGTTGAAGCCAAGGCGAAGAA
>LADL02000367.1_pt1 | contig 18936 bp, 23 predicted proteins | sample 619721 | NCBI WGS metagenome assembly LADL02 (sample SAMN03397408, study PRJNA257561) | rock porewater metagenome | biome: terrestrial; feature: Opalinus Clay rock; material: porewater; isolation source: Opalinus Clay rock porewater BRC-3 borehole | place: Switzerland: Mt Terri URL, St-Ursanne ...
AAACTTGTCTTTCAGCTCGTGGGTTGGCTTAATCATGGGTTTAATATTTGCACTGGCCGTTTGCAGCCTAATTCTTGCTTATCATGCGCTTAGGCCGCCGTTTGATCCTGTGGCTATACGGGCTGTGGGCTGGAGAGTGGTTGATGCTATATGGCAACCTAGAGAGAACTCAAGATACCATGAGACTTTCTTACGGCCTTACTTCGTGCTCACAGAAGCTGGCGGAGAAAAAGGCGATCCCGCGGCCAGCGTTGTACAGTCTTCGACCCCTCCGGTCTTCGGCGACAATGTAGAGCCTCTGACTACAATGCAAGTCGGAGATTGCTCTATAAGGATCGCTGCTGAAAAAGACTGCCCAGGATTTGTCGCGGTTTGGTCTTCTGGCGAACGGCATTACTGGGTCTTCGTACATTACATCTCCTGTAAAAACAGTACGTGCAGTGCTGGACGAGATAATAATCCTAATCTATACCGAGCTACAATTGAGTTGCTTCGGGATCTTGTGCAACAGGGTGGCATGTAGGCCAACTTCGACTGTCAGGGTAGGGGGAAACCCCTTCCTCTGTAATCCCGTGGTCGCCGGCAAAGAGCAGGACAACCGCCGGATCAACCGAGGGACACACCTCACCGCTAATGGCAGCTAACTGCTTAACAATGCTCTCCATTACACCCAAGCTTCCCGGCGGCTTGGTGAGGTTATCCAGACGCTCCTGGGCCTTCTGTTCAGCCTCAGGGTGAAGACTGGCGGCCTTAAGGGTGGCCAGTCGCTGTAGGTCCAGCTTGTGTCTGCTCATTGCTATACTCCCTCCGAGATGATTGACATCAGCTTCTCAATGTCAAGGCTATTCCGCACCGTACTGGCCCACTGGTCAAGCTCCACCTCTCGGGCCTCCCAGTAGTCTTGGGGACCTTCCTCCCGGCTCAAGGCTGGCAGCCCCTTTCGCCGCCTCAGGGAGTTCAGCCACAGTCTTGTGAAGCCTCCATTCTCGAAGAGCCCATGAAGATAGGTGCCAAAGGCCCTCCCGTCGGCGACATAGACCCCGTCAAGGGTGGTCTTGCCGACCTTATCGCCCTGGCGACGCACCTCAAAGAGGGTAGCGGCCGATGGGTCAAGGTCGGTGCTGCCCATGTGAATCTCATAGCCCTTGACGGTGACGGACTGCGTTTCACTGATTGTAGTATCACTGTTCAAAAAGCCGTCGTCTCCCGCTTCCAAGCCCCAACTCAGCGCCAGCTTGGGGGCCAACTCCCCCTCCACCAGGACGGTCCTCTTATCAGGATTGTAGACAGTGTCGACGGGCAGCAGGCCCAGCCCTTCGTAGCGGCCAGGGAGATCCTCAAAGCCCTCTTCGTCAATGAGGGCTTCGCCCATCATCTGGTAGCCACCGCAGATGCCAACAACGGTTGCGCCCTTCTGCCACAGGCCCATGATCTGCTCTCCAAAGCCCTTCTCTTTCAGCCAGCGCAGGTCGCCCAGGGTGTTTTTGGTTCCTGGAATCATTACCGCGTCTGGCTGCCCCAACTGGGCCGGGTCCTTGACATAGCGTAGAACCACTGTGGGCTCAATATCAAGGGGGTCAAAATCAGTGAAGTTGGAGATGTGGGGTAGCTGAATTACCGCTACCTCCACGCAGTCATACCGGGAGCCAGTAGGGCCCCGCCCCACGTCGCGCTCAAGGGAGACAGAATCCTCCTGCTCCAGGCGGACATCGCTGTGGGGAATGACGCCCAACACCGGTATCCCCGTTCTCTCCTCCAGGAAGTCAAGGCCCGGCTCCAGGATCTTGATGTCGCCGCGGAACTTGTTGATCACAAAGCCCTTGACCAGGGCCCGCTCTTCTGGCTCCAGAAGTTCCAGGGTGCCGACGATGGATGCAAAGACCCCGCCCCGATCGATATCCCCAATTAGGATCACTGGGGCCTGGGCCAGCTTGGCCACCCTCATGTTGACAATCTCCCTGTCCTTGAGGTTAATCTCGGCGGGGCTGCCAGCGCCCTCAATCACAACCACATCGCTGTTCTCCTTCAGACGCTCAAGGCTCTCCTCCACAACCTTGACCGCTTTGTCCAGGTAGTTGGCGCGGTAGTCCCAGGCCCCCATATCACCCAAGGGTTTCCCCAGGACAACGACCTGGGAGACGGCGTCGGCCTTGGGCTTGAGGAGAATGGGGTTCATGTCAACCGAGGGAACAACCTTCGCCGCCTGGGCCTGAAGGGCCTGTGAGCGCCCGATCTCACCGCCATCGGGGGTAACGAAGGAGTTTAGCGCCATGTTCTGCGACTTATAGGGCATCACCCTATAGCCATCCTGAACGAGAATGCGGCACAGGGCCGCCGCCAGCCAGCTCTTCCCAACATGAGACGAAGTGCCCTGGAACATGATTGCCTTACCCATTGTCTGATTTCCCTCCCCTTGCTTCATCTGCCGGTGGCAGGGCGCGTTCAACGTAGTCTGCTGGCTTGATCTCAGTTCCCCAAAAGGACTCCATATCGCCCTGGTTGCCATCAAGGACCATCAGGGCCGCGCGAATGGGCCCTGAGTGGGAGACAACAATCAGGGTCTGGTTTATCTTGGCACCCTCTTTTGCCATGTCCAGGTCTCGGAGCTCCTCTAGGCCCTTGACTACTCGCTCCGCCAGCTGTCCCAGATTCTCACCGCCCGGTGGCGCCACAGACCAGGGGTCATCGTAGAAGCGCCGCAACTGGTCCTCGCCCCCCTCCGCCGTGACCTCAAGGTAGCTGAGGCCCGTCCATTCCCCAAAGTCCAGCTCGCGCCAGTTACTGGAATACCTCACTGGCACCTTCTCCTTCTTGAGGCCCCTGAGATGGTCCAGGATGATCTCCGTTGTCTCCCTGGCCCGGGGGCTATCGGAACTTACCACAGTCACCTCATCGGATACAATAGACGGCGCCAGCCTTTCTATTGACGCCCGGACACTCTCAATCCCTGCTGGACTCAGCCCCTGAATGTCGTGGCCCTGATACTTCTTCTCCGCGTTAAGCCGTGTCTCTCCGTGTCTAAACAGGACTATTCTCATCGGAACACCTATCCCTCTATGAACTGGCCTCAGTATAGTTACAGATCCCCTGGAGCAGACGGCGGTTCAAGTCCCGGGTCCTGACGCCAATCCGGATGTATCTGGCGTCAAGGCCCGCAAAATTAGAACAGTCTCGAACAAGGATCCCCTGTCTTCCCAGGAAGTCAATCAGCTGCCTGGCCGCCTGAGGGCCGCTGTTGACCTTACAGAGGAGGTAGTTGACGGTGCTAGGGTAGACCGTCAGCCAGTCAAGGGCATCCAGGTTCTCCGCGACATACCGGCGCTCATCAGTCACCATCAGCCGGGACCGGCCAAGAAATTCATCAATCTCAGGGTCGTTAATCGTCTCAGCCACCAACTGGGCCAGGGCGTTTACACTCCATGCCACCTGGAGGCCCCGGAGCCCATCGATGGTCTCTGGGTTGGCCACAACATAGCCCAGTCGCAGCCCTGGGATGGCCAGGCTCTTGGTAAGGGAACCAACCACAACCATGTCCCCGCCTTCAGCCGCCAGGACACGAAGGCGAGCCGCCGACCGGGCGGCATCGGCCCCTACAAAATCAACAAAGGCTTCGTCTATCACAAGGACACTACCGGGTAGGCCCAGCGCCTGGAAAAAGGGGCAGTCAAGGAACTCCCCTGACGGATTATTGGGGTTACAAATGAAGACCAGAACCGGCCCCCCGCCGCCCTGGCCTTGTTTCAGCAGATCACGGTAGTGCTGGTTGACTAAGTCTGCCGAAAAGGAGCCACCAGCGACAGGGCGACGGTAGATAGTAAGGGGTTGGCCGCCGCTGTTGATAATCGCCCTCCGGTACTCCACAAAGGTGGGCTCAAGGGTAACACCCAGAGCGGGCCCATAGAGCCGGGAGACAAGGTCAATGGCTTCTGCTCCGCCATTTGTAATAAGGAGCGAGTCTGGTGAAACACCCAGATAGGCGCCCAGCTCATCAAGGGCCTCTGTGTACCTGGGGTCGGGATAGCGGCCGATTCTACCAAGCCCCTTAGTCAGGCCGTCCATGAGCCCTGGGGGACACCCCAGGGGATTGAGGTTGACACTGAAGTCCAGGAAGGACTCAGGGGCGCGGCCATAGACCCTTGCCGCCTTCTCCAGGTTCCCCCCATGCTCAAAGGACACCTTTTAACCTCCCCACTACCAGAACCGCGGCGCCCACGAAGAGGGTAATCACGGCTGTGACTTCGATGATGGCCCCATAGCAGTCCCCGGTCAGGCCCTGGAGCCGGGCGGCGAGATAACCGCCGGCCAACCTGGCCGCTAAAGCCGCGGCCACCAGGGGTAGCCCTGCGAAAAGCGCTACGCCTATCAAGGCCGCTGGCGGTGCCGGGGGCAGTCCCGGCCAATCAACAGCCCCTCCCATTGAGAACAGCAGGGCAGCAATCAGGGCCAGGGACAGCAGCAGTAACAGCAACATGGCGATGACACCGGCGCCCTGAACCGCCGCGGCCAGCCGATCTTTATTGAAGGCCCGGGCGATCCCTTCCGGCTTGGCCCAGGGGTAGTAAACCATGGCGGCGGTCCCAAAGTAGCGGCTGCTAAGAAAGGCCAACACAATAAGGAAGCCGGAAGTAACAGGCCCTGAAATCTCTAGTATGTGAGCTACCAGCCCCACCTTGAGCAGGCTGACTACAACCAGGGTTATGACCCCCATCGCCCCTGTACGGGGATCATCCATGATCTCCAGGATCCGCTCCCTACCTGTTCCGCTCATAATCCCATCGGCGGTGTCGCTGATACCGTCCAGGTGCAGCCCCCCCGTAAGGGCAAACTCAACGGCCAGACCAATAACGGCGGCGATGAAGGCGCTGCGGAGCAAAAAGAAGGTTCCAAGGGCCGCCAGGACAACGACGACGCCTATCAGGGCTCCCGCCAGGGGATACCAGCGGAGGGCGTCAGAGTTCAGGCGCCTCCAGGCCCCCTCCAGGTCCTGCTGCCTGGCGGCGGTGTGAGCAGGCAACTCCACTATAACCGGTATTGTGGTCAGGAACATCAGGGCCACCTTGATCTCAAGGATGCGCCTCTCAAGCCACCGCGTCATACCAGCATCCCCACCAGCCATCTTGCAGCCCAGAAGAGGGCCAAACCCAGTACAGCGGCGGCCTGGTTCCAGGAAATCATCTGGCCCAACAACCGGGGCTCAACTGATCTAACAGTCCAGCCCAGCCAGGGGCGGTGGTCGGTTCTACCTTCATAGGCCGTGGGACCACCCAGTTGCACCCCCAGGCCTCCTGCTGCCGCCGCCTCGGGATAGCCCGCGTTGGGGCTTGGGTGGAGCCCGGCGAAATCCCTCATGGACCTGAAGCTCCTTCCCAGAGCCGCCCCCACAAGCGGCGCTGTAGTCGCCAGCAGGAGCCCTGTTATCCGCGCCGGGATGTAGTTGGCAATGTCGTCAATCCTGGCGCTGACCTTGCCAAAATACTCATACCTGGCATTGCGATAGCCCAGCATCGAATCGAGGGTGTTTACAGCCTTATAGCCAATGGCCGCCGGTAGCCCGCCAAGGGTAAGGTAAAAGAGGGGGGCGATGACCCCATCGGACAGGTTCTCTGCCAGAGACTCCAGGGCCGCCCGGGTCACCTCTTCCTCTGTCAGCGACGAGGTGTCGCGACCCACGATCTGGCCAACATACTCCCTGCCAGCCTCCAGGTCCCCGGCCATCAGGGCATCTTTCACCCTTCTCCCGGCATCGATCAGTCCCTTTAAAGCCAGTGTTGTGGAGATGAGCCAGATTTCGATGGCCAGGCCGACCCCGGGATGAACCCGCTGGCCCAGGGCTAACAGGATGAGGGTAACGCCAACGGCACTGCCCACAACAACCAGCGCCCCCACGGCGCCTTTGAACACCTGCGCCCCAGCGGTGTCACGATCCCGGCGCAGCAGCGACTCCAGCCAGCCAATTAACCGGCCAATCACCACAACAGGGTGGGGCCAGGGCAGTGGAGGGTCTCCCACCACCCGATCGAGGACAGCACCAGCGGCTACCCTAACCATGAGTCCCATGGTCAGCACCCCCCTCACCCAGAATGTATGGCGACGGCTTGATCCGGGTGGGGATACCAGCCACTGTAAGGAAGACCTCGTCAGCCGCCGCCCCAACCAGTTGGTTGGCCAGGCCGAGAAGGTCACGGTAGAGCCGACCAAGGGGGGTAGGGGGTACAAGCCCCTGTCCCACCTCGTTGCTCACTACTATGCTTGTGCCATCGCTCTCCCTTAAGACTGACGTCAATCTGGCTACCTGATCCAGTGCCGCATCCATTGCCTTCTGGGTGAGATCAACCTCCTCCGGCGAGAGAGCCCGATCGGTTGGTAACCCATCGGCTGCCGGGCCCAGTTCATGGAAAAACCAGTTGGCTGCAAAGGTAGTGAGGCAGTCGAGGATGACGACGGTAAACCCATTCTCCAGGGACCGCAGCCTCTCTTCAACCCGTAGAGGCTCTTCCAGGGTGGCCCAGTGGTCAGGCCGTCTTGACTGGTGAAGCAGAATGCGTCGCCGCATTTCACCGTCGCTGGCTGAGGCTGTCGCGATGTATAGAACCGACTTTTCGGGGTCTGCCCCGGGTTGCCCGGTGCCTGACTGGTTCCTCGCATCACTGTCCAGTAGTCTCGCCATCTCCTCGGCGAAGCTGCTCTTTCCGCTCCGCGAGCCGCCAACAACCAGCACCAGGTTAGGGGGATTCATCTTCATAGCTCTCATAACCTCCGAACACCACCTGAAATCACTCTGCAAACCTCAAGGCCCACCCCAGGCATTTCACGCCTGGCAAGGGGCAGCATCTCCGCAGCGGGCCGGTGCCGCGGGTCAAAGAGGATCCCCACCACCGTTCCGCTGTGGGCAACATTCACTCCAACCGCTCCCAGTTTGACGGCCACCGAGTGGGCCCTGTCAAAGATGGGGTTGGCCACGAGATCCTGGTGGGCTTGGGCGCTCAAGGTGGCCCCCTTCCCAACCAGTACCGGATCTGCCTGGCGAATCCCGGTCTCAACCATCTCCAGGGCTGCCCTCACCTGTGGTTCCTTTTTGGCGTTTAGCTCCTGGAGGCCAGGGATCTTGTTAAAGCTGCGGGTGTCCAGGGCACCGCCGGGATCCACCACCAGCACCTCCAAGCCGGGGGGCTCCCCCAGGAGGCGGGTAACCCCTCCCCCCAAATGGTCTGCCAGGGTGATGCCTGGGAGCATCACGGCGTCGCTGGGTTCAATTGATAGCGCCAACCTGAATAACCCCTCTGGACTGAGGTCGGCCTCCAGAGCCGCGGCAGCGGCGGCGGCCACGGCCACCAAATCAGCGGTGCTGCTAGCCATCCCCTTACCCACCTGGATCTCAGACCAGAGGTCAACGAAGAATTCGAGCTCAGATTGGGGCCCAGGTCCAGACCCAAATCCAGGACCACTGCTGCCCAGATTGCCTACCCGCCGCAGCGCCTCCCCGGCCTTTTCATAGCCAGCGCTGGAACCGGTGACTGCAGGAGCGGGAAACGAGAGCCTGTGCCGCCTCACATGGCCGTTACTGTTATTCCAGAGACGCCGCAACCCCACAGTCTCTTGGACCTCCTGGTCCTCTTGGCCCTCTCGACCCTCTCGACCCTCTCGACCCTCTCGGGCCAGACTATCATCCTTCTCCTGTGCCCTCCAGGCCACAGCCGCGGACCACCTGTCAACGGGACAGGTGACAAGGAAATCAACGCCATCTATCGACCCCTGCACAAGCTCGCCGCAGGTTCCTGGCACCATGGCGAGGTGGCGCCGCCGCGGTCCTTGCCCTGGCGCTGGCTGGTCTTCTGAGATTTCCTCAAGCAAAGGCTCTTGTCTCACACCCTGTATCCCCTCGGTGTAACAATCCAGTCGCCGATATTCCTGGTCTGCGAGTTGCCGACGACAACCACCGTCAGCATGTCCACCTTCTCGTAGGGCAGCTGCCCCAACTGGCAGAGGGTCCTCTCTTCATCCCCGCGCATGGCGTTTCTGACGAGACCCACAGGGGTAGACTCCTGGCGGAAGCGCGAGATGATCTCGCAGGCCTTCTCAAGATGGTCGGGCCTTCCCTTACTGCGCGGGTTGTACAATACGATGACCATGTCGGACCGGGCCGCCGCCTCAAGGCGATCCTCAATCTTGGCCCAGGGGGTGAGAAGGTCGCTGAGGCTAATCACGGCAAAGTCGTGCATCAGCGGGGCCCCCAACCTGGCCGCCGCCGCCAGAATCGCCGTCACCCCGGGAATGATCTCCACCTCTGGAGCATCGCCATCCATGGCCGCCACCAGCTCCAGAACCAAGCCAGCCATGCCGTAGACCCCAGGGTCGCCGCTACTGATTATGGACACCGCCTTACCCTCTCCCGCCAGGCCCAGGGCCTCCCTGGCGCGGTCAACCTCCCTGCGCATGCCGCTGGAGACCAGGGGTTTGCCGGGGACTATCTCCCTGACCAGGTCAATGTAGGTCTTGTAACCGACAATCACGTCTGAACTCATCAGGGCCTCCCTGGCCCGGTAGGTCATGTATGCTGGATCTCCTGGGCCGAGGCCCACAACCATAATCCTTCCACTGTTACTCAAAACTGGTCCTCCTTTGCGGCAGCTATCCGCCTCAGCAAACCCTCACGGCTGGTTGGTGCTGGCCCATCTGCTCCTGGTAGCAGGCCCTCCTCAACAAGCCGCTCAAAAACTTCAAGAACCCAGGGCCTTTGCCACGACGGGGACAATCCGCTCTCCCCCGCCAACCTCTGTCCCGGCTCTGACCAATCCTGGTAGAAGACCTCGGGAACAGGCCCCTGGGATATGAGGCGGCCTTTGCTGAGGACGAATACCCTGTCCGCCCAGGCGCAGGCCAGGTCCACATCATGGGTGGCGATGATCACCGTCGCGCCTTCCTCGTTGACCTCGTCCAAGAGTGAAATGACGCGACCCTTTGCCTCCGGGTCCAGGAAGGCCGTGGGTTCATCGAGGACAAGGATAGAGGGATCCATGGCCAGCACTCCGGCGATGGCTACCCTCTTCTTCTCTCCGAGGCTCAATCCGTGGACAGGCCGGTGTCTCAGATCCTCCAGGCCCGTTCGCTGTATGGCCCCATCAACCCTGCTGACAACCTCAGCGTCAGGAAGGCCCAGGTTCATAGGCCCGAATGAAATGTCTTCCTCAATGCTGGCTGAGAAGAGCTGGGCATCAGGGTCCTGAAGCACCACTCCCACCTGCTGGCGCAGTTTTGCCAGGGAGGGCTTATCGTACCTCAGCTCCTTGTCCCGGAAGAGGACTGTGCCTGCCGTGGGCCGCAGCAGCCCGTTGAGATGAAGGAAGAGGGTTGATTTACCGGCACCGTTGGCGCCCAGAAAAGCAACCTTCTCCCCAGCCTCAATCCCCAGGGATATCCCGGCAAGGGCCTCCAGCTTCGGGCCATAACGGTATCTTAAGTCTCGAACTTCAATGATCATCTCTCAACTTCAACTCCGGAATCTGAGCCCCAGTGCCACCAGGTTCAGTAGAATGATTGCTATTACTGTCCAATTGCCTCGCGAGACTTGGTAATGCGATGTCAGAAATCTTAACTCACCCTGGTATCCCCGGGCCTCCAGACCCTGCAGCAGTTCTCCAGCGTGATAATAGGCCTTCAAGAAGAGCCCCCCCAGAAGCTGGCCCAGGGAACGATAGGACGACCTAATTGTGACATATCCGAGCCGCGCCGCCTGGGCGTAATATATGGCTGCCGAGAGTTCAACGAACATGAATATAAAGCGGTAAGTTAAAACCATCAGTTCAATCAGGGACGAGGGCAGCCTCAACCACCGCAGTATCCAGATCAGCTCAACGGTGGGGGTCGTAAGGGCCAGGAAGTAGAGGCAGGAGACGGCGCTTAAGGACCGCAGCATGAGGTTAAAGGCCACCAGAAGACCCTCGGCTGTAAGGGCCACATACCACTGACGGGCCGCGAGGCTAAGGATGGCGCTCTCGGGAGGGCTGGTAGATATCGATACCGCCACCGTAATCCCCCCCACTACAACGAAGGGCAGTGGAACCAGGAGAAGCTTCAGATAGGGCCGCAAGGGAATGCCCGCCGCCAGCACCGTGCAGAGGAACATGACACCCAGGGCCGCCCCTGAGACAAGGGGGCTATCGAAAAGCATGGTGACCACAAGGGCGCCAATGGCAAGAGCAACCCTCTCCACAGGGTGGGTTCCTCGCAGTGTATTGTCCTGGGCTAGCTGGTCTATTAACAGCATCTGTCTCTCCTCGCTCTAACTCGCTCTACCTAGCTCTAACTCGCTCTACCTAGCTCTAGACTTCTTGCTCGTCACCGCTGGGCCGCTGACCCCGGAAGTACCCAAGGTAGTAGCCAACAATGCCAGCGCCGAGGGCGGCCTGTACTGTGAAGAGCAGATTCTCCAGGGCCTCGCTGGGGATGCGCAGAACCTCTGCAACCGGCCTTACCCACGGCTGATAGTCGGGCCTGATGGTCTTAATCATCTCCACTGCCTGGGTGTCAGTGCCCTCAAAGCCATCAGGGACATCAGCAAACTGGAAGGGCAGTAGAACGATAACTACCAGGGCAATAATGAAAAGCAACTGCTGACCGAGATCTCTCAGATTCATCCTCATCCTATCTACCCCTCCCCTCTAACCTGGATCACCCCAAGGGTCTCCAGTTCGCCCTGGGCTACCCCTATCAGTCCCTTGAGCACCATGGCAGTCAAGACCGCCTCAGCCAGAGACAGCGGCAACTGAGCAACAAGAAACACCGAAGAGAACTTGGCGAAGGACATCATAACCCCACCACTCTCCGATGGAAAGGCCAGGGCCAGTTGAACAGCTGTTACCAGGTAGGTCACAATGCTGCCAAAGAAGGCTGCGGCCCCCGCGCCCCACAGAGAGCCCAGGCCAACCCTGCAGCAGGCGCGATAGACAAAGTAGGCCACAAAGGGCCCGGCAACAGCCATGGAAAATACGTTAGCCCCCAGGGTTGTTAGGCCCCCATGGGCCAGCAGGACTGCCTGGAACAGCAGAACGACGCTGCCAATTACGGTCATGATGGTGGGGCCAAAGAGCACGGCTCCCAGGCCCACACCGGTGGGGTGCGAGCTGCTCCCTGCCACCGACGGCAGCTTCAGGGCCGAGAGCGCGAAGGCGAAGGCCCCGGCCAGTCCCATCAGGAGCTTGAACCGGGGGTCCTCCTGCATCCTCTTTCTCATGGAGACCAACCCCACCAACAGGAAGGGCAGGCTCAGGGCCGTCCAGAAGAGGCACCATCCCAACGGGAGAAACCCCTCCATGATGTGCATGGCATGGGCCCTGGCGGGATAGAGAACCAATATTAGCCCTGCCGTCGCCAGGACCCTGCCAAAGATTTTGAATGATCCAGGGAGGTTCTTCATTGCCGCTAAAATACACTTCATGTTAACCTGACCTCCGTTACTTCTCAATGCCCAGCCTGGCCCCGACGCCCTGTTGAAAGTAGTGCTTGACAGGCTTCATTTCAGTCACCAGGTCCGCCTTGTCGATGAGCTCCTTCGGGGCGTTCCTCCCCGTCAGCACCAGTTCTATGTGGTCTGGTCTCCTATCAATGAAATCCCCCATCTGACTGACGGAGATGAAGCCCGCGTTTATAGCAGCCATGGCCTCGTCCAGGATGAGCAGGTCGCAGCCGCTGTCAAGGGCCAGATCCCAGAGGCCCGCAAACCCCTCCTGGATCTCTCGCCCCAGGGCTTCCCCTTCAGCCTCCGTCAACTGCCAGGTAAACTTCTTCGATCTGCCGAGGCGGCGCACCTCAAAATTAGCCCCCAAGCCCTCAATGGCCGTAAGCTCGCCGCTGGGGTTGCCCTTGAGGAACTGAACCATCAGCACCTTAAGGCCCCGGCCAACAGCCCGGAGACCAAGCCCCAGGGCAGCGGTGGTCTTTCCCTTGCCATCTCCTGTGTATATCTGGACGTATCCCTTTTCCATGGTAGATTAGCCCCCTGTCTTCCAGGTCTTGACGACGTCGACGACACCGCGGCAGTCAGAGACCAGCTCCGGGTAGGCAAGCTGGGGCCGCCTGATAACAATTACCGGCAGGCCCAGATCCCCGGCAGCCAACAGCTTATCGATAAATCCGCCAGCGGCTCCGCTCTCCTTGGTCACGACAGCGTCAGCGTTGTAGAAGCTGAATAGGGCGCGATTAAGCTCATAGCTGCATGGTCCCTTAATCGCCACTATGTCTCCCACCGGTATCCCCATATCCCTGCACCTCTTCAGGATAACAGGGCTCGGCAACACCCTGGCGATCAACCGCTTTTCCGGTAAAGCCGAAACAAAAGACTGGAGATCCTTGCTTCCCGTTGTCAGGAAAATAGTACTGGCCATAGCCCTGGCAGCGGCAGCCGCATCCTCAACGCTGTCTACCACTACCGCCTTAACCCCCTCAGGGATTGCAACCGAGGGCCTCTCATAACGCAGGTACTTGACGCCCGCCACTTCAGCGGCCCAGATGCTGTTGACTGAGGCCTCCCGGGCGTAGGGATGGGTGGCGTCAACAAGGCCTGTAACACCATTTGTTTGGATATAATCCACCATGGCCTCGCCATCCATGGCCCCCACAATCACCCTGTCGGCCACCTCAGAATAGAGGTCCCCTCCATAGGCGGTGACAACTGAGAGGGTAAAGTCAATGCCCGCCTCTCTCAGGGCCGCGGCGATCTCAATACTGTCGGAGGTGCCACCAAGGAGGAGGATCATTGAGCCACCCCGGGTTGAGTCGCCGTCTCCGTCGCCACGTCCCCAATCGCTAGAGTGACTCCTTTGTACTTCTGCTTACCGACAATCAGGTTCCCACCGCTGAGCAGATGAGCAACAGGCTCAACAACGGAGTAAACCCCAATCGCCTCTTTCACAAACTCCGACTTACTAAACTGGTCTTCAACCCCTCTGATCTCTGACCGTCCTACGGTCACAAGGGGTACCCCCAGTTCGCTGGCCAACCCCACTATGGCCGGCTCTTCCGCCTTGATGTCAACGGTGCCAACCATTCCGATTGCCCCCAGGTCCAGGTTCTCTCTGTCCATCAGTTCATGAAGGCACTGGGTGAGATATCCACCATCGACCCCGCGGCGGCTGCCAACAGCAACAACAAGCCTCCGGGGTACCACCCGGATCGCCCCTGGCACCTCCCCCTTCAGTTCCTTCCGCACCGTCACATAGACCACCGCGTCCATCGACCTGTTGGGCTTTGGGGAGGCCATCTCCTGAAAGCCCCTGAGATCGAGATCAGAGTCACGGTAAGCGCCGTCAAGGTAGATCCCAACCGCGCCGCCAGAGACTAAGAGCTGGTTCACGCCCTTGATCTCATCCCGCAGGCCTGAAACCTCAGCGCCGACCTGCTTCGTGATGATATCAAGGGCAGAGGTCTCGTTCAGATCCGTGGCAGTGGTGATTACCGGATTGGCGCCCAGGGCCTGGGCCAATTTCCTGGTAAACTCGTTGGCGCCGCCAACATGACCCGAGAGCAGGCTGATTACATTCCGGCCTGCCTCGTCCACCACCAGGACCCCGGGGTCCTCCGTCTTATCCCTGAGATGGGGCGCTATGGATCTGACAGCGATGCCAGCGGCGGTCACAAAGACCAGGTACCTGTAGCTGGAACCAGAGCTGGCGGAGAAGATGGTTCCCACGAATTCGGTAAAGCGGCCTTCAATCCGCTTAAACCCCGGCCCGGCGACACTGCGGCCCAGGTATATGTCGATGTCGTCCCCGCCCAGCAGGGTCCCTATCCTCTCGGCCAGGGCCTTGCCCCTGGGGGTGAGGGCGATAACGGCAATCCTACTTCCTGAACTCATGGCTAAAGCCCTCATCATAGAGTTTTGAGTAGTTATAGTCCTTGCCCAGGAATTCGCCCACCAGGATCAGGGCTGTCTTTGTAATGGCCTGGGCCTTGACCTTCTCACCAATGTCCTCAAGGGTTCCCCGGACCACCTCTTCGTCGGGCCAGGTGGCCTTGAAGACCACAGCGGCTGGGGTTGTACCTGGGTAGCCGCCCTCTCTCAGCTTTGATACCACCTCGTCGATCTTCTGGACCGAGAGGAATATGCACATCGACGTCCTGTGCCTGGCCAGGTCCTCCAGCCTCTCTCCCTCCGGAACAGGGGTCCTGCCCTCAATCCTGGTAATGATCAAGCTCTGAGCGATCTCCGGAACCGTGTACTGAACCTTCAGGGAGGCCGATGCACCCAGGAAGGAACTCACCCCAGGGATGATCTCATAGGGTATGTCCCTGGCATCAAGTTCCTCCATCTGCTCCCTTATAGCCCCGAATAGCGAGGGGTCGCCAGTGTGGAGCCTGGCCACGACCTGGCCCTTACCAACGGCCGTTGCCATTACCTCGATGATCTCCGTGAGGTTCATCCCGGCGCTGTTGTGCGTCACCGTCTCCTCTGAACAGTAGTCCAGGAGCTCCGGGTTCACCAAGGAACCCGCGTACACTACAACCTGCGCTTCCTTGAGGGCGTTATAACCCTTGATGGTGATTAACTCCTTGTCACCAGGGCCCGCCCCGATAAAATAGACCTTCATGATTTAGCCCATCCTTTGTTTACTATTATTGTTGAGAAGTAAGACAGATTCGCCGGGTCAACGGCGCCTAGATCATGGACCACCTGCTCACCCGGCATTCCGAGATCGCAGACCATTATGGCGCTTCCTTTGAGGGATAGTTCGTCAAGGACAGCCAACACCTTGTCAAAGTGGCGGTACACCTTCATAAGCACCACGGAATCATGCCTGACCAGGGCCTCCCTCAACTCATCCCGAGACCGGCTGCTGGGAACAACGGCCAGGGTTTCGTCGCCCTCTACCAACGGGAGGTTCCTGGAAGAGGCTATCCCCTGGAATGAGGTGATGCCCGGGATTGTAGTCACAGGGATCTGGGGGCTTACCCGCCGCAGCAGGTAGATATAGGTACTGTACAGCATGGGGTCCCCCAGGGTGACAAAGCCGACGGTCTTCCCCTGTCTCACGATGGCCACAATCTCGGCGGAAATCCGCTGCCAGGCCTCCTCCATCTCCCCATGATCGGCTGTCATGGGGAAGTGGCGCTCCAAGATCTCCGTTGCCGAAGCAAGGTGTTCCTCCACAACCTGCAGCGCCAGGCTCTGCCCCCCTTTTTTTCCCTTTGGGGTGACGAGGACGTCCAGCCCCTTCAGGGCCTCTACCGCCTTGAGGGTCAGCAGGGAACTGTCTCCCGGCCCAACGCCAATTCCGTAAAACCTACTCATGGCCATCACTCCCGCTCCTGTCAGCGGCAAGGATGTAGGTGGGGTTAAGGGGCTTGAAGAAGCTGCTGGCCCCCAGATTCTTTAGCCGGCCGATGCTGACCATTGTGCCCTCCAGGGCCTCAAAGGGCCCTTCCCTCAGGAGTCTCAAGGCCGATGACAGGGTCTCAATGGTGACGCAGTTGATCACAACCCTACCCCCTGGGGACAGGAGTTCCCCCACCCAGGAGACAATTCCCTCAAGCCTACCCCCGCTGCCGCCGATGAACACCCTGTCGACCCTTGTATCAAAGGAAGCCACAGGGGCCTCGCCCTCAATAATGGTGACATTGCGGGCCTGGAACCGCTGGGCATTCTTGGCGATGAGGTCTACTCCCTCTGGTTTTCTCTCCACGACATAGACCGCCAGCTCGGGGTTGCTGACAGCGGCCTCAATACTGATGCTGCCAGTTCCCCCGCCTATGTCCAGCAGGCTGGCGGCCCCGGGCAGATGTAGCTTGGCCAGGGCCAGGGTTCGGATCTCCTCTTTACTCATGGGCACATCGCCCTGAATGAAGTCGCTATCCCTCATTTATCATCACCACAACACTCATGCCGGTTATGTCCTCTCTCAGTATGGCCTGGGCAGACCCGCGGATGACGCGCTCGTCAGGGTAGGAGAGCCTAACCCCCACAATGAATTCCGGGTTCAGGCCCCTCCTGACGGCTTCCTCTGCCAGCTCCCTTGGTCCCCACCTGTCATCGGTTACAAGCCCTACCTTCCGGTGCGTGAAAATGCTGTCCCAGTCTGGATCTCTCCCGTGGGTGCTGGAGAGAAACATGTGGTTCATGTCCAGATGAGCCCTGGCGCAGAGATATTGAACCGAGCTGATCCCGGGGATGATGTTGACCCTGCTGCTTCCCAGCTTCTCAGCAAGGTACTTCCCGATCCCAAAGAGCAGAGGGTCCCCTGAGGCCACAACGGCTACTCCCCTGTCTGAGTTGGCCCGGATGTAGTCAAGGGCCGCCGTTAAGCCGCCTTTAATGGGGAATTTCTCACCCTGGTATTCAGGGAACATGGCCAGATTCCGGCTACCCCCCACAAGCACTGTTGATGACGCGATCGCCTCCCTGGCGGCTTCCGTCAGCATCCCTACATCACCTGGCCCTACACCTACAACCTGTATCACTGGCAGAACCCCTCCAGACAGGGCTTAAGCCCCCTGCTCTCCCCCACCAGGACACAGTCCCTGGAGAAGAGGGCTACCCCCACATCAATCTCATCACTCAGGTACTGCCGTACCCGCCCTTCAGCGGCATCGGCAATGACCCTGTAGACGCCATCAAATCCTGAGGCGGATATGTAGTCCATGGCCTCTTCCGTGGTGTTGGCCTGGAACATCTGGCGCAGGAGGTCACCTGGGGCCTCCATTAGGGCCAGACGCGCCACCAAAATCTCCATCCTGGCGTCCGCCACCTTACTGTGGGTGTTGAAGATCCCGCCGGCCACCTTCACCAGTTTACTGAGATGTCCGGCCAAAACAACCCGTCTGTAACCGAGGATCTGAACCTGTTTCAGCATGTCCCCGACGAAGTTGCCAATCTGAACCAGATCGCCCTGGTCAACGCCGTAGGTCTGACGGTAGGCGCTGAGAAAGCATCTCTCGCCCTGGTTACCAGGAACAAGGATGACCCCCTCCAGGCCCTGCCGGCGCTTCATCTTGAGCTCCACCACCACAGATTCCTTCCAGCCTGAGGTAGACATGGGCTCCACGATGCCGGTGGTACCAAGGATTGAGATCCCGCCAACAATCCCGAGGCGAGGGTTAAAGGTCTTCTTTGCCACCTCTTCTCCCCCCGGTACGCTGATAACCACCCGCGCTCCGGTGGTGGCGGCGTCAATTACCTTCTCCACCTCGGCCACAATCATGGCCCGGGGGACGGCGTTGATGGCGGCGGAGCCAATCTCCAGGTCAAGGCCGGGCTTTGTTACCCGGCCTACCCCCTCCCCCCCCTCAATGACAATGCCGGGTTCAGGTTGAAGGGTAACCTCGGCAAAGACATCAAGCCCATCGGTAACATCGGCGTCATCGCCAGCGTCCTTGGGAACCGAGGCAATCCCCCAGCCGTCGCCAAACCGCTGGTTGCTGATGTTCAGGGTAAGCTGGGTCCCCTTGGGCGTGTCAATCCTGACCTGATCCACCCGCTGCTTTGAAGTGGCCATAAGGGCAGCGGCCTTGGCGGCGCCAGCGGCGGCAGAGCCAGTGGTATAGCCGCGCCTGAGTTTCTTGCCCTCTACATAAACAAAGTCTTCCACACCATCACCATCAATCCTGAGATGCTACCCCGCCAGATGATACAGAATGGCGTTGACAATGGCCGCCGCCACGTTACTGCCGCCCTTCATGCCCCGCGAGATGATACAGGGGAGCCCGCTCTTGGCCAGCTCTTCCTTGGCTTCAGCAGACCCCACAAAACCAACGGGCACCCCGACCACGGCGGCAGTATTCTCCAATAACCCAGCTTCGTTTAACTCAACAATCCTGCGCAGGGCTGTGGGGGCGTTACCCACAACAAAGACCTTCTCCCGCGGGTCCCGGGCGGCAACATCAACCGCCGCCATGGACCTGGTGATCCCCTTCTCCTGGGCCATATCAGCCACAGACTCATCGGCAATCAGGCACCTGATCGACGACCCCAGCGCCTCCAGGCGGCCCTTGTTGATGCCCGCCATCACCATTGTCGTATCCGTGTAGATGCAGGCCCCGGCGCCCAGGGCCCGTTCAATGACAGGGAGAGGGTCACTGTCAAAGGTCAGGATGTCCAGGTAGTCCAGGTCGACAGTGGTGTGGATTGCCCGCTTGATAATCTTCTCTTCTAGCTCACCGCCGAACCGGTACTCGGGCCGTTCCCTCTTTATCAAGTCATCGAGGATCTGAAAACTGGTGGTCTCGATACGCCGGGGCTCCTTGATGTAATCCATCTCAGGCTCCCTTGACGCGGCTGACAATGATGTCTACCAGTTTTGGGTCATAGCCGATGCTGTCCAGGACCCTGATTTGCAGATCGGCGTATTGGGCGCTCAACCTGGCCAGGGCGGCGGGAATGTCCTTGCGAACATGGTGACCCTTGAAGAGGAAGAAGGGAAAGACAACAATCTCCCGACAGCCGGCGTTGTAGAGCCGGTCAACGACCTCTCCCAGTTCAGGCTTGGCAAACTGGAGAAATGCGGTCTCCGCGTGGTCAAAGGCCACCGCCCTCTTGACATCCTGGAGAATCCTGTTGCAGGTTTCACAGGTCTCCTCTACCCTACTGCCGTGCGCTAGCATGATTAACCCAGTCATCTAGGGTCCCCCTTCTGAGTGTAAGCTGCCTCGATGAAACTCCTGGCAAAGTCGATGTTCCCATAGAAATGAAAGTGCGGGTATCCGGCAACGCCGTTACCCTTTATAAAGCCGCAGCCCCACTCCCTGACCTCCTGGCCGGGCCGGCTCTTGGAAAGCCTGAAGGCCTGCGGGAGCCTCTGAACCTTGGCCTCGGAGCGGTGAAATTCGTGAACCTTTATTCGCGCCCCTGGCTGTCCCAGCACACAGCCGGCCTGCAGCTCCAGGTCGGCATAACCAAACCGCTGCAGCCTTTTGGTCATCTTGACCTGGCCTGGGATCCACCCCACCATC
>LADL02000529.1_pt1 | contig 18769 bp, 9 predicted proteins | sample 619721 | NCBI WGS metagenome assembly LADL02 (sample SAMN03397408, study PRJNA257561) | rock porewater metagenome | biome: terrestrial; feature: Opalinus Clay rock; material: porewater; isolation source: Opalinus Clay rock porewater BRC-3 borehole | place: Switzerland: Mt Terri URL, St-Ursanne ...
AAATCGACCGAGCAACTGGCATCAAAATTAAAGCAAAACGGTATCAAAGCGATGCCTTATCATGCAGGTTTGAGTTTTGAGGAAAGAACAAAAACCCAAGAGGATTTTCTGTTTGACAAAACCCAAATAATTTGCGCCACCATTGCCTTTGGAATGGGGATTGACAAATCCAATGTGCGCTGGGTGATCCATTACAATATGCCCAAAAATATTGAAGGTTATTATCAGGAAATCGGTCGCTGCGGGCGTGATGGCGTAAAGGCGAATGCCCTGTTATTTCACAGTTATGCCGATGTGATCCAGCTGCGGAATTTTGCGGCAGGCGCTTCAAATGAAGAGGTTCAGCTGGCCAAATTGGAACGGATGCAGCAATTTTCCGAAGCAACAACTTGCCGAAGAAAAATATTGCTGAGTTATTTTGGGGAATTATTGTCCGAAAACTGCGGAAACTGCGATGTTTGTAAAAATCCGCCCCAATTTTTTGACGGAACCATCATCGCTCAAAAGGCACTTTCTGTCATTACGCGGTTAAATGAATCGGAGGCAACCGGTGTCATCATTGATGTTTTAAGAGGCGCAAAAAATGCAACGATTATTGATAAAGGATATGACAAACTGAAATCGCATGGTGTTGGCGCGGCCATTTCCTGGCACGATTGGCAGCAATATATCATTCAGTTAATCAATCAAGGGTTTTGTGAAATTGCTTTTCATAAAAACAACGCTTTGCATCTCACCTCTTTTTCAAAAAAAGTATTGTTTGAAAAAAAATTGGTTTATTTAACAAAACCGGTGGCATTTAAGGAACAAGCCGTTATTAAAAAAGAAATTAAGGAAAAGAAATCACCAAAAGACACTTTGTTTGAACGTTTGAGAAAGCTTCGTTATAAAATTTCATTGGAAGAAAATATTCCTGCATACTTAGTTTTTAGCGATGCCACCCTAAAAGAAATGGAAAGAGCCAGGCCGATGAGCGCTTTGGAATTTATGGAAATAAACGGGGTAGGGCAACGAAAACTGGAAGTTTATGGCGACGTATTTATTTCGGAAATCATTTCATTTATGGATGGAAAAATACCAAAGAAGAAAAAAGGAGATACCTATAAAGTTACGTATGATTTGTATAAGGAAGGTTTAAGCATTGATGAAATTGCCGAAAACAGAAATTTGAGTCCAACCACCATATTTTCGCATTTGGCCAAATTGTATGCCGATGGAAAAGAGATCGATATTTATGATTTTGTGACAAAAGAAGAGGTTGAAATTGTCAGAAAAGCAAAAGAAGCATTGGATAGTCCGGCCACTTTAAAACCCTATTATGATTTTTTAAAAGAGGAGATGGAATATTTTAAAATTAGGTTGGCGCTATCGATACTTGAAAAAAACCTCTAAGTTTTGAAGTTTGAATTTATATTAAAAGTTAAATATTAAATATTAGAAGTTTTTACGTTGGAAAGTGAAAATTAGCAAAAAACTGCACTTCCCCGGTTAGTATTGACAGGTTTTTATTAATTTTTTTTTACTTACCTCTAAGACTGCTTCGAGTCCGCTCCAACACAAGTCTTCAGAGTGAAATTTGATTCATTTAACTCTGGGCTCCAGTTCCGATAGCTATAGGGATCGGTCGTCCGACATAAAATTTCCATCAAAGATGCGCTGATTTCACAATAGGATTGTTCTCTATGACATTGGACAAAACAATATGCGTGGTGGTTTCGCCATAGGTAATTAACTGGTCAATAAATTTCCCTAAATGTTGCTGGTTTTTAAGGACAACTTCCATCACAATATTTTCGTTTCCCGTAATTCTGTAGCAATTTACCACTTCATTAAAGTCTTTCACCTTTTCAATAAATGGTTTAAGCCTTCCCATAAATGCGCGCAACGTAATGATGGCTTTTAACTGATTTCCTGTTTCAATATAGCAGACTTTTGCGTGATAGCCTTCAATTACGCCGATGTCTTCCATTTTACGAATGCGTTCAGCAACGGCTGGTGAAGTTATGCCCACTTTACGTGCAATTTCAGTATTTGATTGCCTCGCATTTTGCTGTAAACAATCCAGTATCTTCCAGTTAATGACATCTAAGTTCATATTTTAAAGTTTTAAAGCATAAAAATATTAAATTATATTCAAAATTAGCACTTGGGCTTTAAATATTAAATATAAAAATTTATTTTCTGAAGTAAATTTGCATGCTAAATACAATATCAATGGTTAATCCTGAAGCACAACATTTAAATCAGTTGGTGATATATCAAAAATCACTGGATATCTTTAAGTTGGCTCGCCACATTGCTTCATATATAAGCAACGACAAAAGTGTCATGGCTATGTATTTGTCTATGAATAAAATAGATAAATATGCTGACAATTTGGTGATGAATGCTTTAAGATTGGTTCCTAAAATTGTGGAAACTGAGTGTCAGGAAAATCCATATTTGAAACTTAAATACGCAAAATCTCTTCGCTATTTTATTGATGGTTTGTATCAAAATTGTTTGCAGTTGGAAAGCACAAAAATTCAGGGAAAGGATTTTGTAAAATTACTGAGAAAAGAGCTTAAGAAACTTCGACAAATTCATAAAAATTACGTGAAGTCGCTTTTGTAGCTCATAGTCGGAAGACCGAAGTTTCTGTCTAACGTTGATTCAACTTCAACCTTTGTCTGATTGTTTCATACAAAAAAGCACCACAAGCCACAGAAACATTGAGCGAATCAATTTCTCCCAACATGGGCAATTTCGCCTTGTGGGTTACAATTTTTAAGATGGACGGATTGATACCGCGATCTTCCGAACCCATAATAATGGCTGTTGGCAATGTTAAATCGATGTCGTAAATTAAGGTATCTGTTTTTTCAGTGGCAGCAACCAATTGGATATCAGCCGCCTGAAATTGAAAAATGGCATCTTTAATATGGTCCACTTTACAAATAGGCATTTTAAACGCGGCACCTGCGGATGTTTTTATGGTATCGGCACTTATGGGCGCATTCCCTTGTTTTTGGATCACAATTCCGTTTACGCCAGCACATTCAGCCGTTCTTATGATGGCTCCAAAATTACGGACATCAGAAATCTGGTCTAACAACAAAAATAGGGGCGTGGTGGTTTTTTCAAAAGCAGTAGCTATCAATTCCTCTAAATCTGAAAACTCAATTGGGGATATTTGTGCAGCAACGCCTTGATGGTTTCCATTTTTTGAAATACGGTTCAGCTTTTCAACAGGCACATGGCTGGTTGCAATGTTATGTTGTTTGATAAGGCTGTTTAATTCCGAAAATAAATGACTGCTTAAGTCTTTTTGCAGATACACTTTGCTGATGGTTTTACCAGCGTTGATGGCTTCTATAACCGTACGAATGCCAAATATTTTTGAAGTTTCATTTTCCATGATGCAAATGTAGGGATTTTGTTTTGATTGCTGTAATGGACTTTAAAATGTGATTGTTAAATTAAAAATGGCCATAGTTTAAATAAGTAAAGCAAATATTTCAAAAGTCGGGCAACTTATTTTTTTAGTTGGGCAACTTATTTTTTTAGTTGGGCAACTTATTTTAAAAGTCAGGCAAATATTTTAAAATTACACTGCGAAAAAATGTTTTGAGGATTATTTTTCTATGTTATAAATATGGAAATATTGAGCCATAAAAAAACCACCCGTCATTTGACGGATGATTTTTAAAATTATTAATAAAACTAATTTTTAGTAACCAGGATTTTGTTGTGCTGCTAAAGTTGGATTAACATTAGTTTCCAATATTGGAATAGGCCATATAAATCTAAAATCACTGTATGGAAGTGCCGCTTGAAATGGACCTGCATAAGGAGTCCCAATATTATAAGCTGTTGCCACAGGATGTCCGCTTGGTGCTTTTGCAGGTATTCCAGAAATACCACCAATAGTTTCATGTTGCAAACGATGAATATCTGGCCAACGACGGCCTTCCATTAAGAATTCAATTCTACGTTCTTTGATAATTGCTTGAACCATTAAGGTTTGTGTACTTAAAGTTGATGCAGTATGTGCCTGGGTAGCAGGTGTTGCCAATGATCTATTTCTAACTAAATTTAGATTTGTTAAAGCGTTGGCTAAATCTGGTGCAGGTTTTCTTGCATAGGCTTCTGCCATGTTTAACAAAACTTCAGCATAACGTATTACTGGAGCAGCGTCAGTATAGGTAGTACCATCCTTGTATTTGTTAGTGAACTTTTTGTTTCCATTTGAAAAAACCATTGCATCTGATGATACACTTCCAGTAGTTGTGCCTGTTTGACTTTCAAATCTACGTTTATCATTTGCCAACCATTCTGAATCATTCCAAATTATTGGGCTTATACATACTAGTAAACGAGTTTTGTATTGTGAGGCTAAAGCCGCATTAACACCAGGATTATTAGTTGCAGATTGCTCAATTGAAAATATTGATTCCGAATTGTTATAACTATTCAAAAAAGGACCATTTGGACTGGAAGTTAAAGAATACAAACCATTTAATTTATTTCCTTCAGTAATCACTTTGTCCCAATCACCCATATGCAAATAGGCACGTGTCTTCATAGCAATAGCTGCTTCTTTTGTAGCTCTTGTAATTTTACCATTTCCAGTTCTGGAATTTTTAGACAGCATTTTTGATTCAGCCTCTGTCAAATCAGCAATAATTTTATCATAACCCTCTTTAACTGTACCCCTACCAAGCAAAGCGCCAGCTTCAAGGTTCTCTAAAGTAGTATTAGGAACATCTCTATAAGGAACACCAGGGTGCGTTGCACCTGCAGTAAATTTGTATGGTTTCGAAAAGTGAAATAACAACTCCATATGGGAAATAGCTCTGAAATATAAAGCTTCACCAATGTAATCATTTCCTTTTTCCGCTGAAATTACGCCAGCAGCAACTGCTTTAGTAACACCATCAATAACAATATTTGCTCTGTTGATTAAACGATAAGTATCTACCCAATAATACACATTATTGGCAGTTCCGCCATCGTAGGTTGCTTGATATGTTATTCTATAAAAAGCCTCAAGATTTAATGCATCTTCACCTCTGTTATCCCCTTGCTGAACAAAAGCAGCTCCAAATATATAACCTCTACCTACACCATTATACTGTCCTATTGCAGCAGCTTGATACATACCAGTAACCGATAAATCAATTAAGGAAGGAGTTGAAAATGCTGTATTTTCAGAGATACTGGTAAAAGGGTCAACTTCAATAATATCTTCGTTACATGAAGATATTAGAATACCCGTCAATAAAACCGGCACAATAAATGCCAATTTTGCATAATTTTTTAATGATTTAAATATATTTTTCATAATTATAATATTTATCAATTATAGACTCATGTTTATTCCCATAGTAATCACTTTTTGACGAGGATTACCATTCCAATCAACACCTAAAGATTCCATTTCAGGATCTAATCCTGTATAATCTGAAATCATTAATAAGTTTTGTCCTTGAACAAATACTCTTAATTTATCAATTCCGGCTTTTTCTAAAATTGATTTAGGAAATGAATACCCAAAAGTTACATTATCTAACTTTATATAGTCTCCTTTTTCAACGAAACGAGATGAGGCAGCTGCTGTTAAATTGATGAAAGCATCTTTACCGTTATCAAGTTTTGGAGTCCATCCATCACCTGGGTTTTCAACACTTTGCCATCTTCCTAAAATTTCGACACCGTTGTTTGTAAATCCTTGGTTTAATATGTTTCTACGAGTTGTGTTATGAATATCATTACCACCGCTAAAACGTATCATAAAGCCAAAATCAAAATCTTTATAGCTCATTTTAGAATTGAATGCCCCAAAATATGTAGGCAAAACATTTCCAATAATAGCTCTATCAGTCGCCGCTAGTGAAGATGCTTGAGTAATATCAGTTGGGTTAGCAGGGTCAAATACTTTATAATTTGAAGTTGCAATATTTCCTTGAACTAAACTACCATCTTCTTTGAAGTAAACCGGGTTACCATTAGCAGGATTTACACCCCAGTATTGATAACCAAATAAATTATACATAGACTCACCTTCTCTTAATAAATTATAATTGTCAGCAGATAAAATATCACTTCCATCAACCAATTTTTTAACTTCATTACCTACTAAAGATAAGTTAGCATCAACACTCCAATTGAAATTATCGTTATTCACTAAAGTTGCCCCAATAGTAAATTCATATCCATGATTTTCTAAATTACCTATATTTTTAGCAACTTCACCACCAGGATTTGAAGTAGAACCAGGAATACCTAATGAAGGGATTAAAGGCACTCTTAAAATTAAACCATCTTGTTTATTTAAAAAATAATCAAAACCTAATTTAAATTTACCTTGGTACAAACTAGCGTCAAAACCTACGTCAAGCTTTTTGCTGGTTTCCCATTTTAATTGGTCGTTACCCATTTGGGAAAAAGCGATACCATTGTAATCAGCATATTTATAATTGCTGTATAATCCCAAATAAGGTGTTTCTCCAATAGAAACGTTCCCAACCTCAGCATAAGAGGCTCTTAGTTTTAAATCAGATACTACATCAAGTAAAGGTTCCATGAAAGATTCTTTAGAGATTGCCCATCCTACAGAAGCACCTGGAAATAGACCCCATTTGTTTGCTTTTGGCAAGTCGGATATACCATCATAACGCATTGAACTTTGTAAAAAATATTTTTCTTTGTAGTTATAGTTTAAACGAGCTGCATAAGAAACAAATCCTTTATCAGCCATTGAACCACCTGATATTTGTGTTGTAACTGAGCCTGTAATAAGGTTTTGATTAAAAAAATCATTTGACAATCCATTACCCCCAGCAAAAAAACTATTCACTCTTTGGCTTTGGAATTCGTTTATTAAAACCAATGCAAGATTATTATTTTCTGCAATAGTTTTGTTAAATGAAAGTACATTTTGCCAGTTCCAACGGGTAGCGTTTAGGAAGTTATTTCTAATTATTCCACCAGAACCTGCTCCATCCCCATGAACAGAATTATAAAATAAAAACCCCTCAGTTAATCCTTGGTCAACACTTGCTTGTGCTTTGTATTTTAATGAAGGTAAAATAGTTACATCTGCAAATACGTTAGCAAGTGTTCTGTTCACTTTAGACTTGAAAACGTTGTTGTCTATAACGTATACAATGTTTGTAATGTTTGATTCTGCTAAAGTTGTATTCTGCCATCTTCCAACAGTTCTAGCGTCAACAAAATCAATATTATAACCCGTAGGGTGTTCAGGATTATAAATTGGCACGTTTGGATGTTGTCTAATAGCGTTAAAAATATTTCCGGATAAAGAATTCACTCCAGTATTTAAACCGTCATAGTCTGTTTTTGAAATAGAAATATTGGTACCAATTGTTAACCATTTTTTTACTTTTTGGTCAACATTTGCTCTTATTGAATAACGTGTCATATCATTTGGTAAGGTTACACCTTCTTGAGAGGTATACCCTAAAGAGAAATAATAATTGCCTTTATCAGTAGAACCTGACATAGCTAAGTTATGATCTTGCTGGAAAGCATTATCTCTCAACACTGCTTTTTGCCAATTTGTATTAAATTCATCTCCTATAGCCCAAGGAGCTTGACCAACGTTTGTTCTCTTTTCATTAGAAATAGTTATAAAATCTGGTGTTTCTAATAAATCTAATAAATCAACTGGAGAAGCAATACCTACATAGTTATTGTAGTTTACGGAAAATTTCCCTCCCTTTCCTTTTTTGGTAGTGATTAAAATTACTCCATTTGCAGCTCTTGAACCATAAATAGCAGTTGCTGAACCATCTTTTAGGATTTCCATAGATTCAATGTCAGAAGGATTAATATCACCTAAACTATTAGAAGAAGCATAACCTCCCATATCACCTGTAAAGATAGGGACACCATCTACAACGATTAATGGATAAGTTCCAGATGAAATTGATCCAATACCTCTAATTCGAATACGAGGAGTTTCTCCTAGTACCCCGCTTTGTTGCGAAACTTGAACACCTGCAGCCCTACCAGCCAATTGTGATTCAAAACTTGGTGTAGCTAAAGATGCAATTGCATCTCCTTTCACTTGGGAGATAGAACCTGTAACTTCGCTTTTCTTTTGAGTTCCGTACCCTACAACTACAACTTCTTCTAAGCTTTGGGCATCTTCTTGCATCACAATATTTATAATGTTTGACGCGCCAACAGTTCGCTCAACTGTTTTCATACCCACAAAACTGAATTGTAGTACAGCTCCGGTGTTGACTCTGACAGAGTAATTTCCATCAAAATCTGTTTGGGAACCCGTTTTGGTTCCTTTAATAAGCACTGTTACCCCAGGTAATGGCCCGCTTGCGTCGGAAACTTTACCTGTAACAGTTTTTTCTTGCGCAAAGGTCACTTGCACGAGCAACGCCAGTAGCAGCGTTAAAAATCCATTTAACTTTGTTTTCATATTATAATTGTTTGAATTAATTAATAATCAAAAATCATAAAAAATCTTAATATTCCTACTTTATTTGTTAAGTCAATAGGAATATGTTAAAGTTTTGACGTTTTTGATATATTATTATAGATGGTGGTTTTTTTATTTGGTTGCGTAGGTGTACATATTTAACATTGTTTTTTGCTAAAGTTGAACAATTTTTATTATGGAATTTTTTATTTTTGGATATTTTTTTGGATTTAAACCAAAATATTTTCACTTAATTGCGATATTTTTTTCAAAATGATTTTTTGATGTATTATTCATAAAAAAACCATCCGCTTTAGGGCGGATGGTTTTAAAATTTTAAAACATAAATGTTTTTAGTATCCTGTATTTTGTACCATATTAGAATTGGCATCCATTTCAGCTTTTGGAATTGCCCAAGTCATCCTTGGGTCTCCATAAGGAATCGTGGCTGTTATGTTTTGCTGTAATGAAAATTTCACAATTGATTTTCCTGTTCTTAATAGATCATCATAACGGAAACCTTCAAAAATTAATTCTTTTCTTCTTTCGTTAAGAATATTATCTTTAGTAACAACGGTATATGGAGATGCACCTCTATTTGAAGTAATTTTATTTAACTGAGTTAAAGCATCGCCACCGGTTTCGAATAATGCTTCAGCATAATTTAAAATTACTTCTTCAAATCTAATTACAGATACATTATCGTGACCAGTAAGATCAGGAAATTTACCCTTATTTATTAATCTGGTTCCTTCATAACCTAATATGCCGGCTCTAACATCCCCTGCTTCATATAAATTTGCAACTTCGTTTATTACTTGTACATCACCATAACTTCCTGAGGTACCTTTTCTGTAAATGTATCCTAAACCGTTTATGCCTTGGTTGTCCGTAGAACTGTATGCCAACTCAAAAATAGAATTTGAAGATCCATCTTGACCCCAAGAAGCAACATAGCTGGCAGCAGGAATGATTGAATATCGCCCTGAATTTATTACGGCTTCAGCGGCAAGTTTTGCTTCAGGCCACATTCCAAAATAAACAGCCACTCTTGATTCTAACGCTTTGGCAGTAAACTTAGACATATATTCTTTAGAAGATTTATAGAAGGCTTCGTCCATCAAAGTGAAGGCTGAATTCAAATCTTCCATAATAAACGTTTTAACTTCCTGAACAGTGTTACGTGCAGGAAAAAGATCACTTGCTTTAAATGCCTTCACATAAGGTACTCCTAAGGTTCCGCCAACGTGTTGTTGACCATACGATTTTAACAAATCGAAATGTGCCAAAGCCCTAATGGCATAGGCCTGTCCTTGCAGGTGTTTTCCATATGCCTGATCTCCTGTTAATTTTGTAACATCCGTATTAATTATTATGTTAGCACCTGCTATAGCCCTATAAGCCTCATCCCACATATAGGCAGAATTTGCATTGTAATTAAATGAAGCTTCCGTAGTAAAACGACCGGAACTTCCATTTGCAAAGCAATTGTCTGTTCTTACTTCATTATTAATTATAAAATCTCTTCCATAATAGCCGGTTAAGGTCATGACATCATATGACCCTTTTAATACTCCATATAGATTACTGACATCTGTAATACTACCTTCAACAGATTTGTTTTGCTCTAAGCTAGGCTCTAAATCATCTGTTGAACAAGCAGTAAATGATAGTAAACCTATGAAAACTATTGAATATATAAAATTTATTTTTTTCATGATTTCTTAAAATTTAACGTTAATACCAAAAATTATTGACTTAACAGGTGGTGTAGTTAATGACGTAAAACCTGTAGCGCTAACTTCTGGGTCATATTTTAACAAGTCATCTTTTACCCAAGTGAATAAGTTAGTTCCACGCACGAAAAGTCTAAGGCCATCAAAACCAATAAGGTCTGTGATTTCATTATTAAGGTCATAACCAAAGGTTACGTCTTTTATTCTTAAATAATCACCAGCATATAAGAATTTTGAATATCGTTGCCAAGGTGGTGCATTATACTGCATTCTGCCGAAACGTGTTCCTGTATCACCAGGCTCTTGCCATCTGTCTAACAATGTATTTATTCCTTGATAAAGTTGTGAAGGATATCTACTTGGTGATTGTGTATATAAATGCCATTCTTCATAAACTTTGTGTCCTCCTGCATAATACCCGCTTGCATCTAAACTAAATCCTTTATAATCTACATGTAAATTTAAACCTGCTGTTATTTTAGGGATAGCGCTTCCTCCTTGCCAAACTTGTTTTGCATTGTTGAAATTATTAGTTGTGGCACTGCCTTCACCTTCTACATACCACAATTCATCACCATTTGCAGGGTCAACACCTGCCCAAGTTGGCATATACCATCCGTAAACCGGGTGGCCTGTTTCAACTCTACTAGTGGTGTTTGTTATATTAATTTCATCACCGTTAGCATCTTTAGCCAATTCGGTAACTTCATTTTCTGTGGTGGCCATATTTCCGCCAATGGAAAAGTTTAAATCTTTTGATTCAATGATTCTGAAATTCATCTCCAATTCAAATCCTTTATTTTCCATACTACCAATATTTCTGGTTTGGCTTGTAAACGAGCTTGTAAGCGATAGCGGCACATTTAATAATAAATCATTAGATTCTCTTTGGTAATAACCAAAAGATCCACTAATTCTATTTTGAAATAGTCCAAAATCCATACCAACATCTAGGGTTTTTGAGGTTTCCCAAGATAAATCATCGTTACCAAAATTAGTAGGGGCAGTAGCACCTTCACCTCCATAAGTAGAGCCATAACCAAACAAGGCCTGGTATTGATTTAAACCAATATTTGCATTACCAGTGACACCATATGAACCTCTAAGTTTTAAGTTGCTGATTACGCTATTGTCAGCCAAAAAGGCTTCTTTATAAATATTCCAAGCAGCACCTACCGACCAAAAATCACCCCATCTGTTTTTAGGGGCAAAACGAGAACTTCCCTCTCTTCTATAGGTAGCATCAAGTACATATTTACTGTCGAATGCAGTATAATGCGCTGTTCCTAAATAGGAGGCAATTGCCCAATCTGTGAAAGAAGAAAATGCACCAGTAGGAGTGCCCGCAGAGGCTAAGTTTGTTAAGCCAGCTTCGGCAAAATTGTTACCATCTGCAGATAAATAGTAAAATCTATTTTTTTGATATTCTTGCAATGCTTTAAAATCAATTTTATGATCATCATTTATCTCAAAAGTATAATCTAATGAATTTTGAAATACATAGGTTGCATTATTGCTATGAGCTTGCCAGCCAGTACCTTTAAGACTTGCACCATCTCCACGAACCCTGTTTCTGTAATTTTTGTAATTATAAACTTGATAGTCAATATTCGCCCTGGTAGTGAATATTAAATTTTCTATCGGAGTTTCCCAGGTAAGTGAATTGTTGGTAATAATTCTTGTAAGCTTTGAGTTATCAATATCTTCTTGTGCAATCCATAATGGATTAGGCAAAGAGGTACCTGGAACTAATACGTTAATTTCACCATCTTCTGTATATGGCTGTTGGATAGGCGGCATAAAATATTTAACAGCTCGCGGTGAAGAAAAATAGGCGCTTGCTTCCAACAATCCATCTTGATAAGTATGCGAAGCGGAATTTATTGTGCTAAATTTTACTTTGCTTGATAAATCTTTATTGAAATTCAAACTTCCTGATACCCTGTCAAATGAAGCCCCTATTACGGTCGATTCTTGTTTGAAATAACCTAAAGAAGTATAAAAACTTGAAGTTTCGTCTCCACCATTTGCAGAGAGGTTATATTCTTGTATTGGAGCATCTTTGTTGGTAATCACTTCGGCCCAATTTGCTTCAGGTCTTCCGGCTGCATTCCAAGTGGTATAAGCAGTTCCAAACGAATTTGGATTTGCTTTGTAGAAATCAATGGCTCCTTCTCTTGTAAATCCTTGACTAACACCATAGGTATTAAATAAGGCTTCATAAAATAGTTCTTCTCTTTCAGCTCCGGTTAATACAGTTGGCCCATCAATGGCATCGTTTGAAACACCATAAGATGAACTAAAATTAAATGTTGTTTTACCCGATTTACCTTTCTTGGTTGTAATTACAATAACGCCATTGGCTCCACGTGCACCATATGCTGCTGTAGCAGATGCATCTTTTAAAACCGTAATACTTTCTATATTTGCACTGTTAATACTCGACAAAGCCGATAAGGAAGATCCTGCACTTGTTGCAGAAACATTACTATTATTCATTGGCACCCCGTCTATTACATATAAAGGTTCATTTCCTGCAGTAATGGAACTAACCCCTCTAATTCTAATATCACTTGCAGAACCTGGTGTGCCGGAGTTACCGCTAAATACCAAACCGGCAACTTTACCTTGTAATACTTGGTCAACACTTGAAACAGGAACTTGTGCAATCGCATCTGCATTAACCTGTACAGTAGAACCTGTAATCTCAGTTTTTCGTTGAGATCCATAACCCATAATCACTATTTCTTCTAGTGATTCAGCGCTTTCTTGCATAGTTACATTGATAACGTTTGAAGCGCCCACAGTTCTTTCAACCGTTGACATTCCAACAAAACTGAATTGTAATACAGCTCCTGTATTGGCTTTGACGGAATAATTTCCATCAAAATCAGTTTGGGAACCCGTTTTAGTTCCTTTAATAAGTACTGTTACGCCAGGCAGCGGCCCGCTTGCGTCGGAAACTTTACCTGTAACAGTTTTTTCCTGCGCAAATGTCACTTGCACAAGTAACGCCAGTATTAGCGTTAAAAATCCATTTAACTTTGTTTTCATATTATAATTGTTTGAATTAATGATTTCCAAAAATCTTAATAATTTCTTAATATTCCTAATTTATTTATTAAAGTAATTAGAATATTTTAACTTAATTAAGTTTTAGGTATTGTATTATAGATGAATTTTTTTTCTTTTGGTTGCGTAATTTTTTTGGAAGTTTAGGATATAATGTTTTTATATAATTCATTGGATATAAATAAATATCGAAAACGTGATAGTTAATTATTTTTAATAATAATAATGATAAATTATTTTAGGTTATTCTGAGGATTTAATAATGAATGTTTTAATTTATTTAGTTTCAATTGTCACCTGTTTTTTTTAGAAATAATTAAGAACTGGAGTTATTTGAGCATATTATTTCAAAATTAATAATTAAATAGGCATAAAAAAGACCCTCAAATTTGAGGGTCTTTTTAAGTTTATAGGGGATATTTTGCTAGAATTTATCCCAGAATAATTTCGTAGCTAATTTATCACCACCAATAGCAGACGCTGCTGCAGTATAACTATCTCCATTCAATGTTTGTTCTCCAATTGGATAAGTAAATCTTCTTGGCACAACGCCATCAGCAGAAGCTGATGCGGTTGGAGGCGCTACTAATGCTGGATAATCCAATCTTCTGAATTCAGTCCAAGCATTAAATCCTTGGTTGTACAAAGCAATCCATTTTTGCGTACCAATTTTTTGTTTCCAAGTACCTGTTGCGGTAGCGTAGGCAACAGAAGGTTGCAATAAATAAGTTGCAGCACCTGAAACGCCATAGTAATCAAAAGAGGCAGTGATTGCCGCTGTGTAATGAGCAGCAGCTGCGGCAGGAGTTCCTATTATTGAACGTTCTGCAGCCTCAGCCATCATAAATTTCACGTTAGAGTAATCTAAAAGAACGTGCGGCAATGTAGATTCGTAGAACATATCTCCTATGTGAGAAAAGTTCGCATAACTGCTGTTTAGTCCATAAACCGCTCCAACATATCCTGTAGGTACGTTATCGTCAAAATAAACAGTGCGTCTAGGGTCATTTAAAGCATTCATCTGATCAACAAATGGTTTGGCAACTATAAAATCCAAACGTCCACTTTGTACTAAATCTACCCACATTGGGTTAGTATTTGGTGTAGAGTTCAAATAATTCAATACCGCATTGTCTGCGTTAGAAGTGAAAGCTCCAGCTGCTCCTTGTTGAACTGCTGCAGTTCCTAAAGCAGGATCAGCATCAATAATCACAAGTCCCATTCTCATTTTAAGTGAGTTTGCAAACTTTTTCCAGCTTGCAACGTCTCCTCCATAAATTAAGTCGGCTGAACCAAAACTATCACCTGATGCATCCATATTTGCGATTGCGGCAGATAAGCGTGCAATTAAGTCAGCATAAACTGTTTTGCCATCATCATATTTCGGAAGCACATTGGTAAAATCTAAAGCTTCAGTATAAGGAACATTTCCAAAGGTTTCCACCAATACTGAATATGCATATACGTTCATTACCTCAATGATTGCCAATTGATTTTTTTGTGCTGTTGCTCCGGAAGCTCCAATTGGAGGAGTGGCAGAAATTACTTTAGCACTTTCATCTAAATCTTTTAAGACATCTCTGTAAACAGTGGTCCAAAGTCCATCAGGAACACGTCTGCTTGCAATGTCATAATTAGATTCATCATTATAGGTAGTTGAGGTAATTTGTTGAACAAATTGTCTCCAAACGTTAGTGTTAACGTTGATGCTCGCCATTCTGTCGACCATGTTTTTCTGTGCCCCTGTAAAAAAGGTCTCACCAGCAGCCACAGTGGCATTCTTCGTATCTTGATTTAGATTCTCTAAGTCTTTTGAACAAGAGAAAACAAGAATAAGAGTTAATAATAAAATTGATATTTTTTTCATAATGTACTATTATTAAAATTGAAGTTTTACATTAAACCCTAAGTCACGGGTTGAAGGCAATACACCACTTTGGTAGCCTTGTAAATTCCCAGAGCTTAAACCACCTTCAGGATCAGCATAAGGCATGTTTTTACTAATGATCCAAAGGTTAGAACCAATGACACTGAACTGCATTCCGCTAATGAAAGTATTATCTAGTACTTTAGTTGGTAAAGTGTAAGAGAAAGTAACTTCTCTTAATTTTACGTAAGAAGCATCATAAACATGCAACGCGTTTGGCGCTCTCCCATACCCTAAAGCATTTCCGTAGTAATCGCCACGGCCATACACTGTATTAACAGATCCGTCAGCTTGAACACCATCAAGTAAGATACCGCCACCATTGGCTAAAGTTTCACGTCTTTCAATACCTCTGTCATTTAGGCCAACACTTTGATCATACAAACCTGTTGCATAACCATACCAAGTGTCTAAAGAGAAAATGCTTCCACCTTTTTGAACATCAATTAAGAAGCTCATATTAAAGTTTTTGTAGGTAAATTTGTTGCTAACACCACCGTTCCATTCAGGATTCATATTTCCAATAACATTATTGGTGGTGGTTGTTTTTGCATAGTAACCCGCACTTGTGATGGTGCGTTCTCCATTAGTGTATATAAAGTCAGTACCTTGTATTGTACCGTAAGGTTGTCCTATTGTGGCGTTAATTGTTACACCTCCTTGGAATGATCCTAATTGTAAGTTTTTCACTTCTTCATATAAAGAAATTACTTTATTCTCATTTTTAGCCCAGTTAACATTGATATCCCAACGGAAATCATCAGTTTTAAGAGGTGTACCTGTTAAAGATACCTCAATACCTTTGTTTTCAATTTCACCAGCATTCACATATTTAGAAGAATATCCTGTAGATGTTGAAATACTCACTGGCATAATTTGATCAATAGTATTGGTTTTGTACCAAGAAAAATCAAAACCTAAACGTCTGCTAAAGAAAGCCATTTCCAAACCTGCTTCAATACTTTCAGTAGATTCAGGTTTTAAATCTGGATTTCTTTTGGTACTGTTAACAGAGTAAATTTGAGTAGATCCAAATGGGTCTGGTTTTGTCAAAACGTCTGACAATTGAGCAAAACCTGCACTACTACCAACTTCTGCATAGTTTACACGAACTTTACCAAATGATAACCAAGGCGCATCTATCAATTCAGAGAATATAAGACTGGTTGCAATAGACGGATAGTTATAGTAGCTATTGTCTGCTGGCAATGTTGAAGAATGGTCTCTTCTAAAAGTGGCATCTATATAAAACGTTTTGTCAAAACCAAATGAAGCCATTCCATAAATACCGTCAACACCTATTTGAGCAGAGCCTTCTGATGGAGCAGAAGGAATACCAACTGAATTGGATACAGCAAACAAACGGTCAACAATTAAACCACCATTGGTGCCTGCATATATTGATCTAGAATCTGTTCTTCTAATGTTGGTACCAATTACACCGTTTAAGTTAATTTTTTCAGTTAAGTCTTTGTTGAAATTCAACATCAAATCATAGTTTAACTCAGTAAAATCAACATCATAACGTGTATATTTTGCTGTAGGGTTACTGTGGTTGTTTACTCTTTCTTCTTGAATATAAGAATATGTATCAATAGAAACTTTACCGTCAACATTTAACCAATCAGTTATTTTATAATTTAATCCCATGTTACCAAAAAAACGATTTCTGCTGTCTGTTTGGTAATTTTCATAACGTGCCCAATATGGGTTGTCCCAATAAATAGGGGCAGGATTGTCATACCAAGAAGGATTCCATGTTACGTTTCTTCTTGTTTTGAAATAAATATCTTCTAATTCTTTAATATCAACGTTGGTTTGCCACCATTGTCTGAAAGAAGTTAAAATGTTATCGCTGTAACCTGTTTCATTACGACCTGTAGCATCAGTTTTAACATAGTTAGCACTTGCTGAAACTGTTAGTTTGTCATTTAATTTAGAAGAGGCATTTAAAGCGAAACTATTTCTTCTTAGTTCACTGTTAGGCATGATGCCATTTTGTAAAAAATTGGTATAAGAAAAACGGTATGTACCGGTATCAGTGCTACCAGCCATAGAAATGTTGTTATTATAGGTAACAGCATCATTAAAGAAAGTATCTGGCATATTTTCAGCAACAACCCAAGGGCGTTTTTGCAAATAATAAGGAGATTCAGGATCTAAAGCGTTCCAATGGAAAACATTTAAATTTGGATCGAACTTACCACCAAAAGATGCATCTTCAGTAAGCGGAACGATTAAATCGTCAATTCCGTCTCCATCAACATCTCCTTCATCAAAATATCCTGTATTGCCATAATAAGCGCCGTAACCAGAACCATATTCTTTTTGATATTTCACAAATGTAGATTTGTCCATAGTACCTACAGTAATACCAGAGTTCACAGTAATGTCAACTTTGTTATTTTTTGTACCTTTTTTAGTGGTGATGATAATTGCGCCATTTGCAGCTCTTGAGCCGTATAATGCAGTTGCAGCAGCACCTTTAAGTACGTTTACAGATTCAACATCATCTGAGTTGATGTCGGATGCAAAGTTACCGTAGTCAAAACCACCACGAGCAGTTTGTTGACCAGCAGTGTTTAAGTTTGCATTACTCATAGGTACACCATCTACCACAAATAATGCTTGGTTATCACCTGTTAATGAAGTGTTACCACGAATTACTACGTTGGTTGAACCACCCATGTTGGTGTTTCTTTTAATCTGGACCCCAGCTACTTTACCTGATAAGGCATTTGCAACGTTTCCTGATTTAACATTAGAAACATCTTCACCGCCAACAGATTGGGAAGCATAGCCCAGTGATTTTTTCTCTCTGGAAATACCCAAAGCGGTAACCACAACTTCTTCTAGGCTTTGAGCATCTTCTTGCATCACAATATTGATTGTGTTAGATGCGCCTACAGTTTGATCGACTGTTTTCATACCAACAAAGCTAAATTGAAGCACAGCTCCAGAATTGGCTCTAATGGAATAATTTCCGTCAAAATCAGTTTGTGTACCTGTTTTGGTACCTTTAATAATAACTGTTACTCCAGGTAAAGGTCCGTTAGCGTCGGAAACCTTACCTGTAACAGTTTTTTCTTGGGCAAATGATATTTGCACCATCAACGCCAGTAAAAGCGTTAAAAAACCATTTAACTTTGTTTTCATTATATAATTATTTGAATTAATTAGGCCAAAAATCTTAATAATTTGTTAATAATCCAAATTTTTTTGTGTTAAAGTCTTAAAATATGTTAATATTTTTTTCATTTTAGCTGAATGTTTTTCATTTAATATTAGGAATACTGTAAAATATATGCTGTTAATTTATTAATAATTCAATAAATTATTTCCTTAATATCTCAAGCATTTTTGCTTGTGCCGTCCGTCTTCTCAAGAGATAGTCAAGGGTAATTGTTTTTTTGAATAGTAAATTTATATTTTTTGAATCAATTGGCTGAGCCTATTAAATTGTTTAAAATAAAATGGTATTTTTTTTACCGTTAACTTCATATCAGAAAAAAAAACAAATTTATACCTATTATTTATACTGTTAATTTAATTAGAAAAAATAAAATATATTCATATTTGATTAAGAAGAAAATA
>LADL02002311.1_pt1 | contig 18646 bp, 10 predicted proteins | sample 619721 | NCBI WGS metagenome assembly LADL02 (sample SAMN03397408, study PRJNA257561) | rock porewater metagenome | biome: terrestrial; feature: Opalinus Clay rock; material: porewater; isolation source: Opalinus Clay rock porewater BRC-3 borehole | place: Switzerland: Mt Terri URL, St-Ursanne ...
TCCGCCACCTCTGCGCCTTAGTTCGTTTATGGCTTGCATGGCTATTCTCGGTCCACTTGCTCCCACGGGGTGACCAACAGCAACCGCTCCACCTAAAACATTGGTAATATCGCGTAACTTTTGTATCTTGATGGGATCATATTCTCCTAGAATTTTTGTGCTTACTAACGGCATTGCCGCAAAAGCTTCATTAATTTCAATGACCTTCATATCTTCCAACTTCAAACCAGTCACTGCCAACCCCTTCTTAATTGCCGCAGCCGGGGCGACGGCAATCTCACGCGGAGGGTTAGCTGTGCTGGCCACCCGTAGTAACTGGGCATAAATAGGCAACTCCAATTCTTCAGCTTTCTTTCTGGTAGTTACTACGAGGCCAGCCACTCCGGCATTCATGCCGGGAGCGTTGCCTGCCGTAATTGTAGGGCTTCCGTATACGGTCGGAAGTTTTGATATAATTTCCACTGATGTGTTCCTACGGGGCGCCGCGTCAGTGTCAAAGATTATAGGTGGCTTTTTACCCTGAGGTACAGTTAAAGGAAAAATTTCATCTGCAAAATCTCCGCGGTCAAAAGCCTCAAAATAAAGCTTATGGCTTCTAACGGCCCATTCATCCTGCATTTCCCTGGTGATCCCATACTCTACGGCAACTTCGCCGGCATCGACGGCAACTGGATTCTGTATCTTATAGCCTCCTCCATATAACCAGTCCACCGCATTTACATCACCGAAGCGGAAGCCTTCCCAACGGTATTTGGAAGGAAAATAATAAGGTGTGTTGCTTAGGTTTTCAACGCCAACAACCAGGCTTAATTCTACTTCCCCCAATTTCAGGTTCTTCCATGACTGCTGCAAACAAGTACTGCCTGCGCAACAAGCCCGGTCTAAAGTAATGGAGAGGGTTGAATCCGGCAAACCTGCCAAAAGTAGGGCCTGTCTGGCAATAATGTTCGTCTGGGTGCCGGCTTCCAGTTGATTACACATACCCAGGTTTACTTCATCAATCTGTTCCGGCGCCAGACCGGTTCTTTTAAGTAATTCCCTGATTTCCCATTCACCCAACTGAGCACTGGGCGTGGATTTTAAAACTCCACCAAAAACATCAAACGGACTACGGGCAAATCCAACTATTACAACATCATTGGCATTTTTTGACATAATAATTCCCTCCGAAATATTTTCTACTATTATTTATCGGGGTTGCATGCGAATGGCACCGTCCAGACGGATTGTTTCGCCATTTAACATGCCATTTTCAATGATTTGCTGAGCTAACTGAGCAAATTCATCAGGAATACCTAATCTTTTGGGAAAAGGCACCATTTTTGCCAGCGCACTGCGCACTTCATCTGAAACCCCTGACAGTAAAGGAGTGTCGAAAGTTCCCGGAGCAATAGTGCATACTCTTATGCCTGCAGAAGAAAATTCTCTGGCCAGAGGCAGGGTCATTCCCACCATAGCGGCCTTGCTTGCCGCATAGGCAATCTGACCTATCTGCCCTTCAAATGCCGCTACTGAAGCGCAATTAATGACTACTCCTCTGCCGCCCTCTTCGTTGGGCTCGTTTGCCAGCATTTTGGTTGCAAATAGCCTAATAACATCAAAGGTGCCGAAAATGTTCACTTCGCAAACTTTTTTAAACATGTTCAGATCATAAGGTCCTTTTTTGGCATCTAGTACTTTCGCTGGCTTCCCTCCAAATGCAGCAAGGTTAACTAAAATGTCAACTTTACCAAATTTTTCAATGGTAAAATCAGCTGCAGCCTGTACATTTTCTGTTACGCTAATGTCTGTTTTAATAAATGACACACTATCTCCAAGTTCTGCGATAATACCTGCGGCTCTTGCCTCATTAAGGTCGAGGATAACGACATTAGATCCTCCTTTGGCAAATCTTCTCACTGTTGCTTCTCCAAGACCAGAAGCTCCTCCTGTAACAACTGCGGTTTTATTTTTGAGCTCCATAATTATTACTCCTTCATAAAACAAATTATAAATTATATGCCTGATGGAAACCTGATCTTACTGCATCAAATATCTTGCCAACCGAAAAAGAGTCACCAATATTTACAACATAAATGTCTTTTTCCTTTAATTGCTCAATCAACTCTTTGCCAAATGGTTTTTGTCCAGTGGATACAACAATTAAGTCACATTCTTTGTATGTTTTATTACCGTTAACTACATAAGAAACACCGTTGCTGTCAATTTTTTTGACAGATGCATTAACAATTATATTTATTTTGTTAATTCTAATTTTCTGCAGTAAAACTCTATAATTTGTGTGCTCTAAGCCAGATGCAAAAGTGGGGAGCATTTCCAACACGGTTACTTCATTTTCTTTTGTTGCCAGGTATTCAGCGGTTTCACATCCAACAATGCCACCACCGATAATAACAATGCGTTTATTTTTTGGGGCAGTATAATTGCCATTAAGGACATCCCATGATTGAACAGCATTTTCAATACCTGAAATTGGAGGAATAGTCGGTACAGAGCCTGTTGAAGCAATTACAGCATCTGGGTTTAAACCTTTAATATAGTCCGCTGTTGCATTAATACCAACAATTATTTCAACATTTTCACGTATTAGCATGTTTTCATACCATGTTGCTACCTTGTCGATATTCTGTTTATGAGGTGGCACAGAGGCGATTTTCAACTGCCCGCCAAGTTTGCTTTCTTTCTCAAGTAAGGTCACTTTGTGACCACGCTCAGCTGCCGTCAGTGCTGCTTGCATACCACCAGGTCCGCCACCGATTACTACTATTTTCTTCTGTTTGCGAGCAAACGGAATATCATTTTCTGTATATTTGCTTTCAAATCCAACATATGGGTTAATAGAACAGCCAATCCGTCCATGTTGTCCTTCAATTTTTCCGAGACAACCATCACAGCATGACATACATGGCCTTATCTCATCTTCTCTGTTCGTTGCGACTTTTAATGGCCAATATGGATCACAGATTAAAGTTCTGGCCATTCCTACAAAATCGGCTTTTCCGCTTGCTATGATATCTTCACACATTTCTGCTTGTCTAATTTTCCCCACTGTTGAAACAGGAATACTGATATGTTTTTTAAGTTCCTCTGCAAGGTGAACGCGAGAACCATCTTCTTTCCATGATGTTTCCAAAGTTTCATCTGCTCTGGCAAATCCTGTGGAAACATCAATCATATCAACGCCTAGAGCTTCAAGCTTTTTACAGACTTCAATGCCTTCTTCAAAAGTTAAACCACCAGGGATAAAGTCTTTGACACTGGTCCTTACACTGATTATGAAATCATCTCCACAAGACTCTCTTATGCCTTTCACAATGTTGCATATTAATCTTGATCTATTCTCTAAACTTCCGCCGTATTCATCTGTACGTTTGTTGAAAAGAGGGGATAAGAATTGTGATAATAGATAAGTATGTGCACCATGTAATTGAATGCCGTCAAGATGTGCATGTTTGGCTAGTTTTGCTGCATTTATAAATTTATGGGTAAGTCTTTCTATTTCTGCAAGCGTTATAGCCCGTGCAGGACCGCATTGAGAAAAAACAAATAAAGGAGGTGTATCCGATGCCGAAACTATTTCATATCCCTCTGATTTATTGAGATCAGTCATCCAGCCAGCATGATGTAATTGTGTGATGACTTTTGCGCCATATGCATGAACAGAATCTGCAAGATCTTGAAAACCCTTTGCATATTTTGTGCTGTCTAAGCGGAGTTGATTATCCAGTGTTTTGCCTGAAGGATAATCAACTGAGGTAACTTCTACAGTAATTAAACCTGCACCACCCTTAGCTCTTGTGGTGTAGTAATCAATAATGTCATGACTGACAGATCCATCTGCATTCGCAAGGTTTGTGCCTGCGGCAGTTAAAACAATCCTGTTTTTAATGGTTTTTTTGCCTACTTTGCATTCTGAGAATAAATTTGGGTACTTCATAGATACACTCCTCTAATTGTTCATAATGAATAAATTGACATATCCTATTCAAGAGAGCTTCCAATCCCAATAAGTCCAACGGCGGGGAGGAACCCGCCGTTGCCGAATGTTCAGGGGTTTTGATAGCTATCTGGATGCCTGCATTTCTCTCAGTACGCGCTTTAGTACCTTGCCTGCCGCGCTTATAGGCAAATTGTCAATAAACTCTAATTCCCTTATTTTTTTATAAGGGGCAACCCTTTCATTAACGAAATCCATAATTTCCTTTTCGGACACCTGGCTGCCTTCCATCAGCACCACAAAGGCTTTCGGTATCTCACCGACCGCCGGGTCCGGTTTGCCGATCACAGAGCAGGTTAACACCGCTGGGTGCTGGGACAATACTTCTTCCAGATCGCGGGGATATACGTTGTATCCCTTGTAAATTAACATGTCTTTTTTCCTGTCAGTTATAAACAGGTAACCATCCTCGTCTATTCTTCCTATGTCCCCGGTATAAAGCCAGCCATCCTTCAGCACTTCCGCAGTGGCCTCCGGCCGGTTGAGGTAACCTTTCATTACCTGAGGCCCGCGGATGCATATCTCGCCGCTTTCCCCAAAGGGTAATTCACGGTTACCGTCCTCAGAATCAACGATCTTTATTTCAGTGTCGAAAAAGGGTAAGCCAACCGCTCCGATTTTTCGCTGGCTGTGCCGGGCGACAGGGTTGGATGTAGCCCCCATAGTGACCTCGGTTAAACCGTAGCCTTCCTGCAGCACTGCTTCGGGAAATTTGGCTTTTATCCGCTTCATAACCTCCACAGGACACGGCGCTCCACCCAATGAAATAATCCGCACGCTGGAAAGGTTCATTTTTTCTTTTTCCGGTACTGACAGGAGTTGTGTAAAAAGCGCAGGAGCACTCCCTATGAAAGTGGCCTTATACTTTTCGATATCCCGAAGGTATGCTGTTTTGTCCAGCCGCGGGTGGAGCACTATGGTATAGCCGCAAGCTATTGGCAAATTCAAGTAACCGTTGATTCCCATGGCGTGAAACAATGGTACAACCACCACGGCGGTTCCGTCTCCTATAATCATGGGGTATTCCCACTGATCACTGCCGGGCTTTTCCCCAATCTGCCGGACCCTAGCGAAACCATTTTCCATTTCTATAACACCGCCGGCAAACCAAGCGACGAAATGCAGGCAGTCGGCAACGACATTGAAGTGGGTGAGCATTACACCTTTGGAAACGCCGGTGGTTCCTCCTGTATAGGCAATGTGAGCAAGGTCCTGCTGTGGATTAATGGAAACCTCCGGAGGACTGGGCGAAGCCCCGGCGATGAGGCGGCTGAATCTATGCCAACCTGCTTCCAGATCTGAAAAGACACCGGGATTATCCTGACCGAGAATCTCCTTTATGTCTGAAACGATGATTGTCTCCAGCCGGGTGCTGTCCTTGATTTGCTTAATCAAGGGCGCAAAAGAGTCTAAGGTAAAGATGGCCCGGGCTCCGCAGTCGCTCAGTTGGTGTGTTAGTTCCTTGGCAGAAAGAGTGGGATTACAGGGGCTGTATGTGGCTCCGGCTCTCAACAGGCCGTAGTAGGCCACCACGAACTGAGGGCAATTGGGCATGTGTACAGCCACCACATCCCCTTTCCCAATTCCCAAACCGTGCAGGGCCGTGGCACATTTCTCCACCATTTCCCAGATCCGGGCGTAAGAATATTCCGTCCCCTCAAAAATTATGCAGGGTTTGTCCGGGTGGCGCCTGACCGACCCTTCAAGTAGATTCCATACTGGCACCTCCGGATAATTTTGTGTGTTAGGCAGACCCTCAGGCCAGCTCTTTCTCCAAATGGGATTCATAAATATACACCTCCATAATTTATTGATACCTTTTATTTCCCGCTTTCCCGCCCTCTACGGTCTTTATGTACATTTGATTACCCCTTCATCTGTTATTGAAGCGCCGTTCCGGCCACCATGGGTAAAAATCCGGCATATCTTTACCGGGACTCATGGAATAATTAGGTTGCCGTTTTTCCAGGAAAGAGGTCACACCTTCAACGGCATCAGGTTGTTGACCCAACCAGTGAATGAACCTTGATTCCAACTTATGTGATTCCATCGGGTGGTCGGCCCCCAGCATCCTCCAGAGAAGTTGCCTGGCAAGAGCTACTGCCACCGGAGCGGCGTTTTGTGCAATTTCCAGAGCAATAGCCCTTGCCGTATTCAACAGCTCTGGATATTCGCATAGCCTCAACTGATGCTAAAACGGCTTTGTATTTACCCGGCGCGGTATAGTTAATGAGGCCTGCAGCGGGTGGTTTCTGCCCCGCATCGTGGGAATCTCTCAGGCTTTGGAATGGGTTTCCACGGGTCAGGTCTTTTCCGCGCAAGAGGCCTTGGCCGGGCGACTGGTGAGCAGAGTAGTGCCCCCGGAAGTCAAAAGTTTTCCTCCCTTACTTAAATAGCACTCTCGATTTTAGTGGCATCGTCCTGCTTTTTCACCGGGAGTTAACTGGAATTCTTTAGCAGTTGCGCCGTGATTTTATATTCATATTGCATCCCCTTTAATCTGGTCAATAAATTCTGCTTACCAGTTACACACTTAAGCAAATTTCATGCCAAAGTGCAGTAGCCTTATTTTTTTAGGATGGCTCAATTTTAGAGTAACGATAAAACGATAAACGCCCTATGGCAATTAATAAAAGTAACTAGATGTAATGCTTCAGAGCATCTTAATTCTCAAAAGCATTATTCAACCAATGCTATGCCACATTATCCTGGCGTAAAATTAGTTCAAGATGTTTATGTCCTGTTTGTGGGTATTGCAGTGCCCGAAAATTTTGACGTGTCCTAATCTAGTACATCTGCATAGAAAGATATGGGGCTGAACTGGGGAGGGGTTTGATGATATGCATAACACAACTTTTGATACTTTGGCTAAGGAGAAGATAAGGAGAAGATTAAGGAGAGAAAGCCCAAATATATTACCAGTTGATAAATATCGTTGAACTTGATAAAGCCTTTTTTAACCGATTTATAAATATAATCAATTGAATTGGTTCTTAAGCTTCTTAGCTTTTCTTGCCACAGTGGACTGGTTTAAGCCAAGCGCTTTGGCGGCTTTGTACGTACTGCCAAATTTCCTCATGGCATTTTGAATTAACTTATTTTCCAGTAATTCAATAGCTTCTTTTAGAGGAATAATATTATCGTTGTCAGATACAACGCTGGTTATAATATCCGTACCTTCGTTTTTGGAGAATATAGTTAATAATTGTCTGGGATCTACCACCGATGAGTGAGCAGTAACAACTAAACGCTCCACTAAATTCTGTAACTCCCTTACATTTCCTGGCCAGTCATACTTTAATAGGATTTCGTAGATTTTAGTGGTAAATTTAACTTTGTTATTATATTTTTCTTCTAATGAGGTTTTAATAAGGTGTATAAGGGGCAAGATATCTTCTTTTCTCTCTCTTAAAGGGGGTATTGTGATTGGCACAATATTTAGCCGGTAAAAAAGATCCTCCCTAAAGCTCCCTTTTCTCACCATCTCCGCCAAGTTCTTATTTGTGGCGGCTATAACCCGGGTGTTAATTTTTCGTGGCTTTCGTCCGCCTAGCATTAATACTTCATGATTTTGCAGTACCTTTAATAATTTGACCTGTAATAAATAAGGCAAATCACCTATTTCGTCCAAAAAAATAGTCCCTTCGTTCGCACATTCAAATAGACCTAGTTTACCCGATTTTACTCCACCTGTAAAGGCACCCGGTTCGTAACCGAATAACTCAGATTCTAAAAGGGCTTCGGGTATTGCTCCACAGTTAATATCTATAAATGGACCGTTTTTGCGTAGACTGTTGTCATGGACTGTTTTTGCGATTAATTGTTTGCCAACTCCCGTTTCGCCTAATATTAAAAGTGTGGTGTCCACTTGCGCCATCTTCAATGCTAGGTCGACAACATTGGCCATTTTTTTAGAACGGGCTATAGTACTTCCGTCAGTCTTGTTTTTAAGTCTTTCCAACTCCTGGTGGTATTTCCTACTCAATCGTTTGCTATTGCTTAATTCACTTTTTAGCACTGTCAACTCAGTTATATCTCTGATGTTGAAAACAAATCTGTTAATATTGCCTTGGTCACAGACTGGAGTTGCTGTGATAATCAACTCATTTTCAGTTTCATTGCGGGTTGTGTAAGTTATCGGATCAAGCTTCACATCATTTGCAAGCTTTAAAAACCAGGTGGGCAATTGGGTGCAATCGTTATCAGTTTGAGAAATATCAAGTTCTAGCAAATCCATCGCTGATTTGTTAATTTTTAATACTTTACCATTGGCATCTGTAACAACAATCCCATCAAAAGATGAATGGATTATAGTTTCCAGCTCGTGATTTAATTCTTGAACCTGGGTGAGTTTTTTTATTGTTTCCTCGGACTCTGTTACTTCCAGGAACATGTTAACAGATCCCGTAATTTCATTATCGATAATAATCGGACTTCCGCTGGCAATATAAACGCGCCCATTATGAAACTTTTTATGCATATAATCGACCCCGAAAACCACTGGTGCAAATCCAACCCGTTCAGGTAATTTACCTATGGTTTTTTCGGGAATTAATCCAGCTATTTTTGCAGCCGCAGGATTCATCTTTTTGATAGTACGATCCTTGCCAAGAATAATTAACCCCGCAAGGGCAGAATTAAATATTGCGTCCAGTTCCTTAATCTTTGCCTTGTTACGTTTAAAGCATAATTGGGTGGCGGACTCTTTCGTTATAATACCAATAAACTTTCCGTTTTCTTCTACTATAATCAGATCACATTTTAACGCTTCCAGAGTTTCAAATGTCAAATCTGTGTATTTTATACTGCAACTTCTTACATCAACAATACAGTCATGCAAAGAATGATTCAGAGATTGTGTTTCAGCTATGTTAAAAAGCAACGTGTCCTTGAATACACCACCGACAACTTCTTGGTTTTCATTTAAAATAGGAATTAACGACAAATGAGTGTGCTGCATTACCAATAAAGTATCTAATAATGCAGTATCAGGAGTAATTATTATTCTTGGTATAATTAAACACTCTTTCAGGCTATCTATTACGTCTAACATCAGACCACCCCTTAAAATTATTTAACACGTTTTGTGGTCCTACCCATTTTTCTATGTTATGCAAAGGTAGCTAATATAGGGCTTTGTTATGAAAATTATCCAGATCATTGTCCTTCAATAAAGGAATAGAATTATTATTCTAATAATTCTATAAAAAATTCTTAATTCCTCTAGTCCAACTTTGATTCAAAAACCTAAAAGGTCTGCTGTACTTGGGATTCCTCATTTTTATTCGGTCATTACAACCACACTCCAACCAAGCTGTGTCAACTTTTTAAGGGTTCTTTCAAACGGTAAATCTCCAGGTGCACTTTTTCCGTCATGCCGGAAACCCGAATATGACGGATTTTGTTGTCTGCGTAAGTTAATATTAAAGTGTTCCGCTGTCCGATGAGTCATGCGCCAGAAAAGATCTGCTGGAAAAAGCCTTGCATTCCGGGAGATGGCATTGCGGGACCACTGTTACAATCACTACGTGGATGATCTCGCCACACGGTTGTAAAAGTCTTTATAGCAAAATTAATACCAAATTAAAAGATAGGAATCCGTTTGAATAAATCCAGGTTTCCAGACGGAATAAGAATTATCACTCGTTCTATAACAATAGCTTCTATTCTTTGCACCATGGCATGGTCGTAACAACACCTAAATTATAATGCTGCAACGCAACATAATGCAATATAACATTGTGTCACCAATGCTGTAACGCATCGCCTCGACGAGGTTCAACGGCATAACAATTCAATAGACCAAAACAACCATCGTCCATAAGAGGATTTAATCTCGAAAGATAAAATCATGGCTTCCAGTAACCCCTACTTTATACGCCTCAAGCCCGGAATGAAACGTAAATGAGATATATCAGTGGAACATTTATTGCAAAAAAATAGCTATGTTGGCATGATTGTCGGCACTAATTGTTTCAATGGAAGGAGAGATATAATGGCGGGAGCACTTGCCGGTTTGAAAATTCTTGATTTCACCACATTGCTTCCGGGGCCTTTCGCCACCATGTGTCTGGCGGACATGGGGGCTGATGTGCTCAGGATTATTTCGGGATCAAGGCCTGATCTTGTGGATTTTACGCCGCCCTTTATTCCCGGGACCAAGTTGTCGGCAGCGTCGGCACAACTTGGCAGAAACAAGAGGGTTATGGCACTTAATCTTAAGGATGACCGTGCCTTAAGAGTGATCCACCAAATTCTGGCCGAGTACGATATTGTAATAGAGCAATTCCGCCCCGGAGTCATGTCTAAACTTAAGCTTGATTACGACAGCCTAAAGGCCGTGAACCCGCGTCTGATATATTGCTCTCTAACGGGCTACGGGCAAACAGGGCCGATGAGGGACCGCGCCGGCCATGACATCAACTACATCGCACTCTCGGGGGTCGCATCTTACTCTGGGAAGAAGGACTCGGGGCCACCACTAAATGGAATGCAGATCGCGGATGTCGCCTCAGGTTCATACAACTCCGTAATCGGAATACTGGCTGCTGTCATCTATCGTCAGCATACCGGGAAAGGCCAGCATATAGACATTTCAATGACCGATGGGATGATCGCTTTTAATGCTGTACAAGGGGCTTGTTTTTTGTTGGATGGAAAGGAACCCGGCAGGGAGGAGATACTCTTAAATGGTGCTTCCATGTATGATTATTATGAGACAAAAGACGGCAGATATGTAAGCTTCGGCGGTCTTGAGCCTAAATTCTTCAGTGCTTTTTGCCAGAAAATTGGGAGACCCGACCTTTCGGACGGAGGCGTAATGCCAAAAGATTGCGCAAAAATCAAGGAAGAGGTGCGGATGATAATAAAGGGAAAAACCATGGATGAATGGATTACACTGTTTAACACCACGGATGCCTGTCTTGAGCCGGTCCTTACGCTCTCCGAGGCTTTAGGCGGACCGCTTGTTCATAATCGCAAAATGGTGGTGGATGTTCCCGGCCCAGGTGGAAAAAAAATAAAACAAATTGCCAATCCCATCAAGTTTTCCGAGTCTGCCCCCGAGTACCGCTACGTGGGGGTTCCCGTAGACGGGGCCAACACGATAGATATTATGAAGAGCCTTGGCTATACCGGGGCGGAAATAGAGGAATTTGCCAAGACTGGTCTCTTCAATTAATCTTAATGAGGTTGAAGGGTCACAGGGAGGGGTTGGCGGCTTTTCTTGAGAAGAGGGAACCGAGATGATACTTTTTATGAATCAGCACAGATGAAAGAGGTGGGATAACATATATTTCCCTCGCCGAAAAGCAGGAAAAACTCTCATCTATATCTTCCTACCTAAACGAATCCGTGGAGGGCATATCAGAAAGCACCGCCAGTTTAGTGGCCTCTTCGCAGCAACTTGCTGCCGGGGCGGCGCAAATGGCCGAAAACTCAAGACAAATAAGCCAAGAAGTAAAAAGTATGGACAGCATCGTGGAATTTATCGAGGAAATAACCCGGCATATCCCTTAATGTTCTCTGTGTGTGACACTCTTGTGATAAACAAAATAGATTACCTTGCAATGTCTGATTTTGACATGGTTGTTTTGAAAGAGCGGGTACGAAAACTCAATCCCCGGATTCAAATATTTGAAACATCTTGCCGGACCGGAAAAGGAATCGAAGACTGGTGTCGTTGGCTGAAAAGAGAGATGTCAAAATAACTACGTCTATGAGGAGGTCTGTCATGAAAGATGACGTTTTTTCTAAGCTTCGCATTCACTTAAACAATTTTATACTCGGTGCCCCTGAATCCGATTCAATTTTGGAGATACTTCGGAACAGATATGCTTCCGAAGAAGCGGAGATTGCTTTGATACTTGGTCAGAGACCTCAAAGCCTTTCAACACTCGCTAAATCCTCTAACAAAAAAGAAGAGGTTCTCTTTTCAATTCTTGAGAAGATGGCTGACAAGGGACTGGTATATAAGCAAAAATCCTTAGAAGGTGCTTCTGAGGGGCTGTACAGCCTGCTTCCCACCGCTGTGGGATTGTGGGAAACCTCTTTTGCCAAAGGAGAGAGGAATTCAAAGACAGAGCATCTAGCTAATCACTGGCTTGAGTATTATAAGAGTGCTTGGGGTAAACACATGCATTCCGCGAAGACTCCTTTTAATCGAGTTATTCCAGTGGAAAAGTCGATTCCTTCCGGGACGGAAATATATTCGTATGAAAGAGCTTCAGAATTAATTAAAGAAAAAGATTATGTTTGCGTAGTTCATTGCGCGTGTCGTGAGGCTGCAGAATTGAATGGAGAGGGTTGTGGCAAGCCTACAGAAGTATGTCTGCATTTTGGAGATTTAGCCAGGTTCTTCGTAGAAAGAGGCTATGCTAAGGAAATAAGCAAGAAGGAAGCATTGGAAATCCTGGATATTACCGAAAAGGCAGGATTGATACATATGGTTGGCAATTCCAAAGAGATGGGGGTGGCGATGTGCAGTTGCTGTACATGCTGTTGCACCCAGTTCAGGGCCATTGCGGAAATGCCGAAGCCCGATGCGGTTGCCAGATCGAGATTTATGGCTGAAGTCGACACTGACAGGTGTACCTCCTGTGAAACCTGCAAAGAACGTTGTTTAGTCAATGCCGTGTCTTTCGTGGAGGAGGTTGCCAGAGTGGATGCCGAAAGGTGTCTTGGTTGTGGACTTTGCGTGACAGCCTGCCCAGTTGAAGCAATTTCCCTTAAAGAGAGGCAATCCTACCAGGGTCCTGTTGAAAAGGGTATACAACTGGCAAAAGCTTTTATTCAAGAGAAAAATCAATAATAATGGAATGGGTAATGTGGTTAAACATTAAAAAATAATGCGTATGGGAATTGCAATGTGCAGAAGCATTGCAATTTTTTTTGCTATTGGTGTCTGGGATTATAGTATTGATATTTCAGGTAATGGATCATAATGAGTTTCCGGCGTGAAAAACTACACCGAAATGGATGGCATTGTTTTTGCTATGGATGTTTGTTATGAATATAACGACCATTTTGAAAGTTTCATATTATCTGCTGCTTAGATGAGGGCTAAAAACGATATTAGGATGCAATAACAGGAGCGCTAAAATAGGTATGGTATTTCGGTATTAATGATAAGATCGGAGGTGGTTGAAGAGGTTGTGATGGTATATCGTTGAAGCTAAGGAGGTGTGAAGTTTGGTAAATTGAAAAATGTCTGAAAAATTTGAAAACAAAAAACTTTAATTAAACATAAGGGGATGAACTGTATGAGAAATTATCGTTGGGTTGTCATGTTTTTTTGCTGTGTGGTTTGTTTTGTAGCATATATTGACCGGGTAAACATGTCTGTAGCCGCCACGTCGATTATGAAAGATTTCGCCTTGTCAGCCACCCAGATGGGCATAATTATGGGGGCCATGATGCCCACTTATCTGGTGGTTAGCTTTTTAAGCGGATTTATTATGGATCGTTTCTCTCCGGTAAAGACTGTGAGTGCAGGTATTTTCATATGGTCGCTGACTACCGCTTGGTTTCCCCTGACAACTAGTTTTGGTCAGATGTATGCTTCCAGATTGATTTTTGGAGCCGGCGAAGGGTTATTCCCAGTATTTGGGGGCAGGATGGTGGGTAGCTGGATGCCGCCAAAAGAAAGAGGTGTGGGTACAAGCATTCAAACTGCGTCTGCATTGTTGGGTGTAGCGTTCGGTGCTCCAATTTGCGTTTCAATAATGAAAGCCTATGACTGGCAAACATTATTCTATACATTAGCTGTTTTGGGATTTGTTGCTATGGCAATTGTCTATTTGATGGTAAAGGATCGCCCTTCTCAACAAAAGCGGGTTTCAACGGAAGAAAGGAAATTGATAGAGGATGCAATTGAAGAGGAGAGAGTTCAAAAAGGCAATTTAGGCGGAGTTACGGTTACCAGGGAAGATATTATTCAGCTTTTGAAAAATCCTTACCTGTGGTTAGTAGCTTTGAGTTACGTTGCAGTCGCGGCAATTTGGTTTGCCAATTTAACCTGGCTGCCAGGCTACATGGCAAAAGAAAAAGGCTTTACGGTCTTTAAGTCCGGAATGTTGTCGGCGTTCCCCTTTTTCATGGGTGCGGTGGGCGCTGTAAGCGCAGGTTATATAACTGATAAATTTTTGAAAGGGCACCGCCTTTCGTATATCCTTTTTGCTCAGTTGTTAGGACCGGTTCTTGTGTTCTTTGCCATAGGGGCCACCGGTACTGCTTCTATGATTATTCTTTTTTCGGTGTCGATGTTCTTCACCGCCGGGGCGTTTAGCATGCATTGGGCGGTGCCGGTGGGTCTCTTTTCCAATAAAGTGGTGGGTACGGCCACTGGAATAATGAATGGCTGTGGTACTATTGCGGGGATGTTTGCGCCGATGCTCATGGGACGAGTGTATGATACAACACATTCGTTTTACTGGGGTTTTGGAGCGCTTGCCATAGTCACTTTTTTAGGGGCAATATTTGCAGTAGTGCCACTTATGCTTCACGAGAAAAAGTTACTGGGTGTTAGCAAGGCGGATTTGACTGTTTAGCCAACATGTGCTGAATGGTTAATGTGGCGCAACATTAGAAGAGTAATGCATATAGGAATTGCAATGCCGAGAAGCATTGCAATTCCTATGCCATTGGTGCCTATGGTTATGTGGACATTTATCAATCTGGTAAAGGATCACAATGAGTTTGCGGCCAAAAAGCAGCATCCAAGCAAATGGCAAGGTTTTTGCTGAAATTAAATACATGTGCGACTATTGAGCAATGATTTTAAACGTCCTTTGTGTTGACACCAGAGATCCAGTTAACAGGCTGTTCAAGCAGCGATCAGGGTATCGCAGTTGAGAGTGCGTCCCGTTTGGGCTAGCCAAAGGAGTTTGCATGTAATGGGTGTGGTTGTAGATTTGTTTTAAAGGGGAGGACGAGATGGGAAGAACAATATTGCTTAAACGGGATGAAAGTATACAAACCATTACTCTAAACGAACCGGAGTCTCTAAATGCCCTGAGCTTAAGAATGCGTATAGAACTGGACGATGCGCTGCATGAGGCGGAAAGGGATGATGGGATTCGAGTTATTGTCCTTACTGGACAAGGCAGGGCCTTCTGTGCCGGCGGCGATATTAGATCTATAGCGAAAGGATTTACACCTGCTGAAGGAAGGGCAAGAATGCGAGGTGTACAAAATATCGTCAAACGTATAAATGGCATGCCTAAAATTGTAATAGCCGCTGTGAACGGACCGGCTATCGGAGCAGGCTGTAATCTGGCACTGGCCTGTGATTTCATTATTGCTGCGGAGGAAGCAACTTTTACCGAACCCTTCGGCAGACTCGGGCTAGTTCCTGATTTAGGAGGACTGTATTTTTTAACGCGAAGGGTTGGTATGGTCAAAGCTAAAGAATTAGTCTTTACCTGGCAGACTCTAAACGGTCGTGAAGCGGCAAATATTGGCTTGGTGAACAGGGTAGTCCCGCTGAGCGAACTTGTTGTGGAAGCAAAGAAGATGGCTGAGCAACTGGTGAAAGGGCCCGCCTTGGCAAATGGTTTGGCAAAAACAATTATCAACAAGTCATTTGAAAGTACCCTTGAGCAGTTGCTTGAAGAGGAGGCCTACGCTCAGACCTTATGCTTTATGTCGCAGGATTTTAAAGAAGGAGTTGGTGCCTTTTTAGAAAAAAAGCGTTTAAAATAGGTTTGACTTTTGCGATATCCCGTGTAAAACGTGGACATTATTTGCAGTAACCGTCAAAAATTATGAGTGAGGTGGTTAGTATTGAGTATGTACCAGGAAGAGCATGAGATCTTTCGACGGGGTTTCAGGAAGTTTATAGAAGCTGAATTGATTCCTCACTTGAACGAATGGGAAGAGAACCAAGAAATCCCCCGTTCTGTATGGAAGAGGTTTGGCGAACTGGGCTTTCTTTGTCCGTGGCTTGACGAAAAGTATGGAGGGGTCGGAGCTGATTTTCTCTATGAAGTAATTATTGACACTGAACTGGCTAAAGCCGGAATAGGTATTGCAATGTCATTACACAGCGGAATAGTGGCCCCGTATATTAACAGCTTTGGAACAGAGGAGCAGAAGGAAAAATGGTTGCCGGGATGTACGACCGGGGATACTCTCCTGGCGGTGGCAATGACTGAGCCTAATGCCGGTTCTGACCTGCAGGCAATAAAGACAACCGCAATTAAAGACGGTGACGAGTATGTTCTTAACGGCCAGAAAACTTTTATAACAAACGGTGTTGACGCAGACCTTTTTATAGTGGCGTGCAGGACCGATCCTAAGGCAATGCCGCCTGGTAAAGGAATGAGTCTTATTATCGTGGAGGACGGGACTCCGGGTTTTATCAAGGGACAAAAGCTGAAAAAAATGGGCTTGCACACTCATGGCACTTCGGAATTGTATTTTGAAAACTGCCGGGTGCCGGTTGGTAATTTACTCGGTCAAGAAGGCAAAGGATTCAACTATATGATGCAAAAACTGCAGCAGGAAAGGCTGCTTTCATGCATTGAAGCCCAGTCATTGGCCGAGCGGATACTGGAAGATGCCAGTGACTATGCCAAAACCAGGCATGCTTTTGGAAAACCGATAGGCGATTTCCAGTATAACGCTTTTAAAATTGCTGAAATGGCCACTGAGGTGGAAATAGGAAGGACGTTTGTGGACAGCCTCATTGCCGATCACATTCAAGGAAAAGACATTGTCATAAAAGTTTCCATGGCTAAGTTGTGGACTACTGAAATGGTTAACCGTATTGCCTATCATTGTTTGCAGTTATATGGCGGCTATGGGTACATGGAAGAATATCCAATATCCAGGTTTTACCGGAACGCAAGAGTCATGACCATTTATGCAGGTACATCAGAAATAATGAAAACGATAATCGCCCGGAATCTTGGATTTAAAAGTTAGTCAAAAATCAGGTAAACCCTTAGATTAAGTGTTTGGTGACAGTAATTTAGGGCTTCCACAAAATAATAGATTTGGGAGGTACTTATGATGAGTTTATTTGAAATCTCTAAAGAGCAGCAGGAACTGCTTGAGAAGGTTAGGAAGATGGGTGAAGAGTGGTTGCCCAGTGTCCAGAAGTGGGATATGGAAAACGAGGCCCCGCTCATGGATATGATGGCCAAGGCCAGGGAGTATGGGATACTTGGAATAACAGTGCCCAAGGAGCATGGTGGAATGGGGCTGAACGTAATCGATTACGTTTTGTGTGTAGAACAAATTTGCCGTACCACCCATTCCTGGCTTCCCGCCGAGGTATTATTCCGCTCTTCGGGTCCCGGTCCGGCAATTATCCTGGCAGCGGAAAATGATGTTTGCCGTGAAAAATTCCTTCCTGGAATTGTGACCGGGAGGAAGGCTTGCACGATTGCCCTCACTGAGCCCGATCACGGGTCTGCCCTCACAGATTTGGAAACTGTTGCAAATCTGGATGGGGACCATTATGTCCTGAATGGTTCCAAGCGTTTTATTACCGGGGCTGTTGAGGATGATTACTACACTACTTTCGTGCGGTTCGACAATATTCCCGGGCCAAAGGGGATTGGCTGCATTGTGGTGGAGAAGGACACTCCGGGTCTCCGTCTTGAGCACGGCGCGGAAGTGATGGGTGCTCGCGGGTGCCCCCACGGCAATATGTTTTTCGAGAACTGCCGGGTTCCAAAAGAAAATCTAGTGCTCAAGCAAGGTAACTTCACGAAACTCATGAGTGCCTTCAATGTTGAGCGTATGCATAACGCTGCTCTTTCCTTGGGTCTAGCGGAGGGCGCGTACGATGAGGCGATTAAGTATGCCCGTAAGCGCAAGCAGTTTGGCCGTCCGATTTGGGAGTTCCAATCCCTTTATCACATGATTGCTGAGATGTGGATGCAAATCGAGTCTGCGCGTTACGTTGTGTACAAGGCCGGCTTGACGTCTATAGAAGGCAAGTATCCTGAAGTACTCGATGTAAGTGTCGCTAAGGTGGTGGCGAACCAGACGGCCCGAGATGTGATTTTCAAGGCTATGCAAATTCATGGGGGTGACGGGGTTACCAAGGACTATCTGGTGGAACATTCGTACCGCGATGTAATTGTTGCTTCGTATGGTGGTGGCACGGCGGCAGTCATGAAGAATGTGATTGCGGCACAACTCCTTGGGGAGAGGTTGAACCAGCGTAAAAACTAAGTAGCACTTTGGCGGCGGGTGGTTTGGGCAATGTTCCGCCCGCCGCACGGGTGATCATATCGTCAGTGTACAATCGAAGATGGAAGGTGTATAGGCATGAGTAATCGATTTGTTGGAAAGACCATAATTGTGACCGGATCCGGTTCCGGTATTGGGCAAGCCACCGCGCAACTGTTTGCGCAAGAAGGTGGGAAAGTCGTTGTGGCAGACATTAACGAACAAGGGGGGCAAAACACAGTGCGCCTTATTAAGGAGGCGGGCGGTGAGGCTATCTTTGTAAAGGTGGATGTCTCGGACAATTCCAGTATCGAACTAATGGTCCGCACTGCCGTAGAGACTTACGGGCGAATTGATTGCGTGCATAACAACGCAGCGTATTTTAAAATGGGTAAGAGTATCGATGAAACCAGCGAAGAGGTTTTTGACAGGATGATCGCCGTGAACCTTAAGGGTGTTTTTCTCGCC
>LADL02003805.1_pt1 | contig 18571 bp, 20 predicted proteins | sample 619721 | NCBI WGS metagenome assembly LADL02 (sample SAMN03397408, study PRJNA257561) | rock porewater metagenome | biome: terrestrial; feature: Opalinus Clay rock; material: porewater; isolation source: Opalinus Clay rock porewater BRC-3 borehole | place: Switzerland: Mt Terri URL, St-Ursanne ...
CGCTTCTGCCTCTGCCGCCGCCGCCTCAGCCTCGACCTGTTCCTTTGCCGCCGCGTCCGCCTCGGCCTGAGCTGCCGCTTGCTCTGCCGCCGCAGCCTCGACTTCGGCTTTCGCCTCCGCGCTGGCCTCTGCCGCCACCGCTGCGTCGGTGCTGGCGTCTGTCTCCGCCGCGGCTTTGATCTCGCCACCGGCAGCGTTCGCGTTCGCATTGACGCTGGATTGTGCCAGCGTCTGGCCGGGCTGCAGCAAAGATATGGCGGCGAGAATTGCCGTGGTCGATTTCAGGGAATAATTCGTCACGTCGGTTTCCTCTCAAAAGCGGGCCAGGATACACATTGAGGCTCTCAATCCTGCGCATCGACAGCTGCCCTCCAAGCGCGGCACCTCGCATCTCTCCAAGGCAAACGCGCGGCTTGGTGGGTTCATCGGTTCAAAATCTAGCTGAAACGAGTCGTCGCAAGGCTGATGCAGGTAAGTGCCGGAGGCCGTCGTCTCTGTGACAAGCAAAGGTCGAGCGGGAAAATCTGCACGACGCCCGTAGACGTTCACAGTTCACCTCCAGACAGGACCCGTGCGAGCTGCCCATCACGGTCGTCCACTTACCTCTGGCGATGGTGATAAAATCAAGGAAAGTCACTATGAACCTTCTCAAGACCACAGTCATTTGCAGTGCGTTCGTCCTCGCAGCAGCCGGTCCGTCGACCGCTCTCGAAAAGACGCTCTCCGGTTTGGAAGTCAAATCCACCTTGAGTGCCTATGAGGAAAACAATGTCCTCAAGTTCTGGCCGACGCTGGACGAGGACCTCGCCACCGCGATCGCCTCGAAACTTACCATCGACGACACGGCTGACGCGCCGCGGATCTCGGTCGAGATCAACAACGTGGCGATCAACGGCAACCCGGTGTTGACAGACTCGGGTGAGTTCAACCAGCTTGAAGGCACCGTGACCACGTATGAAGGTAGCAACAGCCCTTCCGCAGTTGCAAAGGGATCAAGCGGTGATGCTCAGATCGGCAGCTATGCCCTGCGCATGCAGGCCGTCAGCGGAGAGCCTCAGGTGCCCGATGACTGGGTCACAGTCGCCCCGTCGCAGGACGATTTCTACAATGCGCTGATTGATGCCTACGCCACGAGGATCGTCGAACGCATCGACGAATAATCCCCGAACCAAGACGCCGGTCCGACAGATGTTGGACCGGCGTTTTCATGACTCGGGCAGGGTTGCCCATTGGCGCCAGGCCTTCGAAGCCGATGCGCCGGATCATATTGCAGAGCGATGGCGACCGCAGGTTACGGGATCCGGGATCGACACTCAGGGCCCTGATGCATTAGCGAAGATGGTGCGCTTCTTTCTGGGCAAGCCCGCCAGGGACGGCGTTCGCTGATCTGGACGGAAAGCGGCACCACGCAGAGAGTGCTGAATTTCATGATGACGGATTGAACCATGACAGATGAAGGCACGCTTTGGGACATGGAAGAGCGGTTTTGGACCGAAGGTGCCGACAGCGCCCGGACGGTGACGGCCAAGGGGGCCGTCTTTGTCTTTCCCTATCCGGTGGCATCCTTCAGGGCAATCAGCTCTGGTGGGAAAGCCAGGTCGCGCAGCGCTGGCGTTCCGTTGGTATAACGGAGCGGTGCTTTGCCCGGGAAAAGGATGTGGCCATCCTCGCCTATCACGTCTCCGCGGAACGTGACGACACGCCGATTTACGAGGCCCTTTGCACGTCGTCCCATCTCAACGACGCCGGCGGCTGGCTGCGGATCGTGCACCAGCAAACACCGTCGTCCTGACCCCGCGCCTTTTCACGTCTCTCCCCGAATACGGAGGTTGAAGTGGCCACGAACGGCGACGGTGGTGTACCCTCAGGTCTGGAAATTCGCTTGAGGTTGGGGCCATGAGCCCCTGCCGGGGCGCGCCCCGGCAGGGGCTGCCCATTCTGGTATTCCATGGAGTTGCAAACCAACCATGGAGAAGAGCGAATGGACAGACGAAAGGATACGGCGGTTGAGGCGATCTTGGAACAGCTGATTGAGACGGGGCCCACAGACATTGCCTCGGTGTTCGCCCGCGCCTTCGAGCTGGCGATGCAGATCGAGCGCGAGCGGTTCCTGCGCGCCGGGCGTTACGAGCGCACGCCCTATTGACCATCAGCGTGATCAGACGCGATGACCCCGGCACTAACCTGCATCAGTGCAGATGCACGTCACGGGCTCATCAGGACCGGCGTGCCAGCAGGAAGGCAGCAAGAAAGGCCGCGATGGGAAGGAGCGGACGGGTTGACCGGGTCAGCGCCACTGCAAGGGCGACATCAGCCTCGCTCCGGGATTGCGCCTCGGCAACCCGTGCCATTCGGCGATCCACAAGAGTGCCTCCGATCAGGTGCACCGCAAGAGCCAGCAACGCGACAAGGATCGCCACCGCAAGCGCCGCTACAGGAAAGCCGAACAGGCCGGTCAGCGCGGACAGACCCGATGCGAGCAGAAGCAGCAACGATACTACAACCAGAGCTGCCGTCAGGGTCGCCGCCGCCGCCCGGACCGCCGCCGCCCCGGTGCGGGCAGCAAGGACATCACGCAGCGGTGCGAGAAGCGGCAGACGGGTCACGGATCAACCCTTGCGCGCGACAAGGCCAAGCAAGAGGCCGATCCCTGCCGCAATGCCGATCGCGGTCAGCGGATGGCCAAGCACCGCGTTGGTGGCCGTTGCCTGGGCGTCACGACCGGTCTGGCCGATCTTGCGCCCGGCGGTTTCGATCCCGTCGGACATTTCTTCGGTGATGGTTGCGGTAAGGTGTGCAAGATCGGCGCGCAGGGTCTCGATTTGCTGGGCGATGTCATGCTCGGCCGGGGTTGCACTTGTGTTCAGGGGGGCGGATTTGTTCATGGGGAAATCTCCTGGCATCGGATCGGGTGCCGCGGATTATGCCGTGGCTCACTTTGGCGTTGGCCAACCTTGATGGGCTGACGCTGGCGGGTCTCACTCTTGGGTGCAGCGAAGGGAGTTTGCGTTCAGCGCAGTCCCAGAAAGCCCAGAACAAACACGATGACCACGAACAGTCCTATGAAGTAGATGATCCGGTTCATGGAGGGCATTTTCCCCTTTCGGGATCACCAGGGACCGGCAACCCTATGTACGACACTAGCAGCCAACCCGGTGTGCGATACAACATGGATCAGTATCGGGGAAACTGCCCTCGCAAAGCAAAGTATGCTTGGGGAAGGGGGCGAGTCTTTCCGAGGCTGATCCAGGTAAGTGCGGTGGTGCGGGAAACCGGCATATTTCCCACTCACCGCCGCACCTCGCGGGGGCAAAGGTCAAGGTATGGCCCCCGCAGCGATCCTTGCATCGCGCCGACACATAGCTGCGGTCACGGCCAACAAGGATCGTGTCCACCGCGGTCTTCATATTATCGTAAATTCCACGGGCGCAGGCGCCGCCGAAGAAAGCGAACGCCTTGTCATGGGCATCGAAGACCATCTCCTGTGTCTCTCGCGGACAGGCACGCACGAACAGCATCGTGGCCACCACGATATCCAAGGGCGCTGAGTTCCTCGAAAATCCTGATCCGCGTGAGCCGATCCCGCTTCGGTTTGCGCGCATTCGCGGCCGGCATCTCGTCGAGTTCGGCCTTCCAGGGCCCGATCTTCGGCTGCGGCTGGATGCTGCGCTCGCAAGTCAGTTCCGTGACCCCGGTCCGGATCACTTTCCGCACCGTGTTCCGCGACACCCGCAGTTCGTGGCAGATTTTCTTGATCGACTTCTTATCCAGAAAGTGCGCCCGCCGGATCTTCGCTATCGTCTCCACGACCAACATCCCAATCCATGCTCCCTGCCAAACTCGGGAGCATCATCAACATAAGTGTCGGGGGGGGGCATTTTGGACGCCGATTACCCCGCTACGGGGTCAATTTTGCACACCTGTTCACACATCTGGAACACTGACGAGAACGTATCAGCTGCGGTCCTCACCGGGAATCCGGCCCGTAGCGGTTTACGAGGAGCTTCTGCGCCAGCATCCCGATTGGGGCACTGGCATCCGGCGCACTCTGGAGCGACGAATAACGCATGGAATGCCGCGCACGGCCCCGAACAGGAAGTGATTTTTCGGTCGGTCCACACGTCGGGCAAGATGGGCCTGCCGGATTTCACCGCCATGGGGAAACTGGGGGTGACCACGGCATTCAACGGATGCGTACGTCCCGCAGATGATCACCCCCGCCGTTGCCTTGGCGAGGGTAAAACACGTTCTTCTACCTGGTCGAGAGCCGATTTCGTCAGCGGCTCGTTAGGAACAACTGCGGACTTTCTCGATGTCTGGCATAGCGCTGAGGTTACGGCCGCCAGCGAACACACCCTGCATGGCGCGCCAAGGTTCGTAATCCGCAAGGTATTCGAGCATTGACACTGCCACTTCGGCAAACAGCGGGTTCGCACAGCTTTCTTCTGCCAGAACTTGGTTCGACATGTCCTGAAGTCGGCTCAGTTCTTCTTCATTCAGCTTGTGAACTTCTGTCCCCGCTTCCTCGAATGACCGGACAGCGGCCGCCGAGCCACGTTCAAAATGGCCGGTTGACCAGTTCATTGTCGCCTGGGCTGCGGTCTCGAGAACAGCTTTCTGCTGATCATTAAGACCCTCCCAGACAGACATCTTGATCATCGCGCCACCAACGGAACCCGGCTGATGCCAGCCCGGAGTTATTACATGTTGAGTTACTTCCTGAAAGCCCATGACCCAATCGCTCGAAGGAGTCGAGAATTCAGCGGCATCGATAACGCCTCGCTCCAGTGCCTGATAAATTTCAGAGCCGGGAAGCTGAACTTGGGCCGCACCGAGCTGTCGCAGAATTTCGCCCTGCGCACGACCGGACATGCGCACACGCTTGCCTGACATATCTTCAAGCGAGGTGATGGGGGACGTAGAGCGAAGTCCGGATTCGGAACTAATAACATAGTAGGGCAGGTATTTCATGTCGTACTTGCCGTAAACCTTGTCGATCAGCTCAGCACCACCCCAGTTTGTAATCCAATTTCGGTAGTCTTCTGCGCCCAAGAGCATCGGGAATGCACCGATGACACCGAATGCGGTATCTGTCCCTGCCCAGTAGCCAGGCCAGTCCCCTGATGCATCGATGGCACCGGACCGAACTGCATCAAAGACCTGGCCGGAGGGGACGAGGTCGCCTCCGGGAAAGAAGTCAATCTGGATGATCCCCTTCCCGAGGCGGTTCACGGTCTCGGTGAAATGTTCATCGGCTTCGATCAGGTTGATGCTCACCGGCCATGTCGTTGTCATTCGAATCGTCGTTTCCTGCGCGACAGAGCCACTTGCGGCCGTCAATGACGCGGCGATAGTTATGCCGGCCAGAATTTTTCTCAGCCTATTCCTGTAAGTCGTCATGGTCGTTTTCCTCCCTTGGTTTACGACAGTTGCATCCTTCCCTGCCCGCTATTTCGAATAGATGGCGTTGGGCAGAAAGGTGATGATCTCGGGAAAGACGATGCACAGGCCCGTCCCGATCAGTATCAGAACGACGAATGGCAATACGCCTCTGTAAATGTGCATCAGGGTGACATCGGGTGGCGCGACGCCTTTAAGGTAGAACAGAGCATAGCCAAACGGCGGTGTCAGAAAGCTGGTTTGCAAAACAATCGCCACTATCATCACGAACCAGAGCGGATCGAAACCGGCCTCGCGTGCCAATGGCAAGAAGATTGGCAGGGTGATCAGAACGATACCTAGCCAGTCAAGAAACATGCCCAACACAAAGACGATGGCCAGCATAAGCGCGAGGAGCGCATAAGGTCCGAGATCCGCTGCGTCGATCCAGCCGGAGATGACGCGGGTGCCGCCAACGGCGACGAGGATACCGGTGAACGCCGTTGCACCGACCACCACGAAAAGGACCATCGACGAGGTTCGGATAGTGGTGGATAAAGTCTCCTGCAGCAATGGCCACGAAAATTTCCCGTAAGCCACGACCATCGCCAGGGTCAGCATCGCGCCGATCGATGCGGCTTCGGTCGTTGTGGCCCAGCCAGCAAAAATTGAACCGAGCACTGCGATAATCAATAGAAGCGGCGGCACGGCCATACGCAGCAACATGACGAATATTTCGCGCGGATTGGTTTCACCCAATTCGGCCTCGGAGACAGGCGGTCCCAGGTCAGGCCGAAAGCCTGTCAGGACAAGGGAGTAGAGAGCATAGAGGCCCGCAAGCAGCAAACCGGGTATGACGGCGGCGGCAAACAGTTGTCCAACGGAAATTTGTGAATAAGAACCTAGTATAACGAGCATGATCGAAGGCGGAATAAGAATACCGAGGCTGCCACCGGCGGCAATCGCTCCGCAGCTCAATTCCTTTTGATATCCGTATTTTAGCATTGACGGAAGGGCAAGAACGCCCATCACCGTCATGGATGCGCCAATCATTCCAGTGGTCGCGGCCAGCAGGACGGAAATCGCGATCGTCGCAAGAAGCAATCCACCGCGCAGGCGACCCAGCATCAGACGGAGTGCAGTGAACATGTTTTCTGTTACACCGGAGACCGAGAGCAATTGAGCCATGAGGATGAACATCGGTACAGCGATCAGGACATAATTGTCCATCTGACCATAAATCCGTCCGATGATGATGTTGAAGATCGCCGGACCCGGACCGAGAAAGGCGAAGATCACCGACAGACCGCCCAGCACAAATGCAAGCGGATGCCCAGCAATCAGGCCGGCGATCATCCCGCCAAACATCAGGATAGTAAGCGTTTCCGGTGTCATAAAGAGGGTCTCCCCAGAGCGATGGGGCATTTACGGGCCACGGTTGCAACTCCTTGTAAGATCAGCAGAACCGCAGCGATGGGGATCACCGTCTTGATGTAGTATAGCGGAAGCGCCACGACGCCCCAGCTGGTTTCGGAACTGGCCCATGACCTTTCGGCAAATCCCCAGCCATAGACCAGAAGAGCGACGACAAAGGGAAAGAACAGGATGATGAAACCCACAATTTCCAGCCGCGCCCGCGCCCTTACGCTCAGCCGGTCCGTAAAGACGTTGATGGAAACATGCTCCCCCGTCCCCAATGCCCAAGCGGCCCCGAGCATGAAGTGCAGCGCGTAGAGTTGGATCGACACATCGAATGCCCATGGGACAGGTGCCGCGAATATCTTCCGGGCAAAGACGTCCCAGACTGTCAAAATCATTACCAGGATCATACTCCAGGCCACGATCCGACCGATCCAGGAATTAAAACCGTCGATTGCTTTTAGTATTCGCGTCATGTTTCCCATCGCTTACTGTCGTGGCAGTCATCCGAAGTTTGGACATCTATTGTTGCCGCAAAGGAAAGAAAAAATCCATTTGTTACGCTATCAGGCGCGAAAGACGTCGGTACACCCATAACCCCGGATTTAGGAACAGGCATACCGGTCTGGTCCATTATCATTCTGGCACTGTCCCTGGAAATGGCGGCGCGCTCCTCATCCGATAGTTTCGCGATCTTTCTGCAATAGGGCTTCCAACTCGTGTCGGAGTATCTTGCCTGTCGTGCTTCGCGGCAGATCATCATAATCAATCAATCGCACCTCACGCGGGTGCTTGTAGCGGGCCAGCTTATGCTGGAAGATCGCCTCGATCTGCTCGGTGGTAAGATCGGGCAAGAGCGGTGCCACGAAGGCCACGGGAACCTCGCCCCAGTGCCGGTCCGGGCGCCGGACGATCGCAGCGTCGCGGACCCTCGGATCGGCCAGCAGCAACCTTTCGATCTCGGCGGGATAGATGTTCTCGCCTCCCGACTTGATGAGATATTTTGCGCGATCGACGAAATCCACGGTGCCATCCGGGTTGCGCCGGAACATGTCGCCCATGTGAAACCAGCCATCGGCAAAGTCCTTCTTGTTGGCGTCGGGGGCATTCCAGTAACCCGAAAACAGGGTCGGCCCGCGCACTGCGGCTTCGCCCGGATCACCATCTGCGACCTCGCGGCCTTCGCCATCCACAAGACGCACCTCGATCAACGAACTCTGCTGCTTGGACAGCCGCGAGGCGACCTGCCCCGCCGCGATGGTCGAGCCGGTAAACGGCGGCAGCCCGGTTTCTGTCGATCCGAAGCTGTTGACGTATGGCGCGCCGATCAGATGCGTCAGTTCTGCCGCCAGTTCCAGCGGCACGAGATCCAGCATTGCACCCACAAGATGAACGCTGTGCACCCGTGTCTTTTCGGCCTTCATCAGATCCACGATCTGCTCGATGGTGCCGGGCATCAGGACCAGCCATCCGATCCGGCTTGTCGCCATGATATCGACGATGGCACGGGGGTTGAAGCCGTCGATGACATGCACCGCCCCACCGCTCATCAGACACGACAGGGATGCGTCGGCGCTTCCCATGTGGAACAGCGGCGCCCATGCGACAAAGCTATCGTCTGCCCCGATCCCGAGATCCATCCGGTACACGCTGGAGCGGGCAATTTCCGCCCGATGGCTGATCAGCGCGCCCTTGGGCAGGCCGGTCGTTCCAGAGGTGTAGAGGATGATCAGACCATCCTCGGGATCGACGGTCGGCGGGTCCGAGAGGGCAGACGCTTCCGAAACAGCCGGTTCATAATCGGTCTCGATGACCATGGCCGGGAGCTGAAGCCCGGTCGAGCGGAAAAGGCTAAGGTATCTTTCCGAGGTGATCACCAGGCTGGGATCGGCCAGGCCGATGCAATGTCGCAACTCTTCCCTTGACAGGCGCCAGTTCTGCGCTGCGACGATCACGCCGAGACACGCGGCCGCCAGTGCGATTTCCAGGTAGGCGAAGCGATTTTCCGACAGCAGCGCGATTCGGTCGCCGCAGCTGATGCCACGGGCGCGGAACACCTCGGCAATGCGGAGTACCCGGTTGTCCAGTTCGCGGAACGTCACCATCCCCTCGGCTCCGGAGAGAGCGATGGCCGAGGGACTGATCCTGGCTCTTTCGTGAAAGAGACCCCAGACGGTCGCGCGGCTTGCGGCGACGGTTTCGGGCAGGTGCGCGGTCATGTCACCCCCCCCTTCCTCGGGGGCCATGCGCGCGCCGACAGGTTCCCGAACACGGCCGACCGCTTTTCGACAAAAGCGGCCATCCCCTCGGCAAAGTCCGGCGAGCTGGCTGCAAAATGCAGGGCACTCATCGCGACCTCATCCGCATCGTCCAGACTGAGAGATTCGGATCGGTAAATGGCGCGTTTGGTTTCTGCCACGGCCTCGGGCGCGCAAAGCTGAAAGCGTTGCGCGAATTCGAGCGCGCTGGTTTCCAGATCCTGCGGATCACAGACCGAGGTGACCAGCCCGAACCGAAAGGCTTCGTCAGCGGTGAACCGGTCTCCGAGAAGCAGCATCTCGAGCGCCTTGGCGCGGCCGACGATCCGCTGCACCTGTTGCACCCCCGCAGCCGCGGCGACAATGCCAAGCCGCACTTCTGGGAAACCGATCATCACCCCTTTTGCGGCGATGCGAAAATCGCAGTTGAGGGCGAGTTCCAGCCCGCCGCCCAGCGCATGTCCGTTAACTGCGGCGATCGTCGGACAGGGCAGGCAACGAAGGCGGCGGAACACCTCGAGGACGCGAACGAGGTACCCTTTTGCTATGGCCAGGGGATTGCCGCGCAACGGCGAGTCGTCATCCACGAAGCCGGCAATTTCGGCCCCGGCACAGAACGCCTTGCCCTGTCCGGTGACGATCACGGCACGAGGTGGGTTTGCGGCGATTTCAATCAGCGCCGCGTCCAGCGCGTCGACCATTTGCTCGCTCAATGTGTTCCGGCGACCCTCCCTGACCAAGCGAATAACGATCACATCTGACCCTGGATGCTCAAGAACGACAGCGCGATTCAATTCCGAGAATGACTCTGTCATCGGCTTGCACCACCCACCCAGTTAAAAGACTTTTGACTGAAATTTACCCGCTCTGTGGCAGGCAGCCGCCCATTATACCCACGCTGCCTCACTCGCACACCCGTCAAAGCGGCGTGAAGTGACACGCATTGTGGATCATGTAAATTTCCATCCTCCCTGCGCACAGTTCTACAGTCGCTCCTATCGGTTTTGAATAAACGATCTCCCCAACAAAAAACCCTAGAGAATATAGCTCAAAACACAAGGAAGAGTTTCGCGCGACGCCGGAGCCGGTCTGGTTCTGCCAGAAAACGGATGACAGAGTTTGAGAAGGCGGCGTATCGTGGCGAGCGGTCAAGCCTGCCAGAACTTCCAGAAGGAACGATACAGACGTCATCGCCCTGCGACAGCCGGAATCTGTTGATGACCTGCTGACCGGGATCGCCCGTGACGGCGCGCGGCGGATGCTGGCGGCATGCTGCAGGCCGAGGCCGACGCCTTCGTCGCGCAGCATGCCGAAGAGACCCTGCCGGACGGGCGTCAACGTGTTGTGCGGCACGGTTACAGCCCGGAGCGCAGCATCCGGACCGGGAGCGGGGCGCTCGATGTGCGCCGCCCGAAAGTGCGCGAGCGCGCCGCCTCATGCGAATGGCAGAGGCACTTTGCTTCGCCGCGAAATGTACAAAGTCAAGCTCAGGGGCCCGAGCGGTTTCTGTTGAAGCTGGCAGAGCATTGGCGCGATACACCAGTTGAACAGGTGCGGCCCGAGACGATCCGGCAGGCGGCGCGGCGGATATATCCCCGCGCCAAAGAACCGACATGGAATCGGCAAGTGATCAAGCCCACGCGGGCGGCGATCAACTACGCGGCGGAATTGGGCTGGTGCCAGCGCATATCCGTCAAGCGGGTCACCAAAAATCCCGAAAAGAAAATACCGGCCATGATCGAACGGGAGTTCGCCTTCCATGAGCAGGCCAAGAGCGACGGGCTACCGCACCTTGGCGCGCTCTGCATGTTTATGTTCGTCACGGCGGCGCGCACCGGAGAATCATGCCGCCTGACATGGCAGGACGTTGATCTGGGCCACGCGGCGGCCGAGCTGCACCTGTTCGAGCCGACGCCATGGAGCCGCACCGCGCATCTGCCGCCTGACGTGGTGGCCGCGCCGGCGAACATACCGTCCAATCGCAAGTCCGACGAGCTGGTTTTCGGCCACTCGGGCCGGGGCAGTGTCCGAGGGCCATGGAACAACGTTTGCGAGCGCGCAGGCATCGAGTCCCTGACCCCGCACTGTTGCCGCCACGGGTTCGCAACGTCCGTGTTGCACTTGGGCTTTGACCCCAAGACCGTGGCCGAGCGTGGCGGCTGGAAAGATGCGACCACCGTGTTGCGCACCTATGCCCATGCCATGAAGGACCGCGCCGTCACCTATGCACTGTTTGGCACAAGCCTGACACAGAGCATTATTGATGACGATGTAAGAGCAGAAAAACAAAAGGTAAATTCGCAATGACCGCGGCCCCTCGTTGGGAGGGGTGTCCCGCGGGCGCCTCTACCGAAACCCCGTGAAATCAGCAAGTCCCAAAGCACCCAGCCCCGCAGGGTCAGGCGACTTGTCGCGGGGTCGGGGCACGGGCGGGGGTGGCCGCGCGAACACGGGCAGGTTGCCGGGGCGGATCGCCTGACGAAGGCAGTGATCCGAAACGACCCGCGCCCGATTGTCACCGACCGCCGCCAGGCAGCGGTGCGGAGATGTCGTCCTTTGGTGGCCGGATCCGGAAAAAGAGCGCATAAAGCACCGGCACGGCGACGAGGGTCAACACCGAGGCAAAGGCAAGGCCGCCCATGATCGTCACCGCCATCGACGCGAAGAAGGCATCCGGCAAGAGCGGGATCATGCCGAAGATCGTCGTGCCGGCCGCAAGCACCACCGGGCGCAGACGACTGACCGAGCCGTCGATCACCGCCTTGTAATCCGGCACACCATCCGCACGCTGCACGTCGATCTCTTCGACGAGAACGATCGCGTTCTTCATCAGCATCCCCGATAGCGACAGGAAACCGAGCAGCGCCGTGAACGTAAAGGGCAGCCCCGTGAACAGCAGCCCCAGAACCATGCCGGTGACGGACATCGGCACGACAAGCCACAGGATGAGCGGCTGGCGGACCTTGTTGAACATCAGAATCGAAATCGTCAGCATGACCAGAAAGCCGAGGGGAAGCTGCTTGCCAAGGCTTTCCTGCGCATCCCCCGCGCTTTCGAATTCGCCGCCCCATTCCATCGAATAGCCGTCAGGAAGCGGAATCGCCTCGATTTCGGCCCGGACACTTCGGAAGGCTTCATCGGCGGTCAGGTCGCTGCGTTTGCCGCCCATGACGGTGATCGTCCGCTCCCGGTTGCGCCGGTGGACGAGCGCCTCGACAAGGCGGGGCTCGAACCGTTCCACGAGGTTGGCCATGGGGACATAGGATCCTGCCCCATCGGACCACACCGACAGGTCACGAACGCGCTCAATCCCGTCACGTTCTCTCTCGGGAAGCCGCAGGCGGATCGGGATTACCTCGTCGCCCTCGCGCAACTCGCCGACACGCAGGCCGGAGGTGCCATAGCGGACGGTATCGGCGATTGCGCTGCGCGTGGCGCCTGCCAGCCGCATACGCGATTCGTCAACGATGGGTTCGATCAGGATTTCGCGCTGCCGCCAGTCGGTGCGTGGGTTGATGATCGTGCCCGCCGCCTGGTAAATCCGCGTCGCATCGTCGGCGAGCTGGCGCAGGATGACCGGATCGGGACCCGAGAACCGCACCGCCACATCGGCGCCGGAGGGCGGGCCAAAGACCAGTTCTTCGACGCGGACGAGCGCGTTGGGGAACGCGGCGGGCAGATCGCGGTTCAACCGGCTCGCCATGGACGGGATCGCTTCGGCATCGGCCACACGCACGATCAGCTGGCCATAGCTGGCATCCGCCTGCTCGGGATTGTAGGTCAGCATGAAGCGGCTTGCGCCGCGCCCCACCAGGGTCGTCACGTCCGTCACGCTGTCCTCGGCCAGAAGCATCTGCTCCAGCCGTCGCATCTCACGGTCGGTGACATTGATGTCGGTCCCCTGCGGCATCTGGAACTCGACATAGAAGATCGGGGTATTTGACGCCGGAAAAAACGCCTGCCTGACCTGCCCGAAGGCCATTACCGACCACACCGTGATTCCCACGATTGTCACGACGACCAGCACACGGGCACGCAGCGCGAGCCAGAGAAACCCGCGATAGACCCCGTAGAACGCGCCCTTGTAGGGGTCATCGGAGACCTCTTTCGGGGCCTTGAGCAACAGCTTGCCGAGATAGGGCGTGACCGTGACGGCCAGGACCCAACTCATCAACAGCGAGATTGCGATCACCGCGAAAAGCGAGAACAGGAACTCGCCCGTGGCATCCGGCGACAGGCCGATTCCGGAAAAGGCCATGATCCCGATAACGGTCGCGCCGAGAAGCGGAATCGATGTCGAGCTTTCGGTCTCTGCGGCGGCGTCTTCCGGTCTCTTTCCGCGCGCCATGCCGATCACCATTCCCTCGGTGATGACGATGGCGTTATCGACCAGCATCCCCATCGCGATGATCAGGGCACCAAGGCTGATCCGTTCCATCGCGATCTCGAATACCGACATGAAGAACAGCGTGGCGAAAACGGTGAGCGCGAGGGTCGCGCCCACCACCAGGCCCGCGCGCCAGCCCATGGTCAGCATCAGCGCGCCGATCACGATGGCGATCGACTGCCCGAGGCTGACCAGAAAGCTGGAAACGGCCTGATCGACAACGACATGCTGTTCGTAGATCGGGACGATCCCGACCCCCTCCGGCAACGCGGCCCTCAGCCGTTCCATCCGGGCCGAGACCACCTTGCCGACCTCGACGACGTTTCGGTTTGTCAGCGCCGAAACACCGAGGGTAAAGGCCGCGGCGCCGTTCTGCCGGATGATCTGGCTGGGCTGTTCGGCCTCGTCGCGGGTAACGCGGGCGATGTCATGCACCGCCACCTGCCCCACCTCTCCGGCCAGGCCAAGGCGCAGTTCCTCGATCCCTTCGGGGGTCACATAGCCGGGCGGAACCGACAGGCTGATCCGGGCAGGGCCCTCGGTGATCTCGCCATTGGCAAAAACCTGGTTCTCGTCGTTCAGAACGCCCAGCACCTGAGTGGGCGGAAGGCCCAGTTCTGTCAGGCGCGCGGACGGGATCGAGATGGTAATGACCTCTTCGATGAGGCCCTGAACCTCGACCTTGGCGACACCTTCGACGGTCACCAGCCCGACCCGCAGCATCCTGGCCAGGTCCCGCTGTTCGCGTGGGCTCATGCCTTCGGTCGTCACGGCATAGAACATGCCATAGACGTCGCCGAAATCGTCATTGATGATGGGCGTCTGCGCGCCTTCGGGCAGGTCCCCCTCCACGTCGCGGATGCGGCGGCGCATCTCGTCCCAGACCTGCGGAATCTCATCCGGTCCATAGGTCATCTCGATCTCGACGGTGATCTGCGCCATGCCCGGCATCGACTTGGATTCGACCCGGTCAAGTTGCTTCATCTGCTGCAGCGCATCCTCGATGACGTCCGAGACCTCTTCTTCAACCTCGACGGCAGTGGCGCCGGGATAGGGCACGAAGATCAGCGCGGTCTTGAGCGTGAAGCTCGGATCTTCAAGGCGACCGACCGTGTTCAGCCCCCAGTAACCGCCCAACAGGCAGAAGATAATGGCGAGCCAGACCGCCACCGGACGCTGAATGCTTGCGCGTGAGATGCTCATTGTCATGGGTCTATTCGGTCCTGCCAAAAGAACGGGATCAGGGCCCCGAAACGGTCACGGCCTGATTGTCGCCAAGTCGCCACCAGCCGCCGGAAACGACCAGTTCATCGCCCTCGAGGCCCTCCAGAACAACGATCTCGTTATCGAGAGGAAGACCCAGACGGACCGCCCGGCGCGTAACCCGGCCGGACGTTTCGTCATAAACCCAGACGGAGGGCTCTGTTCGGCTTGACGTATCGACCGCCGAAACCGGAACCATGACAGAAAGCGCGTGGTGTTCTGCGAACGCAGTCGAAAGGCGCACCCTGGCCGTCATCCCGGGCAAGAGGCGCGGGTCAACATCGCCGGTGATCGCAAATTCCACGTCGTAGGTTTGCGCCGTCCGGTCAACATCGGTCGCAAAGGATCGAAGCACAAGCGGCGCCGCGTAACCCGGCACTGCGGGAAAACTTGCCTCGATGTCGAAAGCGTCAGGCGACGTTCGTGCAACGGCAGCGAGTTCTTCGGGCAGGGAGATCTGGATCCGCATCTCGCTGACATCCTGCAGGCGCGCGACCGACGCCGCGGAGGTGACGTTGGCATATTCCTCGATGAACGTGCGCGCCACGATCGCGTCGAAAGGCGCGACGATCTGCGTCTGGGAAAGGCGCCGCTCGGCCTCGCGCAAGGCAACATCGGCCTTTGCGAACTCGGCGCGGGCGGATTCGAGGCGGGATTCCGCCGCCACGCCCCGCTCGGCAAGGCTCGACGCCCGCTCGAGTTCGGACTTCGCAAGCTCAAAGGCCGCGCGGGCCCGATCCACGGCGAGTTCAAAATCTATCCTGTCAAGTTCGGCGATCAGGTCGCCCTCGTTGATCCTGTCGCCCGACTCGACCTCAAGGCGCAATACCTGCCCCGAAACCTGAAACGCAATGTCCACAGTTCGCGCGGGCTCGACACGCCCGGCAACGGTGCGGGCACGATTGATGGTGCGGCCCTGGGCGCGGGTGACCTCGACCACAACCTTGGGGTCGGGTTCGGCCACCCCGTTCGCTTCGGCGACCGGTTCCGTTGCATCACTCGTCGCCTGGGCCCATACATCGCTCAGCGACACCGGAAGGAACATGACGGCAAGGATCGCCGCCGCTGCGACAGCAAGAACGGAAGCGGCCCCTTTCCGGCCCCGGCTCTTTCTATTCGAGTTCATCAATCATGTTCCTCAATCATTCGATGACGCGCGCTCGGCAGACCGCGCCACCGTCTGGCACCTTCGGCCTATTACGCGCCCCGGGCGATCCTTATCATTCCTGCCCCTTGCGCGCGGCGACCGCACTTTGCGCAGAACGCATCCTGCGCGGCGTGTTCCCCGGGCCTGCACGGGACATGATCCAGCTTGAAATTATGCCAGCCAACCGGTTTGTATCGAGCGGCAGTTAGTCTGCGGCATCATTCAGGTCAAGTGCTCGATCAAAGCCGCCCCGGCAGGCATATTCAGCGAACACCCGGGCCCTCGTGCTCAAAGACCCCCTCGGCCTTCCATCGTTCCGCGATTTCTCCCATTGCGTCTAGAACGCTCCGCAGGTCGTTGCCGCGCGGCGTCAAGCCATAGGTGACCGCAGGCGGGATCGTCTCGGCCTGTTCGCGCCAGACGACCCCGGCGCGCTGAAGCATCCGCAGACGCTCGGTCAGCATTCGGGTCGATATTCCCGGCACGGCGCGCCTCAACGCCCCGAACCTTTGCGGCCCCTGATCGCTCAGCACCCAGATGATATTGGTCGTCCACGGACCCATGAGCAGACGCAGGATCGAGTCCATCGGGCATTGCGGCGGCGTCTTGGGCATCGGGTCGGCTCTCCTGCCTTAGTTACTTTTAAGTTCCTACTTTAATTAACGATATTATGCAACTATTCCTAATCCGGACAACGAAAGGCAGGGTCTCGAATGGCCTGACCGATGAGGATTATCCGATATGGCCCGTATGCCCACGATGTTCATTCCCCATGGCGGCGGCCCATGCTTCTTCATGGACTGGAATCCGCCCGATGAATGGGACCGGCACCGCCAGTTCCTGGAGGATCTGCCGGGCACCCTGCCCGAGCGCCCCAAGGCGATTCTGGTGATCTCTGGCCACTGGGAGGAACCCGCCTTTACCGTGCAGACCAATCCCGCCCCGCCGCTGCTGTTCGACTATGGCGGTTTTCCGCCGCATACCTACGAACTGACCTGGCCCGCACCCGGCGATCCGGCGCTGGCCGAGCGGGTTCATGAGCTGATCCACGCCGCCGCTCTTCCGGCCGCGAAGGATGCCGCGCGAGGGTTCGATCACGGCGTTTTCGTGCCGCTCAAGGTCGCCTTTCCCAATGCCGATATTCCCTGTGTCCAGCTTTCGGTTGCCGACGATCTCGACCCGGCGCGCCATATCGCACTTGGTCAGGTCCTGGCTCCCCTGCGCGACGAGGGCGTGCTGATCCTCGGCAGCGGCAACACCTATCACAACATGGGCGTGATGATGCGCCGCCTGCGCGGCGGGCCGCGCGGCGACACCGCTGGCCAGGCGTTCGACGCCTGGCTGACCGAGACGATGACCTGCCCCGATCCCGAGGAACGCAACCGCAGGCTCGTGCACTGGTCAGACGCACCGGGCGGCCGCGAGGCCCATCCGCGCGAAGAGCATCTGATCCCGCTGCATGTCGTGGCGGGTGCGGCGGCCGACGATATCGGTCGCAAGACGCTGGAGGATCACGTTCTTGGCGCCGTCGAAAGCGCCTTTCGGTTCGGTTGAACACGAAATCGGAAAAGGAACACAACGCCATGTCCAATACCATCAACGGCCCCTCCATCGTGACCGGCGCATCCGGCCAACTCGGCAGTCAGGTGATCGAGACTCTGCTGACGCAGGGGGCCGAACCCCGTGTCGCAGTCACCCGCGCGCCCGAGAAGCTCGCGGAGGTTCCGTCATGCTGAATATCCCGCCGCGCGAGGGGCCGAGGCCCGTCACCACGCCCTGTGCCCCGCATACCCAGATCAGTCAGAACCCGGATGCCGCGACGGCTCGGGCATTCAGGGACAGGGCCTTCGATTTTCCCTTTGTCATCCGCCAGCCCTCGATGATCTCGGTGCCGGGGGCCGAGGCGCTCTGCCTCGAACACGGGCGCGGGTGCGGCTGCCGCGAGGCGTTCATGATCGGCAGGGAATTCGCCCATGTCCACCCGCCGCAGGACGGCAGCCTGCACATGATGCTGCCCGAGGACGCGGTGCCGGGAATCGTCGATCTTGGCTGGGCAGAGCCGCACCCGATGGCCACCGCCGGCGCGATTCCGCCCACGGCTGTCATGGTCTATGCGCCCGGAAACGCGGCGGAAATCGAAATCGTCGTCGATCTCCTGCGCATCTCCCACGCCTTTGCCTGCGGCAAGCTCGGACGGGTGGGCAACGTCGCTCTTTGACAGGGGCAGCCGCCCCCCCGGGTTGCGAAATCGCGCACGGATGCGATAGCGTGAGCGGGAACAGAATCACCCCCGGGCAGCCCGGGCTGCCCGGGCAGAATGCGGGCCATCCGTTCCACACAGCAAGCGAGCGCCTCGTGAAAAAATCAAGAACCCTTATCGTGGCAGCGATTGTCGTCGTCGCTGCCCTGGCTGGCTTCGTGTTCTGGCAAAACAACCGCGCCGACGTGTTCTCGGAAGGGTTTGCACGCGGCAACGGACGGATCGAGGCGGTCGAGATCGACGTGGCCGCCAAGCTTCCGGGACGAATCGAGGCGATACTGGTGGAGGAGGGCGCGCTTGTCGAGGCGGGCCAGCCGCTCGCCCGGCTCGACACGCGCCAGCTTCAGGCCAATCGCCACCAGATGGCCGCCGAGCAGCGCCAGGCCGAAATCGCGGTCGAGAACGCCAGGCTGACGGTCGAACAGCGCGCGGCCGAGGTGCGCGCGGCCGAAGCCCTG
>LADL02001245.1_pt1 | contig 18565 bp, 19 predicted proteins | sample 619721 | NCBI WGS metagenome assembly LADL02 (sample SAMN03397408, study PRJNA257561) | rock porewater metagenome | biome: terrestrial; feature: Opalinus Clay rock; material: porewater; isolation source: Opalinus Clay rock porewater BRC-3 borehole | place: Switzerland: Mt Terri URL, St-Ursanne ...
GGTGGTTCTGGACGAAAATGACTGCATGGTGGAAATTGCCCGCTTCTTCCTGGACTTCACCCAGAAGGAATCCTGCGGGAAATGCACATTCTGCCGGCTTGGCACCAAGCACATGCTGAGCATACTGGAGAGAATCACCAAGGGTCAGGGCAAGCCTGAAGATATAGAGCTTTTACTGGAGCTGGCCGAGGATATAAAGGCCGGATCCCTCTGCGGGCTGGGAAAAACCGCCCCGAACCCGGTAATCAGCACCATCAGATATTTCCGCCACGAATACGAGGCCCATATAAATGAAAAACGTTGCCCCTCCCTGATGTGCAAGGACCTCATAGCCTATTACATCCTGCCCCAAAAGTGCGAGCGATCCTGCGACGCCTGCGTGGGTAGCTGCCCGGTGGAGGCCATCTACAGCAATGAGAACAGGATTAAGGTAATTAACCAGGAAAAGTGCGTCAAATGCGATAGCTGCATGGTGGCCTGCCCGCCTCAGTACAAGGCGGTTGTTAAGGTTTCACCCCCAGATGAAGTGACCCGGAAAGAGAAGGTGGGACAATGAGTGAGAAAATCAAAATAACCATCGACGGAAAAACAATAGAAACCACGCCGGGCCACAAGATACTCTGGGCGGCCCTGGACAGCGGCATATATATCCCACACCTTTGCTCGGCCCGGGACAATCACTCACCCTCGGCCTCCTGCCGGCTCTGTTTCGTGGAAATAGAGGGTTATGCCCGGCCGATTCCATCCTGCACCGAGGGAGCCTCTGCCGGTATGGTTATCAGCACCCGCAGCCAAAGGATTGACCGGCTGGTCAGGACCGGCTTTGAAATGATCCTGTCAAACCACCAAATAAACTGTAAAGTCTGCCCCAGGAACCGCAGCTGCTCTCTGCAGCAGTTGGCCAAAGAGAGAGGGCTGAAGCTCAAATCAACCAGGCTGGAAAGATTGGACCGCCAGCTGCCCATTGACGACAGCGCCGAAAAAGTTACCCATGACCCCAACAAGTGTGTTCTGTGTGGGTTGTGCGTGAAGGCCTGCAGAGAAAAGGGTGCCGGAATACTGGGCTTTTCCCACCGTGGGTTTGAACGGGTGCTAACCACTTTCCTGGGCGCCCCCCTGGGTGAAAGCGGCTGCGACGGTTGCGCCGCCTGCGCGTCAGCCTGCCCAGTGGGATCGATGACAGTTAAAGCAGCAGGCTGTAAATTGTAAGTTTTAAGTTTTAAGTTTTAAGTTGTAGGTTGTAGGGTGTAGGTTGTAAGTGGTAGGTGGTAGGTTATAGGTTCAGGTTCTAAATAAAAAGCCATCTTATAACTTATAACCTATTACCTATTACCCATAACCCTCAGCCCTGAGTGGGGCCGTTTTTTATTGCATATAAAGCCATCATTTATTCTCTCTAATATTCTGAGCCAGCCCCTGGCAGGCCGACAATTATTTCATCACTTCATCCAGCTGCAGACCAACAGTTCTCCCACCGGGCCACGTCTGTCTCCCTTTGAGTTGATCGACCTGTTGGCGGTAAGGGAAACCATTCCCGTCCTGTATCCCTCAAACAATTCCCTGATATATGGAGTGTCGCTGTTGCTCAGCATTACGTTGCAGCCCCTGCGGGCCAGTTTATCAAATACAATGGCAAGTCTTTCTTGCTCAGCGGCACCGAAGGGCTGATTGGTGAAATCTGTAAAATTAGCCGTCTGACTCACAGGGAAATAAGGAGGGTCAAAATACACAAAATCCCCTGACCGGGCATTTTCAAGAACCACCTCAAAATCTGCCCTGACCAGCAAGGCCTTTCGCAAAGCCCTGTTTGCCGCCAGAAGAGTATCCACGTCAGCAATTTTCGGGCTTTTATAATTTCCGAAGGGAACATTGAATATACCCTTCCTGTTTACACGGTAAAGCCCGTTAAAACAAGTCTTGTTAAGGAAGATAAACCTTGAGGCCCGCTGCACATCACTGAGGTCCTTTACTTTCATTTCCCTTACCAGATAATAATACTCACTGTTGTTCCAGTGCCGGGAGAGATCCTCTATCAAAAGGTCCACCTTGGTCTGAATCATCCGGTACATGTTTATCAGCTCATCATTGGAGTCAGACAGAACCGCCACCGGTGGTGACAGGTGAAAGTAAACGGCCGCTCCGCCAAGAAAGGGCTCATGATACCTTCCAAATGTGGAGGGAAAATACTGCCGGTATTGCTCCAGCATCTGCCGCTTTCCTCCCGCCCACTTGATTACCGGCTGCGGCCTGGCGGCCGACCTCACACCCTTCGTCCTGGTCAGCATAAAAAAACCTCCTTAATTATAAGGGGTAGCCGCCCCTGGTAGCATCAGGCCCTTACGTGAAAAGGGTTGAGACCTATTCTTTAAAAAACATGCACCTTTTTCAAAACCTTCTTATTGCCGGCCACATTTAAAAACCAGCGTATTCCAGCCTTCAGCAGCTCTACATCGTCCTCCATTTTTCCTGCAAGGCCCGGCAGGCCCCCGCCTTCTCTGATGAGATAATTTTTCTTCAGAGCAAATTCCCGGAATCGGTCAACATCAAAGCAAACCAGTTTAAAAAGCCCGGCTATCCTTTTGTCAAGAGACTCCTCCCCGGTAAAATTAACGAGGAAGGGAATCTCCTTAAAAACTGCCTCTACGGTATTGTAGGAATCCATATCCTGGCTGTCCATCCACTGACGTACCGTCCATTCTTTGTCACAATTCAGCCCCAGGCACTTCTGCCTGTCAAAGGCCAATTTAAAGGTATTGGGACCGGCAATATCCACCGGCGCCATCCGGCAGGACCATGGGCGGTCCTGATAAACGGAACAGCCCCTGGAGGTCACAAAGGGACACTGCAGGTTTTCTTCATTCATTTTCAGGTATATAAAAGGAAACTTTATACCGGGCACCTCCAGCGTCTCGGTATATTCCCTGAGAAATGAGGTGGAAGAAATAGCCAGCTTATTTTTAAGGCGTATAACATCATTTGGAGTAAGAAAAATGTTAATATCCCTGCAGCATTGTCCGAAGCAGGCCAGCCCCTCATGACAATCAAACCTGAAGCCGTCGTCAGCGCCGAAGAATTCAGGCACCATCCCGGGGCTATTATTTTCTAAGGACATTTACTTTCTCCTTCTTCACCTCATAGTGTATTAATAGTTTCTACCCCTTCAGCAGTATATCCTTAACCCTATCCATAACGCTTACATCTTCCACATCTTCTTCGGTGTCCCTCACCATGGGTCCAAAACCAAAACCTGCAGCCATCTCGGTAAGAAGCACCTTCAAAGCCTTTATGCGCCTTCTGTAAAACTCCTGATGATCCACATCTTCCTCCGGAACTCCCATTTTGGATCTTAAAACCTCCGGCCCGTAAAGAAAGGGCATAATCATCTGGGCGGTCCGCCTGTTCATCCAACGGCGGCACTGCAGCACCTCGATTACGTAGTTTATAAGCTCAAAATAGAGATCCGACCTTTCATAGTATTCCAGGGAATCGGCATCATCCAGCCACTGGCGGAGCGTCCAGGTTTTGGCGCCGCTTTGCCCGAAACAGAAGGCCTGTTTTTCGGCCATGAAGTATTTTTCCTCTTTAACCCCCTCCGGTAAAAAGCGCACTGCCCGGCCAACCGGATAAGTACGACAATTCCTTGAGCGGACTGGATAAACGGTACACCTGCCATCCTCCATCAGGAAAGCGCAGGGCCCTCTTTCAGCCTCGAAAAGCTTGACATAGGGCCAGCCCGTATGAGGGTCATCCTCCAGTTCGCAATACTGGCCCAGAAATTCCTTCCCCCCCATTCCCAGATGTCTGGCCATGGCCTCAACATCCCAGGGGTCCAGCATTATTTTAATGGTGTTGCAGCACCTGCCCATGCAGCGGGAGTCGCACTCGAAGTTGAAGGTGTCCTCCATGTTAATTTCCGCCGATTTGCCTGTCTCAAGATTATTAACCATATCACGGTGCAATTTCAGGGTCATTTTTTACCCTCCCTGTATATATGAATTTATTGTCCTGACCACAGTGCCGTACTACCTGCACTTGCATAATAAAAAACCTTTTATACTTCGATGAAAACCGGCACTTAACCTCTTACCGGCCTAAAAAATTCTTGTTATATAGCAATATATGCTTGGCTACAAAAAACCACGGATGATCTCCGTGGTCACTTTTCATTATATTACCCAAAGTCTGCTCCCTACTATTTTATATTGACCGGGCATCCCCCAACCCCTTATATCAAGCTATTAATCCCAGTTCTTGTAATCCAGGTAATCATATTTAGGCAGATAGCGTGTGGGCAGGGCCAGGGCGTCTTTCCTGAAGGGCGGGGCCAGTTGGGTTCCGTCCACCACAAACTCCAGCACGGTGGGCCTGCGGTTTTTAATGGCAGCCTCCACCGCCGGCCTGATGTTATCGGGGCTATCTATCCTCAAAGCGTCGGCCCCCATGGACCTGGCCACTGGAACAAAGCTCTCGGGATTGGGGATATCCACACCTATGAAGCGGTTGTTGTAAAAGTCAACCTGATTTTTCTTTTCGGCGCACCAGGCCATGTTGCGAAATACACAGGCCACCACTGGAAGATTATGCTCGACGGCTGTGCTGACCTCATGCAGACTCATCCCCCAGGCGCCGTCGCCGACTATCGCAAAAACCGGAGCCTCAGGGCGGCCCAGTTGAGCGCCCAGGGCCGCGGGATAGGCAAAGCCGGTGTTGCCAAAGGTCAGGGCGGCAATATGTCTGCCCTCTCCTGTAAATTTAAGATAACTGTTGGCGATGGAGGCAACATTTCCTATATCGGTGGATACAATGGCGTTTTTGGGAAGCGACCTGGTAATCTCCAAAAGAGCCCTGCGGGGATTGACGGGGTTGCCTTCAACCATGGCGGTACTTACTGTTTCATCTTCCCACTCTTTTTGAAGAGCAGCTATTTTGACCATGCGGTCCTCGTCGACCTTGGGCTCTGCTTTGAGCGTCAAGCGCCTTAATATTTCATTGCTGGCCTCCAGGGCGTCACCTATTATACCCACTTCAATGGGGTGAGTGCGGGCAATATTTCTGGGGTTTATATCAATCTGGATAATTTTGGCATTCCCAGGGAAATAATTAATATCATACTGGGGCAGGGTGCCGAACACCGACAGCCTTGTCCCGATGGCCAGTATTACATCGGCCTCGGCCAGTGTGCGCATGGCGGCCTTGGAACCCATGTAGCCTATGGGGCCAACCCAGAGGCGATGTTCACAGTCGAAGGCGTCATTGTGCAGGTAAGTGACCGCCACCGGGGCCGTCAGAAGCTCGGCGATTTTGGCCACCACAGGAATGGCGCCGGTATCCACCACCCCCCTGCCTGAAATAATCACCGGATTTTTGGCCGATGCCAGAATTTCAGCCGCCTTATCCAGTGCGTCCAGTGACCCGCAGCCCCTCTGATCCACACGGTACTGGCTTGGCTGAAGAATACGATCTTCACACTGGCCGTAAAAATAGTCCCGGGGTATATCATAAAGAACGGCGCCTCGCTCGGCGTAGGCTATACGGAAGGCGGTTCTAAGGCAGTCGGCGGCCCTTTGGGGGTGAGGAACCCTTATGGTGGCCTTTGTTATTGCCTTGAAAACTGACAATTGGTCACACTCCTGGAAACCATCCCAGCCAATGGTGGGAGTTCCAGCCGAAGGAGAGATAACCACCAGGGGGGTATGGGCCATATTGGCCGCCGCCACCGATGTCACCATATTAGTAATGCCAGGGCCGTTTTGTCCTGTACATACACCGCACCTGCCGGTCACCCTGGTATAGGCGTCCTCCATATGGGCAGCGCTCTGCTCGTGGCGCACGGGTAGAAACTTTATTCCCGCCGCCGGGAACAGGTCCAGCATATCCATAAATGCTGATCCCACTATTCCGGTAACATGATCTACTTTTTCCGCCAGTAAAGTCTCAACAATCGCCTCACTGGGCGTCATTTTTTGCTTGGCCATTTTGCAGACCTCCTATTTCAATCTTCATAGCAACAGGGTCTCTTGAATAATTATTTAATGGCTTCTTCCAATGCCTTTCGCATGGAATCCACTATCCTGTCAATTTCATCCCTGGTGATAATGAGAGGCGGCGCCATGGTGATAACATTATTCTGATCGGGAATACTTCTGGTCATTTTCCCTACCAGAACACCCTGCCGGGCTACCAGGGAAACAACCTTTGCCACAAAATGCTCACTGGCCGGGACCCTGTTATTTTTATCCTCAACCAGCTCGACACCTGCAAACAGTCCTTTGCCCCGGACATCACCCACCGCCGGGAAGCCCTTCAGCTCTTTCAATCTTTCAAGCAAATAGCCGCCCATTTTTTCGCTATTCTCGCAAAGTTTCTGATCTTCTATGATCCTGATGTTCTCCAGGGCGGCCGCGGCAGCCCCGGCACTGCCTCCGTAGGTGCTGATATCTCTGAAATAACTCATCTTGTCACCCGGGTCATTTAGAAATACCTCAAATATTTTCTGTGTGGTTATTGTAGCCGACAGGGGCATGTAGGAGCTGGCAATGCCCTTGGCGGCGGTTATCATATCCGGACTCACGTTCCAGTGCTGGTGGCCGAACATCTTCCCTGTCCGCCCGAATCCACAAACCACCTCGTCCATAACAAGCAGAATCTCATATTTTTGGCAAATTTGCTGTATCACTTCGAAATACTCATCCACCGGCACAATAATTCCCCCACCGGCGGTAATGGGCTCTAGAATCACGGCCGCCACGGTATCCGGTCCTTGAGACAGAATCAAATTTTCCAGTGCCCGGGCGCAGGCTATGTCACAGCCGGGATACGTTTTTCCAAAGCTGCAGCGGTAGCAATAAACCGGTGGAATTCCCATAAATCCCGGAACTAAGGGTTCATATCCCATTTTTCTTTCAGATTGGCCGGTGGCGCTTAACGCCGCCAGTGTGGTACCGTGGTAGTCCCGGTCCCGGTAAATTATTTTATATCTGTCCTTGCCGGGGTATTTCAGTCTATTGTATTGCCTGGAGATTTTAAAAGCCTTTTCATTGGCCTCGGAACCGCTGTTTGAGAGAAAAACCCTCTGCAGGTAAGGAAGCAGCGTGATAAGCTTCTGCGCCAATAAAACAGAGGGCGGGTTACCGGCAGAACCTGCATAGTAAGGCATACGTTTTAGCTGTTCATAGACTGCCTCGGCTATGGAATCCTGTCCGTACCCGACATTGATGCACCAAACCCCTCCAGAAACACCGTCCAGATACTCCCGGCCGTGAACATCCTTTACCATGCAGCCTTTTCCCTCAACCATGATCACCGGCTCCTGCAGCTCGAACAACTTATGCTGCATCATGTGGTGCCACATATACTCCCGGTCCAGCCTGACCAGTTCTTCCGGATTCACGGCGCTTCCCGGCATTATCATGACCCCTTCCTGTGTATTATTTTTTCGGCCACCTGCCTGGTTTCTTCAGCGATGGCTCTTTCCTCGTCAGTGGGGATTACCAGCACCCTCACGGCTGAATCCGGAGAGGATATCTCCAGCTCCTTCCCTTTGACAGAGTTTCTTTCTTCGTCCAGTGAGACTCCCAGATAATTAAGACGGCTACATATCCTCTGGCGAATGTCCGGAGAGTTTTCTCCCACGCCGGCGGTAAATACCAGCACATCCAGACCGCCAATGGTGGATACAAGCGACCCAACACCCCTTGAAGCGCTGTAGGAGAACATATCCAGGGCCAGTCTCGACCCCTGGTGCCCGGCCAGGGCTGCCCCTTCCAAATCCCGAAAATCAGCTGATACTCCGCTTACACCCAATACCCCACTCTTCCTGTTCAATATATTCATGGCCTCTGCCAGGCTTACACCCTCTTTCTCCATTAAAAATGGTATAATGGCTGGATCGATGTCACCGCAACGCGTACCCATTATTAAACCCGCCAGAGGGGTAAAGCCCATGGTGGTATCAAGGGACCTGCCCCCGCCAATGGCGCACAAACTGGCCCCGTTGCCCAGGTGGCAGGTTATTATTCTCAGGCTTTCAAGCATAACATTAAGCATTGAGGCGGACCTGGCTGCCACATAACTGTGGGAAATGCCGTGAAAGCCGTATTTTCTTATACTGTGATCATGATACATATTATGAGGCAGGGCGTACATAAAGGCATAATCGGGAATTGTCTGGTGGTAGGCGGTATCCAGCACCGCAACCTGTACAGCGGCAGGCATCAACTTGCGGCAAGCATTTATTCCTGACAGGTTTGGCGGGTTATGAAGGGGCGCCAGCGGGCTGCATTTCTCCAACAGCTTCAATACCTCGTTATCAACTGCAACGGACTCCCGGAAATAGCAGCCGCCGTGAACCACCCGGTGGCCAACGGCATGTATTTCACTGACATGATTTATCACACCCCGCTCACCGGTAAGAAGCCGTAGAATTTTCTCCACCGCCTGATCATGTGTGGTCAGAACTTCCCGGCAAACATGCTCCTTTCGTCCGGCAGCAGCGTGCGCAAGGCTGGAGTCTGAGGAGCCGATACGATCTGCCAGCCCCCCGGCCAGCAGCAAATTGTCCTTCATATTAAAGAACTTATACTTTACAGTGGAACTGCCACAGTTCAGCACCAGTATCCTCAAAATAATTTCTCTCCCCAATAATCATATCAGGTTCAAACATCATGTGGTTGGGTCGTCCGTACCAGATTTCTTATAGTAGTTAGTATAATTTATCCTTGTTATTTAGTCAACTACAGTTTGTTCAGCCTTCAGCTGTAAATCATAGCCATTTTGTCACCCACGCACAGGTAATTCCGATAATAAAACTGGACAAAACATAAATGCCAGCAGTGGCTTTTTTCCCTTTTTCCAGCAATTCCAGAGTTTCATACTCAAAAGTGGAAAAGGTTGTAAAGGACCCTAAGAAACCAATTCCTATTCCTAGATTTACCTCTTGACGCAAGGATGCAAAAAGTAAAGGGTGAAACACCACCAATCCCAGCACAAAACTTCCCAGTGTATTTATAACCAGCGTACCCAGAGGAAAACTGCCTTTCCAGTTATTATTGATGTATTTGCCCAATAGATACCGGGCTGACGCTCCCAGGAACCCCCCGGCGCCTACTAAAATTATGCTGTTCAACTGTTGCCCTCCCCGGCTCTGATTCTTTCATCAATTGATGACGAAACGGCTATGCCTATATGTCTGCCTGCAAAAGCCAGCAAAAGTCCGGCGAAAAAGCTTACACCAATGTAACCTAAGAGTAACATGGGTGCCTTGTAGGCAAGATTTACCGCCTCAACGCTTACAGATGAAAAAGTGGTAAAAGCTCCGGTAAAGCCTGTCGATATGGAAAGCACCAAAAAGGATCTGTGGAAAAAATATCTCAGGGCCAGGGTCAGAAATAAAGCCAGAAAAAAGCTTCCTGACAGATTTACCAAAAGTGTTCCCCAAGGGAATACCGAATTGGAGTTTATCGGTATATATATATAGTAACGGGCAAGGGCTCCCAAAAACCCGCCAATCCCAACGCTTAATAAATTCATCTTTAAAATCTCCATTATCATTTATAAGTTTTGTGATGAACCGCCGTTTTTACCTTGAAATAAAAGGTTACCGGCTTTTTTGGATGGGTACTGACATAGCGAGAAATTTAAGACATCGGTGGCTAACATTATTTTCACGGGTCAAGTATAACAAAAATATACCATAGGGAAGGGGTTAACCCCTTCCCTGTTTGAAGTGCGATTAAAGAAACCTGATAGAGTTGTTAAACCTTAGAATCTACACATACCGCCCCTGCGCCCAGAACCCATTCCACTACCGCCTGCAAAGCCCTGCTGTCCTATTTTGGCTAATTGTTCCCGGGTAAGTACAGAACTCATTTGCTCACGGCAGCTCTGGGCCTGCTGGTACACCTGGTTACGCAGACTGTTTACTTCACTGACTGCGGCATTCAACTTGTTCTGATCGGGATTTTTCTCCCATTGCAGCTGCCTCAGATCCAACATGGACTTTTGCAGTTTGGTACGAAGCTCCTCCCTGGCTATTGTAGCCCACCAAAACATGCATAATTTCAGCGGCTCTTAGTTTATTTTAACCATAATTGCATGAAAGCTTGAAAAATAAACTGGGAAATGTTTCTGGCTGTTCATTGTTTAAGCAGCTAAAACGCTAGCGGGAAGGCTTACATAAATGAAATTATGTAAAAACAGTCCTATCAGTAATTGTTCTTTAGTAAAGTATATGATACATTAATCAGTATATAATGATGTAAGTATATATACAATAAGCTGTAATATAGCCAGAAAAATAATTTGGGAGGGTGTCTTTATGGATATCAAAGTACTGGGGCCCGGTTGCAAAAAATGCAAAGAATTGGAAAATGAAGTTAAGAAAACGTTGGCGGAAATTAATATTGAGGCCAATGTCGAAAAGATTGAGGATATGGACAAAATCATGCAATACAGCATTATAATGACCCCAGGTCTGGTTATTAACGGGAAGGTCAAGGTATTTGGGCGGGTCCCCTCACGCAAGGATATTGCAAAATGGATTAAGGAAGAATTGCAATAAAAAATACTTTTTGTATTACAGCATCAAGATTTAAATTAATTTTTTAAATGTTGCCTGAGATTAATTTCGGCATTTTCTTGGTTTAAGAGTAATAATACTTATTGATTTTTATATATAAGCAGATTATTATATAATTAATCACTTATATATAATGGGGGTTGAGACAATGAGCATCACAAGTATCTTAATGAGCGGCGTTTATGAACTGCTGGAGTATCTGTCGGCCCACGTGCTGACATGTCTGGTGCCTGCTTTTTTTATCGCCGGCGGTATAGCGGCGGTGGTTTCCACAGGATCGGTTCTAAAATATTTCGGACCCAGTGCTAAAAAAACAATGGCCTACAGTGTTGCTTCAGTTTCAGGAGCGATTTTGGCGGTGTGTTCATGTACGGTACTGCCCCTTTTTGCCGGTATTCATAAAAAAGGAGCGGGTTTGGGCCCCGCCGTCACATTCCTTTTTGCCGGTCCGGCCATAAACATACTGGCGATAGTACTCACCGCCAGGAAAATGGGGTGGGAGCTTGGGCTTGCCAGGGCCGTCGGAGCCATTACTTTTTCTATAGTGATTGGATTATTAATGGCCCTAATCTTCCGGAAAGAAGAAGAGAATAAAGAGAAAGACGAGAATATGTTTGCCGGTGAAGAGGGCAGACCCTTGATCCATTTACTGGCCTTCTTTGGAGTGCTGGTAGCTATACTTCTTTTTGGCACCTCTGACATTCCCTTGTGGTCCAAGATAGCCATAATCATTACGCTTTTTAATTCAATGGCCCTGGTGCTGGCATTCTGGTATACCAAAGAAGAGGTCATGGACTGGCTTGTAGAGACCTGGAAGTTTATAAAAATGATTTTCCCGGTTCTTTTGATAGGTGTTTTTGCAGCCGGGTTAATCAAAGCTGTCATACCGCAGCAATGGGTGGAAGTTGCCGTGGGCGGCAACAGCCTTATGTCAAACATCGTGGCATCGGTTTTCGGGGCGCTTATGTACTTCTCAACTCTGACTGAAGTGCCTATAGTTAAGGCCTTACTGGACATGGGCATGGGAGAAGGCCCGGCGCTTGCTCTCCTTTTAGCCGGACCGTCCTTAAGCCTGCCCAACATGATTGTCATTAGCCGGGTAATGGGAGTAAAGAAAACATCGGTCTACGTTCTGCTGGTAGTTGTCCTGTCAACCTTCACCGGTATGCTTTTTGGATATCTTGTGGACTAGCGACCATCGGTCTGGCCTCCCGGTTTTTTTCACCCCTTACTATAGTTATGCTGGCCATTATCCTCTCATTCAGATGCCAATAATGGCCTGGATCTTGCGATGGCCGCACACTATTTTCCGGAGACACAATGATTTACAAAAATAGGAACATAATAAGTTATAGGGGGGTGCAAATTGGAATTCTATGTTAAGATATTTAAGGCGCTGGGAATAAGCCAACCCAGGATATCACAAGAATTGGTCAGCGGCCTCAGTCCCTGCACACTGCCCACGGTGGTTTTTGTTGCGGGATATGTCGGTGGATATTCCCAAATATCAAGAATAAGAGGATTTGTAATATCTCTGGCCTTTGTTTTGGGCCTGTCGCTGACCTTTGCCTGACGGGGCTATGGCGGCAGCCATTGGCGGGCTTTTTCTGGAAAGTAAGGCTCTCTGGTACATTATAGCGGGCATACTTATTATTATGCGCGCTAATCTGTTGGGGTTGTGATGGTGGCCATAAATTCGCTGACAATGTTGATTTTGTACGCGCCGCTGGGCAGCCTTCTTCTGGGCGTATCTGATATAACCGTGCCCTTTGCCACTTTAGCCTATGCTATATTGTTTTATGTTGGAGTTGCACTGGTGGCGGGATACTTTATCCGCGGCAACCTGCTGAAAAGAAAGGGAGTGGAATGGTACGAAGCCGTGTTTTTAAAACATACCGGCAAGGTATCTCGCCCTTGCTACCGTGGTGGGTGCTTATTGAAGTCCCCTTGATGCTGATGCTGGTAAGGATATGTTTGCGTACCAGACACTGGTTTACAGCCAAGACCCCATCGGCGGCAAAAGGAAGATAATGATGACCGATCATACTCTACAGTATAACCTTATAAACCATGATAGCAGGTTAGTGGAAAAGAGGCCGTAGCTTTATGAAAATAGCTGTATTTGCTGATGTTCACAGTAATCTTTATGCTTTACAAGCAGTATTTAAAGATATTGAGGACAGGGGAGCAGATTGTTCATATTGTGTCGGTGACCTGGTTGGCTACGGGCCGCGACCAAGTGAAGTAATAGAACTAATCAAATCAAAAAATATACCCACAGTAATGGGTAATTATGATGATGCCATTGGCAACGCGCGTCTAGTATGTGGCTGTGACTATAAAGACGAGGAGTCCCTCAGACTGGGTGAGAAGTCTATTTCCTGGACCATGAAAAATACAGGGGATGAAAGCAAAGCATTGTTAAGAGGATTGCCAGGCGAAATAAGAGTAACTATTTCAAATTATAGAATTTTATTAATCCACGGCAGCCCAAGAGCGCAAAATGAATACCTGGATGAAAACGCCCCGGGGGATTACCTTAACCAATTGCTGGTAGAAAATGCTGCAGATGTTTTGGTTTGCGGTCACACACATATTCCGTATGTAAAAAAAGTGAAATCCGGTTTAGTAATCAATGCGGGCAGCGTAGGCAAACCAAAGCACGGCAACCCTAATGCCACTTATGTGATTATTGATTTTATAGGCGAAATGCTAAACACCAATATAATAGAAGTAGAGTATAATTTCGAAGATACAGCCACCGAGATAGAGAAATTCGGTCTTCCCCACGAATTCGCCCGTATTGTGAGAACGGGAAAAGCATAATAAAACTCCTACCATCATGGCAGGAGTTTTGTATTTATACCTATCACTGTGTCCTCATTAATTTTATGCGGAAGGCGTACATGTCGGCCCTGAAAATACCTCTCAGATACTCCACCAGGTTATCCGAAGAATCGTAGGTAAGGCGCTCTATTAAAAGTACGCTTACCGATTCCTTTATTTCCAACAACTCGGCTTCTTCCCTGGTGGGCTGCACACTGGTGATCATTTGATCGGCCCTCCAGAGCTTTATGCCCAGCGAAAGTTCCAGGAGGTCATATATAGCAGCATTGTTTAAGTCAAATTCTTTCAGTTTCAATCCGATATCCAGGGGATAGTACTGTTTCTCAATTGCTATGGGTATATTATCGGCATATCTCAGCCTGTCAATTTTGTAAAATTTATCCACTCCAAGGGTATTGCCCACACTTTCCGGGGCTGTTTCGGCACCCTGGTATAAAAGCCTTGTGCCGGGCTTCATGCCCATTTCCCCGACTATCTCATTATAGGTAGTTATACTGCCCAGCCATTCCTCCACGGGCTTATGGAATATAAATGTGCCTTTACCGTGTTTCTTTTCCAGTATCCCTTCCTGCACCAGAGCCGATATAGCCTCCCTAACCGTGGACCTGCTGACCAGAAACCGGTCCATCAACTCTCTTTCACTGGGTATCTTATCTTTGAAGTTGTCGTTTAAAATCTCGCTGGTCAATATATCCTTTAATTGCATATGTAGCGGCATACCGCTTTTAAAATCCAGTCCCAAAAACAGCCCCCCAGGTGATCATGATGTACGTATGTGCAATACGTTTATTATACATGTTGAGGGCAGAAGAATCAACTTCATCTGCTTTTTTTAAGCAGCACGTCCACCGCATACAACTCTGCCTGAAGGAACGGCTCTTCAAACAGCCTCTCCAAAATTACCAGCAATTTTCTTCCAGGGCGGCCTCCCGGCAAGGCTGCGGCAGGAGTATGATCCAGTGCGAACGCCGGAACAGCCTGGGTTTCCAGCCTGGGGGCTGTGGCCAGGTAGAGGTTGGCTGCGGCCAGGGATTTTATCAGGGACCCGAAGACCTCGCTTTCCGACATGAAAATATTGTCTCTCCCCACCAGGCCCACTATGTGAGCCTTCTCAAGAGCTTTCAGCATTTCATTGCGGACGCCGCAAATGATTAGCTTTTTCCCTTCATTAGCGGCCCTTTTGATGAAGTTCTCCAGTATCTCCAGGGAAGTGATATCAATGAAAGAAACATGCTTCAGTTTGATAATAAATACCCTGGCATCCCCCGAAAAGGCCCCTGACAATTTTTCGTCCAGGTCCATAGAGGATCCGAAGTATAGATTGCCCTCCAGCTGAATGGTAGCCACCCCTCCGGGCCGACTAACAGTTCCGGTTTCGGCCTCCCTGAAAAGGCCATTGCCTTCAGGGGCATCCAGTATGCGGACACAGGCGCTTCCTGTGTTTTTGAGGAACAGCAATATGGAAATTATCACACCTGAATATATGGCATACTCAAGGTCGGGGGCGAATATGGTGGCCAGAAAGGTAACCACCAGCACAGTGGCATCGTTTTTATTTGAGTTAAAAACCTTTTTAACGGCATTCCTGTCCACCATGGAATAAGCCACCACCATAATCACTCCGGCCAGAGCGGCGCTGGGTATAAACTTGGCAAAGGGGGCCAAAAAAATCAGTATAACAAGTACCGCTATACCTGCCAACACCCCGGCCATCCTGGTCTTACCGCCGTTCTGGAAGGTGATGGCAGATCTGGTGAAGGATCCTGAACCGGCTATGGAACCGAAAAAGGCCCCGCCTATATTGGCAACCCCCTGCCCTATAAATTCCTGGTTGGAATCCAACTTCTGCTGTGTCTGGGCTGCAATGGCCTTGGAAATGGATACCGCCTCCACCAGTCCTATAACTGCTATAACTGCTGCGCCTCCAGCCAATGATCTCAGGTAGTCAAGATTAAAACTCAACATACTGAAGGGAGGTATGGCCGAAGGAATGTCTCCCGTGAGCTTTATTCCAAATCTCCCCAGATCCAGAAAGATCACTGCCAAAACGCAAAAAACAAGGCCCAGCAGCGCCCCGGGAAGATTTTTGTTTACTTTTTTAAGCGCCACTGTCACCAGTATGGTGGCCAGACCCAGGCCCAGAGCGATATAGTTGGTCTGATCAATGTGGTTTACTGTCAAAATCACCTTTTCAATAGTTGAGAACTCTCCATGGGGCAGCTTTATACCCAGAAGCTGATTAAACTGACCCAGTGCGATGATTACGCCCGCCCCGGCTGTGAAGCCCACTATCACCGAGTGGGAAACATAATTCACCAGTTTGCCCAACTTCAGTACACCCAGTAAAAGCTGTATTGCACCCACCATAAAAGTCAGCAAAAATACCATCTGGTAAAAATTTGGCCCGCCCACAAAGGCCCCCATTGTGCCTGCAATCAGCAAAGATATGGCGTTGGTGGGGCCGGTGGCCAGGTGGTTTGAATTACCGAAGGCCGATCCCAGTATGGAAAGCACAATTGCCGAGTAAAGTCCATAAACAGGATCAACTCCGGCAATTATGGCGTAGGCCATGGACTGGGGGAGGGCAACAACCGCCACCGTCAGGGCGGCCATCAGGTCGTTCCGGATATACTCCTTTTTATAATTCGCCACTGTGTCCATCAAAGGAAAAAATCTTGTTAAACCCAATCCTTCTCACCTTCTAAAAAGAAAATTAATTCACGTACTGAGGTGTATTTTTACTATTTCTAACCTTAGCAACTACCCTCCTTTCTAGCTAGATTCTTTTAAACATTATGCTTAGCCTTGCTGTTAAGATTGTGATTTATATAATTACCAACCCTAATAGTGATAGTAGTATGTTTTAGATAAAGTTCTATTATATTTGAAATGATCCTCTTTTTTATAAAAATTTACCGAAAAATATTGTTTCATTTGTCACTTGCACTATATATTGTGAATTCATTATTACAGAATAAAATATTAAACATGGACCTTGTAATTGAAATATCAATTAATTGTTGGGCATTAGCTTAATATAATTACTAAAAATCAAGTATCTATAATAAGCCTAAACCCCCCTGCCTCAAGGTGGGGGGGTTTAGAGAATATACAAGGCGATCATGGGTTACTTATGGTTTAGCTGTAATTGCTTCAGCTTGAGTTTTAAATTCCTGGGAGGAAAAACATCCCCCTTGCTGTTCTCAATAAGTACCTCCGCCCTCATTATTTCCGCCTCATAGAAGGGCTTTTCCAAAACCCTCTCCATCCAGCTTTTAAATGAGCTTAACATAATGACCATCTCCTGTGTATTAATCGTTTACCTGATATCATGATACTCCCATGATGTTATACATTGAATAGAAAAGTGCCTAGTTGTTATATTTTAATGTCGAACGTTTCACAAGGATAGGGAAGATAAAATGGATTTTCACAATAGCTGCTTATAAAAAATCAACTTATTGACCGGGGAATATACGTTCGATATAATTTAATTATTATATAAATAATTGAGGAGATGCGAAATGGATAAGGATCAATACCCGCCTGACCTTAAAATGGTGATTGACCTTCACGGACATCTCTGTGCAGGATCGGCAATAGGCTACAGGCTGTCCCAATACGCCCTTAAACTGGTGGATAAGGGCGACGGCCTCACCGTGTATTCGGGAGGCGGCGGCTGCCCCCTTGACGCAATCGAGATACTGACAGGCTGCAGCCGTGGAAAAGGAACAATTGTAATTACCGGCCAGCAAGGCTGGGGATTTTATGACAGCGCTGCCGAAGAAGGTTTTCTTTTCACCCTGAAAAAAGAACTTTCACTTTACAATTCCGCTGACAGGGAGGGTTTTATCAATACTCTTCTGGCACTGCCGGAGAATGAAATGTTTAATGTGGAACCCTTTGAGCCACCTGCCTTATAATTCAAAACAGGGAGAGATTAGAAATGGAAATGTCCACTCTCCTGGAAAAAATCAGGACCAGCCAATGGTATGACAATCAGATTGTCCACGTAGAAACCATCCAGCCCAGGGAGGCTTTTTTTGCATCTCTTTCACACCCCCTTCACCAGAGCCTGGAAGACAGCCTGGAGAAAAAGGGCATTAAAGCCCTATACGTTCATCAGGTCAAAACCATCGAAAATGTAAGGGCGGGACGTCACACAGTGGTGGTGACACCCACTGCCTCCGGTAAAAGCATGTGTTACAACCTCCCGGTGCTGGACAGTATCCTCAATAATCAGGAGTCCCGGGCTCTTTACCTTTTCCCTACCAAGTCCCTGGGCCAGGACCAGCTGGAAGTACTTTCAGGATACGGCCTTCCGGTTACCTCAGGGATATATGACGGAGACACTGCCAATGATGACAAGCTTTTCCTGCGAGAAAACGCAAGCATCATCATCAGCAATCCAGACATGCTGCACCGGGGAATACTGGCCAATCATCTTAAATGGCACGGTTTTTTCTCCAGCCTGAATTTTATTGTAATTGACGAGCTGCACAATTACAGGGGGGTTCTGGGAACCCATGTGGCTCACATTATCAGACGGTTGAGAAGAATATGCGGGCATTACGGATCCCACCCGGTCTTCATCCTCTGCTCGGCCACCATCGCTAATCCATCCGAACATGCCTCCCGCATCACCGGCCTGAATGTGCAGCTTGTGTCTGAAAACGGCGCCCCCAGGGGAAAAACCAACTTTGTGCTATGGAAGCCCCCTCACCGGGTTCCTTACATAAAAGAGACCTCCAGGCTTCTCAGCCTGTTCATGGACAGCCGGCGAAGAACCATTACCTTTTCCAGATCCAGGCAGGTAACCGAAAGGATACTAAGATTTACCCGGGAGCAACTGGACTATAAACTGGCGGCCTCGGTGGCGGCATACCGGGGAGGATATCTTGCTTCCGAAAGAAGAAGTATTGAGCAGGCGCTATTCAGCGGAAAACTGCTGGGTGTCATCAGCACCAATGCACTGGAACTGGGAATAGATGTGGGATCACTGGATGTTTGTATCATCGCCGGCTTTCCGGGAACAATAGCATCCACCTGGCAGCAGGCTGGCAGAGTGGGTCGAAACAGCAGAGACTCCCTGGTAGTATATATAGCGGTGGAAAACCCCCTGGATCAGTATTTCCTCCGTAA
>LADL02000847.1_pt1 | contig 18408 bp, 19 predicted proteins | sample 619721 | NCBI WGS metagenome assembly LADL02 (sample SAMN03397408, study PRJNA257561) | rock porewater metagenome | biome: terrestrial; feature: Opalinus Clay rock; material: porewater; isolation source: Opalinus Clay rock porewater BRC-3 borehole | place: Switzerland: Mt Terri URL, St-Ursanne ...
GACGGCGCGGCGCTCGGGCGCGAGATGGCGGCGCGGCTTCTGGCCGAGGCCGGCCCGGGCTTTTTCGACTGGCGCGGCTGAGCCACGGGCGCAACAGCCCCCGGCCATTTTCCGCCTTGACGCCTTTGCCGCGCTGGCATACCTAGCCCCCGGTCCGGCGGAGTAGCTCAGTTGGTTAGAGCAGCGGAATCATAATCCGCGTGTCGGGGGTTCAAGTCCCTCCTCCGCTACCAAATTACCATAATAATCTCAATATCTTGCGTGTTGTCTATGGGCGGACATCGGGCCATTCGAAGCCTTCGGGTATCACTCGGGTATCAATTTGCGCGACGGGTGTACTCGCAGCATCGTGCAGCGACCCTGCGGAGCGCCGAGGCTTGAAAATCCTCGTGTCGGTGGTTCGATTCCGCCCCCGGGCACCATTAAAACCAAATAAAATCAAGTATATAGCTCGAAAACTGAGATCTCAGGAAGGCACGGAACCTGCTGTGGGTATCATTTGGGTAGCATTTCGGACCCCTAATAACTTGCACCCCTTGCCGATCCGCGCGGCAGGGCAGCGTTATGGTGTCGTGATAAAAGCTAGCTTCCGTCCAAACCGATCCATCGGGAAACGGCATGGTCTGCGAACCGTTCGCCTCGTTCTCGTATTTCTTCTTCGGTCCACTGCGTTTTCTCGATGAACCACTTGTTCAAGAACAAGCCCGTGTGCTCGGCGAATTTCGCTTTCTTCTCATCGAAGCCCTTGTTTCCCGATGAGATGTTCAGACCGCCAGTGAGCAGCGTAAGGTTGCCCAAGGTGTGCAGGATGGCGTTTCGTGCGATGGCCTTGCTGTCGTCATCCGACGGACGACCAGTCGTTCCGTCCTCATAGGGCCAGTCATCGCCCCATGACTGCGGCATGACGTGCTCGACCCACAGGTTCGGGGGTTGGTCGGACTGCTCGGCGAGTTTCGACCTGCTTGCGAGTTCCAGTTCCCACAGGATGTCGGTCAGTCGTGGGCGCGGCGAAATCGCATAAGCGTTCTCGTTCAAGATGCCGTGCCGAACGTCGCGGTCGGTGGGAAACCGGCTGCTGACCCCTGCCTTCTTCGAGAAGTAACCCTTGAAGCTTGCAACCGATACGCCGTTTTCAAGGAACTCGGCGGCGATGGACTGGAACACCTTGTTGAGGTTCTTGGTCGTCAGATTGCAGAGCGTTCGACGCACCAGATAGGAATAGATCAGTTGTGCCAGTTTCTCCCGTTCCTCGGGCGGCACATCCTCCTGCCCCATCTGCAAGGCCACCGGGTAAACGGTGGTCACCTGCCATGTGGTCAATTTTCGCCCGAGCCACATCAGGGACGGATCGCCGTTTTCTTGCCCTTCAAGGGTTCGGTAAACAGGAGCATACCGTTCAAGGAGTTTCAGCTCATCCTCGACGTTTTCGAAACGCGGTCTGCCCTTCGGCACAGCGAAGTCCCGATACTCGGCGTATAGCTCGCGGATCGAAATCTTTTGGCCAGTTTCGGCGACAAGCATATGAGCAAGGAAGTGATCGAGGCGCGGACGTTTTGGGCGGGCGTTCGGTGCATCCCCACGCCACCACGGATGATCGAGCGGGTCCCACAGCTTCTTGTAAAGCGTCTCGACCTTGGCCTTCTGCTTTTCGGCGCGGTGGAAGATGTTGTTGCGCACGAGGTCCATCGCCAACAGCGGCTCGCCCTTTGAGTTCAAAGTCTCGAAGATCACCTGCGCGTCGTCACTTTCGCCAAGCGTGATGACCACCAGCTTCAAACGATCCAGCAGCGCACTCAGGAGCGCCTCCAGACGCGCTGACACGTCCTCGGGCGTGATACCCTCGTCGATATGCCCCTCGGCGTCTTCTGGCTCGTCTGACGCGCCCTCGAAATCCTGAGGGCCGTGCTGAACGAAATCCTCGATCCACTGCCGGAACAGGTGATAGGCGCGAAACGCACGTTCGGGCCGGTTCTTCGGCACCGACTTGCCCCAGAACAGGGACTTGTATTTCTTGTCCGCCTCGGCGGCGGTCAGATCGACGATGTCGTGGAACAAGTCTCGGTCGGAGGGTGTGGGCGTCAGCTTGAACCGCGTCAGCGGGTCGGTGTCCTTGCTCTGTGGAACGTTGGTCAGATAGCCGTTGATGTGGTCGATGAAATCGACCTGATCGTGATTGCGTGCCACCTCGCGCAATGCCGCAAGAAACAGTTGGAACGTGGTCAGCCTTTGCTGCCCATCCACCACCTGCACCGTGGGCGTGAAGGCGAATTTCGCGCCGCTATCGACCGGGGCGAGGATCAGCGCGCCCATGTAGTGTTCAAACTTGCTTTCGCCTTCCAGCACCTCGGCGGCCTTGGCGGCGACATCCTCCCAGAAGGGGACCAGACGTTCATCGCCCCACTGATACTTGCGCTGGTAGAGCGGAACCATGAACCGGCGCGCTTCCTTCAATACGACTTCGACCGGGTGATCGTCAGCGTCCATCGGCAATACTCCCAAAAATCTCGACCTCGTCGCTTTCGCGCGGCAGTTCCCAGAACTCCACTTCCGGCGGGATCATGTGGCTTTGCGTGCGGCGGAAATAGGTGAGCAGGCTTTCGCCCGTGCGGACGCGCAAGCTCTGCTCTACGAAGAAAATCTTGCGATACATCGGCGGGGCCATGTGGAAGTAATACATGGCCACGGCGAAATTATGGACCTTCGCCACCGGGATATTGTTCCCCTTCGTCCAAGTCATCGACTTGCACTCGACGATCACGGGTGGCTGATCCGAACCGAGGTCGAATGTGTGCATCTTCTTCTCGTTACCGAGACCACAGGGCACCTTGTGGTTCACGTGCAACGGGATGCCGTGAGCGGCGAGGATGGCGCGGGCACGTGTCTCGAAATCACGGCCGACATGGGCGTTGCTGATCGATCCTTCGCGTTGGAAATTGGTCATCCGCTGCACTTCCAACATGCAAAGCCAAAAACGGGTTGTCCCCCAAATACGAAACCACTCGCGAGTTGTAAGTGACGTAAGAAAGCTCTTGCATGGCTGATGCTTCGGATCTTCTGCGCGCTTTGCTCAGACAACTTCGACCACCGTATCATAGAGACCGTAACGTGTGAGGCCAGAATGACTGTCGATGCCGCTGTATGATAGCGAGGCGTCTTCGTATCTTCGAAAGGCGAAAACAGCTTGGTTCATATACTCAGTGTTGAAAACCTTTAGGCGAACAAGCAAGTGGAAGTCAGCAACAGTCAGTCCCGTGACGCTCAAAAATAGGTCAGGTTCCAGTTTCGTTATTACATCTTGGAGCGTGTTTTCTCGAAAATCAGTCAGATACATGAACGCAGGTATCCGAGTTGCAAATTTGACTAGCTTTTCTTGAACAAGCTTGCGCTTCGATTTGAACTCCTTTTCCTCGGCAGAAAGCTCTTTCTTTTCCTTTTCCGTGATGTCGCCTGACTTCGCCTTTCCTTTTAGCTCTTTTACCTTCTCGCTCTTACTGATGATCGTTTCAATTACGTGGTCGCCGAGCGCCCGCCATCCTTCGATGCGTTCCACAGCCTTCATGGCTTCGTCATTGTCCATGATGCGGCGCAGGGTATCGTTATCGACGTTCACCAAAAGCGCGCTTTCCCATTTGCGGGCGAGCAGTGTCGCAGAGGTTCCGGCCATCGCAATGTCCAGAATGCCGCCAGCATCAATCTGGGTCATGTTCGCGCCGTCGTATGCCAGCACGGGCAGGAACGATACAAGATCACGAACTGCGTTCTCCGGATTGGGTTCGTTTGGTGAAAGCCCAATTCCATATTCAGAAATTTGCCTAAGCGCACGGGTGGGTGCGAAGTCGAAGACGAAGCAAATTGGCTTGAGAACCTCTTCCTCGTTGGGATTGTCGCCATTCGGGTTCTTGATAGCCCAAGGCGATTGCACCCTGAACGCCGCCTGAAAGTATGTTTCGGGTGATTTCAAGTTCCGCAGCATCAAGATCGAAGACCACTGCTTGACTGTGACGCCGGTGGTGAGCTTCCCGCACGAAAGCGTGATCGATTTCGTGTCGAAGCCGCTGCCAATGGCCGCGCGAACAGGTGGCAAAGCTTCAAGCCCGATGCCAGCCGATGTGCCAGCCGACACGACCACGTTGTATTCGTGCCAAAACGTGTTCTGTCGCTCGGCCAGAAGCTTGGCCATAGCATGACAGGCAGCGACATTCGGCAGGAACCAGAACGAGTGCTGTAGGTATGGCAAGAGACGGACGTCCGAGTAAGGAAAAGGCGGGCGCGATCCGGCTCGCAAATGGTCAACGGTGTGGGCCGCGTGCTGACCTCGAATGATGTTCAGCCAAGTCTGCACCTCGTCTTTGTGCTTGAACTCTGCCGCATCGCCGACCCCGGTTGCCGCGAAGAACTCATTCAAATCGAACTCGTCGAACTCGCCTGCGCTGGCGATGGACAACAGTTCATCCGGCATCTGGTAGGTCAGCAAACGCATCTGTGGAAGCGCGGCGTAGGGGTTCCATTGGCCGGGATTGTTCGCGGCAAATTCCGCCTTGGCGCGCTGTTCGTCGGTATACGTCCAGTTGAAAATCTGTTCTTCGATGAACTCGCCTGTCGCCAGCGCCTTAAACGGTGTGCCTGACAGATAGAGATAAGCTCGCGTTGTGATCGGCAGGAACTCGGTTTCCGCTTCAAGCGGTTCCTGCAACTCTGCTACGCGCTCCGTCAGCTTGTTCGCGTCTTCAAGCAGCTTTTCCTCACGCTCAAGGGCCTCTTCCTCGCCTTCGAACAGTTCCTTCGCGCTTTCACGCCATGCGCCGAAATGGTACTCATCGAAGACCACCAAATCCCAATTGACCTCGTGAAGCCATTCGTTCCGGGGCTTGATGTTGCCCAGTCGATCCTTGCCCAGCATGTCTTGGAACGACCCGAAATAGACCACAGGCTTGCTGTCATCGATCTGGGTCGGATCGGCGTCGGACTTGCGGGACAGATATTGCCATCCGTCGAAATCGACATGGCTTTCAAGGTCTGTCTGCCAAGCATCTTCAACAGCGGGCTTGAAGGTCAGCACTAGAACCCGCTTTGCCGCCATCTTCTTGGCAAGCTGGTAGGTGGTGAAAGTCTTGCCGTAACGCATCTTGGCATTCCACAAAAAGCGGGGAACGGCGCGTTCGTCCTCGCTCCAACGGTTCTCGTAATAGGCGTGGGTTTGCTCGACAGCTTCTGCTTGTTCGCGGCGCATGGGGAAATCGAGGTGATGGGTGCCGGTGCGCTTCTGGCCCGTGCGCAACTCGGTCAGGACGGTTTGCACATCCGCGAGCGAACAGCGCATCCATTCTTTCTCGGTGTTCACAAACCCTTTTGCGACAAGCCGACTGCGCACTTCGTGATCGGTGATCACAGAGCCATTGTGCCGTTCGGCGGGTACTTCGAGTTCAATCGTGAAGTTCTTGATTGCGGCGGTGCCGAGTTGCTCGTTAACACGCTGTCGCACATCCCGTGTGGTTTGCCCAATTTTGAGAAGACCGTCATGAGCGGCATCGTCAATGGAATAGGCGTAGATGCGCGGGCGGGCCTTGGGTTTTGGCTCTAGAATGTCGTCTACGGTTCGGGCCATCAATCATCCGCCAGATTGTCGAAGAGGTCCAAATCCATCGGGCGAACGATTTTCTCGACAAACGCGATTTCTTCGTCAGTCAGGCCGTATTTTTCGTAGAGCGCCTCATCCGTCCATTGGCGATCCCAGCTTTGCTTGGGAACCCATGAATAGGTGGAGCGCAAAGCATCTTGTGTAATCTTTCGAAGCGCTACCAAAAATCTAAAGAAGCGTGTCGAATAGTAACTATGGAAGCTATACGCGGCTTCCTCTGATGCAAAAGGTCCGATAAAAAGATACGATTGCGTGCAAACCGTATGGGGTCCAGACACGAAGCCTTTCCCCAGTATTTGGTGGGGATAAGTTTCCCCTGCACCATATGCCTTAGGCACAACAACCTTCCACTCAGGTATCATATGCACGTTTTTCTTGATCACAGCTACATCCATATAGCCGACCGTGCGCTTGCCGTTCTTGATCAAGTGTAGGAGCAAATCGCCTTTGTCTGGTCGATCTGTCCAGTCGTTGTAATTTGTTGCAATTCCAAATGGTGTATCACCTGAAACAAGATCCAAGACACATTCTTCTTGATGTTCTTGAACCTTACGCAAGATCGAAAGCCCTTCTGCCTCTCTGATGAGGACATCGAACTCGTCCAATGCTCGGGGTGCCTGCCGATATTCTTCTTTGCCAACGACTCGCGTAATACTGCACTGACCCTTGCGTTCGTTATCCCAAAGAAAAAAACAAATTCCTCCCTTAATCTGAACTCCTGCAAATGCATCGCTACTATTGGGAAAATCAGTGATGTGCCTGACGTTTCCACTGGAAAGCATCTTTGCCCTGAAATCGTCTAGGCCCCGCCCACCTGCCATCCAGCGAGATGGAATAACCATGCTCACGTATCGTGAGTCTACGTTAATCGCCTGCTCCACGAACTTGTGATAAATTGACGAGTCACTGGTGCCGCCAGCACCACCCGTCATTTGATAGGGCGGATTTCCGATAACTACATCGAACTTCATGTCATCTCCAAACCAGTCCCGTATCCCTGACTGGATATTGTTTGCATGGATAAAGGCGTATGCATGATTTTCCTTTGGTGCGGGACGGTCAAATATCTCTTTTGGAGCGCCACAAATCTTGCACTTTTTATCATCCCAGTCGTGCTCGATCCGCTCGAACCAGACATTACCAGCCTCCGAATTAAACCCTCGCGTGATCGAATGCGGGCCGTTCGCATGTTTGGAGCAATAGAGCGACCGTCGCGCCAGCATGGCCGTCAACTCGGTGATGCCAATGCCAAACACTTGCCGTGTGAGGATGTGATCCACGCGCGCTTGCAGGTCAGGCATCTGTGGCTCAAGGCCGTCGATCAGGCGCTTGGTTATCTCGCGCAGGAACACCCCCGACTTGGTGCAGGGATCAAGGAAAGTGACGGACGGGTCGGCCCAAATGCTTGCCCCGTCGTTATCCCCCGCCCAAGCCTCTACCAGCGTGTCCAGCATTCGGTTGGCGAACTCGGGCGGTGTGAACACCTCATCGTTGGACAGGTTGGCGATACAGGACAGAACGTCCGGGTTTCGCCCGCGCAACGTGAAGGCGGCTTTGTTCATGCTGCGGCCTCGGGCACTGGGCCGTTTTGATCGGATAGGTCCTTTATCGTCACCGGGGGATAGGTCTTGGTCGGTTTGAAAATCTCATGGTTGCCAAGGCCCGCGAATAGCGATCCCTCGGCATTGAATGCAGACGCGCCTGTCAGAACGTCCAGCCGGAAATCACGGCGCTGGAACTTGCCCTTACCGATGTAACCCCATTCGGCAAACGATATCGGTTCGCCTTGGGCTGTCTTCATGGTCAGCGCATCACCATGCACAAGGTTCGCGGCCAGAACGTGGGAGGCAGCGCGGTAAAGGTCATCCTCGGGCGTGAGCCGCAGATAAGCGGACAGCACTTCGAGCATGTTCGCGCGACACTCTTCGATGTTGTCTGCCAGAAGCTCGATCCCGTAGCAGCACATCAGGCCCAACAGCGCGTAGTGACGCTTGTTGAAGTCAGACTTTGCGAACTTGAACTCCACGGCCACCAGTTTGCGTTGCAGCACCGGCACGAGGAAGTTACCGCTGCCGCAGGCGGGTTCAAGGAAGCGGGCGTCGATCCGCTCCGTCTCACCCTTCACGAGGTCAAGCATAGCGTCCACCATCCACTTGGGGGTGAAGACTTCGCCGTGGTCGGCGACACGTTTTTTCGAACGGATGAGGCTCATGGGGGGATCATCGCAAATCTGGCCGAGATAGCCAAGCCGTTCCAACACGTTGATGGCATTTTGAAATGTCCAGCGCGCCGAATAGCAATATCGCGGTCAGCTTCTTTAAGTCTTGAAAACGAATTAAAGTCGTAAATGAAAAAGGGCCGCGTATTGCGGCCCTATAAAACAACTTCTCGCTTTGGCCTACGTCTTCGGCTGTAAAGCGCGGCGTGCCTCCTTCTCCGCAGCGGACCCCTTTACCCACTGCCACGGGGTGCGCGGCTTCCTCGCCTTCGCCAGTTCGGGGTTCGCCTTGGCATTGCTGGCGGCGGCGCGCAGGCGTTCGCGGGCCTCGCGCGGGTCGATCTTGAGTTCGTCGCAGATGGCCTTGAGCGTCACGATATCGGTCATGTCGATCTCCTAAGTTGCTGATGCAGATCGATAAGACGCAAGGCCAGAGCGTGTCAGGGATAACCCTAGTTCGGCTTGAAGATTTCCGAGACGTCCACGCCGAGGGCCTTTGCGATGCGCTCGACCACCAAGATCGACGGGTTGCGCTTTCCGGTCTCGACGCCGCTCAGGTAGGTTTGGTGAATGTCCGCGCGATGGGCGACCTCTTCTTGCGAAAGGTCCTTCTCCCTCCTGATCCTCTGGATATTTCTCGAAACGCGCGATTGAATTGACATGCGCTGCATGGCGCATGGCCGTCACGCCTTCGGCCATAGACTATAAGTCATATTCGGCTTAGGCTCATGGAAGGCCCGAAGTCACTGGCGACATTCAAGAATGCAGGAAGAGGCAGGGGGACGTGCGCCTCCGCGGTTGACTCATAGTCTATCTGGCGAGGCGAGGTCGGTTCTGTCACCCGAAGCCCTGCTTCTGCCCGATCATGTCTTGGATTTCATCGACCGGCACTCGGTCACGCACGGCGTCTACGGATGGTGGTTCGACGACCGCCTGCCTTTGGTGCCGAGGGACGGATGCATCGAGCGTGATGGAAAACACCTGCTCTACATTGGCATTGCCCCCCCGAAAGATCGGCCAGGCTGCCGAGGTGGACCGACACCTGTGAAAAGCCGTCTCTGGCGCAACCACCTGCGGGGCTCCGTGCGCACCTCGACCTTGCGACTTTCGCTCGCGGCGCTTCTCGAACAAGAGCTTGAACTGGCGTTCTGGCGTGACAAGCGAAACCGCGTTCGCATGGGCCGCCACCACGAAGACAAGCTATCAGATTGGATTGCCACGCACGCCGCGATCTCGGTCGTCCAGCATGACGAACCGTGGTCTCTTGAGGAAACGCTGGTCAGGAACGGCCCACCCTTGCCCTTGAACCTGAGCATGTCCGGGCATCCGTTTAAATCGACACTGAGCGACCTGCGCCGCGCGCTGGGGCGAAACTGACCACGCCTACAACTAACCCCGAGGATCGAGAGCGAAACGCGCGCGCGGCGGCGTTACATTGAGCCAGGAGCGCCGGGCCGTGCTTCGCGCATGGTGATCCCGTCGAAATCCCGGCTGGCGCGCTGTGCGGAGCTTGGTTGTTGTCGGAACGATCAACTGGCTCTAGCACTGGCATGTGCAAGAACCGTTGCCATAAGCTTGTAGTAACCTTTGAACTCGGGCATGGTTTTTGCGAAATAGACCCGTCCCATTACACAGAACACAATAGCGCTCAGATATCGAGACATTTGTGGAATATCACGAAGCCAAATCCTTTCTTCGGCTTCGAATTTCCCCATAGTGTAACCCATGGGCGCGATGCACTGATACGGCTCAATGCGGTATCGTGTGCGCAGTGCATCCCGATTGAAGACGAAGACCGTAGGAAAACCATCATCAAAATCCTTGGGTAGAGTTGCAAAGTGAACGGCCGTCTCGGGTGAGCGCGTAAAACTTATGATCGGGTCGCCTATAGTTGGGTAAAGCATTGTATCTGTTCGGGCGATCAGGCTTCCAAGGCTTGTTCCGTGGAAAAGCACGCTTTGCCTGCGCGCGACGTCACGGACAGCATTCGTGAAATCTTGATCAGCGGAGCTGGAGTAGAGTGACAGTGCATTGTGAGCCATGATTGGGGACCTCCTGTATGGGTGATCCAAGCCTTGAATATTTCGTGATTGGTTTCGCCGTAGCGTTTGAGACGGTTTTTAGCAGTTTGAGGCACTGCGGTTCACAGCGTCTTTTCTGATACTGCACAAATTGGATGAGGCTGCGGGTAGTTCGGATCGTCGGGAATTACCCTGACGGGTGATGGTCCCCGATCTTATTGCGCTGGCATCGAAACCAGCCAGTGAGGAAATCGGCAATGACGATACGTGCGACATCGGCCTTCAACGGCCAGACGAAAACCATCTTGGGCAACTGGCATCGCCTGTGGTGCCTGCTGTTCGGCCCGTTCTATTACCTGTTCAAGGGCATGTTCCTGTGGGCCATCTTGTCATTCTTCACGCTGAACGGCCTGTGGATCGGCTTCCCCCTGTTCAACCGCGCCATCGTGCTGCGCCACTACCACCGCAAGGGGTGGGTGCAAGAATGACCGCCCAAGCAGTTTGCCACCCGAGTGGAACCCGGCGCGCGATGCCGAAACCCAACGCGAATGCGGACTGCATGAAAAGACTCAACAATTCGGGTCCGGCTCGCATCCGACAGACTGATAGATAGTCAACGGGTCGGTCCGGGGTGATCCGCGCGGCGCTGTCACCGGGCGACCACAGGGGGATGGGGGGAGGCGTATTTTTTTATCGGCGCGCGCCCTGTGGGCGGACAAGGGGCCATATCGACTGCCGAGGTTTTCGGCCCCCAGCCGATTTCAAGAACGTCAAGAACGCCAAGGCCGTCATGCGTGTTCGTGGCGATGTTGAGGGTTCGAAGTGCGCCAACAAACACGATGGCGCTGTTGGCGTTCTTGGCGCACTTCGTATCCTACCTGTGGTCATTCTTCGTCTGGCAGCGACAGCACCCAGCTTTTGCCCTTCTTCTTCGACACCACGCCCAAGGATCGCCGGGCGCGTTCCAGCGTCTTCTCGGAAATGTCGCGCGCGGCTGCTTCCTTCTCGACCTTGGTCGTTGGCTCTGGCCCGTTCTTGAGGAACACGCGCAGGAACTGGATGGCCTCGTCGAGCGCGGACATCTGGGGCGTGCCACCCTCGGACGAAATCAGGTCATCGATGGTGATGTCCGATGGACCCAGCCAGTTCAACGTCGCCATGCCCCCGTCATCGGCGTAAATCTCGTAGCTCTGGGTCTGACCACGCTTCGCGATGTTGTGCTTGATATGGACGACCAGCTTGGTCGAACTGTCGTTCGGATGTTCACACACCAGAAACGCCGACCGTGCCGCGCCGATCACGTCCATTGACCCACCACCCCGATAGATGGCCTTGTCGTGCTTGGCCTTGGTCAGGTGACGGACGATCAGCACGGCCGTCTCGCCGGTTTCGGCAATGTCCTTCAGGAAGGACAGAAGCTGCCGGATCACGTTTGGCTTATACATGTCCTGCCCACTCGGCACGTAGGCGAACAAGGGGTCGAGGATCAGCAGGTCCGGTGGCTTGCGCCTCACCTCGCGCATGAGGGCGTTTAGCCCCTTCTCGTCGAGCGACAGGAAATCGCCCTGCACGCGGATGCGCGACGGGTCGCCCCCCATCGCATCGATGCGCGGCCTGATCGTGTAGGCGGCGTCATCCTCGGCGCTGAGGTATAGCACGCGACCGCGATCCAGCTTCTGACCCTCAGGGAGTTCGCCACCGATGCTGATCTGCGCGGCAAGCTGCATGGCGAGGAAGGATTTGCCTACGCCTGGGTCGCCCTCCATGATCGTTATCATGCTGAACGGGATGAACGGTTCCCAGAGCCATTCGACCTCCTTCGCATCGATGGTGTTCAGATCGACGAACAATTCCTTCTTGTTGGAGGTCATTGCGCCACCCCCACTCGCGCGATGATGCGCGATACCTCGGTTTCCAGCGCGTTCTGGTCGTCGCCGTACTTGTCGCGGAAGTATGGGCTGGACCAGATCACGCTGGCGATCTCGTCGAGCGTAGCGCCTGCCTCGTGTAGGCCAGCGACCATCGCGAAGATCCTACTGGATCGATCCGGTGCCTTCACGCGGTTGTGCCGGATCAGGTGGCGCGTCGAGGTGTCCAGCTTGGGTCGGTATTTCCTCAGGACGGCGAGCCGTTCATGCGCATGGGGGTTCATGTCCAGCGCCTCGGGTTCGGCTCCACCTGGCCCCGTCAGAAGCTGGGGGCGCTCAGGTGTCTTGCGCCAGTTGCGCGAAACCAGCCGAATGATCGGCTCATCATACTTGGGCTTGTGATTGATGGAGCCGGGGATGCGCAGCATTTTCGTGATCGACCACCCGGTATCGCCACCGTGCCGCGCAGCCAGCGCACGGGAAAACGCCTCGGCCTCGCTGACATCGTGCCGCGCATCCCAGAGCCAGAGGGCTTGAAAGCGATCAGGCGATGTTTCCCACACATGGTTGGGCTGTGGTCTATAGGCGTCGGGGACGCTGTCATCCATGTCGCACCAGCCCAACCGGGATGGCAGGGCGAACGCCCTCTTTCGTCTGTCGCGCGAGAACGAATTTGAGCAGAAATAGAGGTTATAGTCCCAGCGCGAATGCGCCCGGAAAAACCTGTTCAGCCCCACGATCATCTTGTCGGCGCTGATCGCATGTTCGCGCCAGCGTTCACCATCTGGGTCGGACGTGGCGACGAACAGGAAACTGTCCTTCGGCGCGCCTTTCCAAATATCGTGGAGAAAGCCCACCATGCTCTGGTGGATGGCGAAATCGTCGTCGTAGTCCTTGAACGCATAGGGGTGCCCGAAACGCGGGCGACGTTGTGCTTTCACGCTGGAAGGCATGTTCTGTCCTTTCGGAAAATCTGGGAGGGCTCTGGGCGCGGTTCGCCCTGTCCGTGATAGCGATGTCAGTGTTCTGGGGGTTTTTGTGGAAGGCGCGATTTGTGGAGCGCCAGCCAGTCCAAGACTTCCTCGGCATCCCACATGAAGGGGACGCGCTGCTTCGGAAAAAGCCCACGTTCGCCGAGTTCGACCAATTCATCGTACTCGTAGAAGATGCCGAGGCGAACAAGGCAGTCGTAGGTGTAACCCCATCTGAGTTTGATCGTCATGATCAGAACTCGGCATAGTGCGTGTGAGCGCGCTCGTCGGCGCGTTCAGCGAGCCAGTCTTCGATCTCGGACAGGAACCACGCAACGCTGGTCCCGGCCATACGTATCCGCCTAGGAAAGCGCCCACGGGCCTCCCAGCGCAGCAGGGTCGTGTTGCTTACGGTGATGCCAAGGCGCTTGAGGTCAGCGCGTGTGGCCAAGGTCTTGCGACCGTCTGCAATCTTCATCTGTCTTTTCCTTCAGCCTGTGGAGTGAAGGAATGCGCATTCCATTTCATCAGCCGACAGGCAGAAGGTAGCGAACGTGGATTGATCAAAAAATTGGAAGGAAATCAGGTTATTGACTGATTGGATTTTTGCGCCGTCCCGCCTTGGCAAGATCGTCGCGACCCGTTTTCTGGATGGCCAACTTTCGAGCCTCCTTGAATGCGAGGTCAGATAGGCTTGGAAAGCGTTCCTTGGCCTGTTGTCTCAGGACGGCGAATGGGGGGATTTCACGGTCCTTGTCAGCGAACATCTCGACAAGCCAATCAATGCATTGGTTCTTTGCCCGTTGGGTCGGGGTTACAGGTTGGACTTCCTGACCGCGAATAAGTCGGCGCAGATGTTCAGCATGAAATCGGCACCGAACGGGCTCGTTCAGCCCGTGGTGAAAGACCAGATCGTCGCGCAGCATGAAACGAAAAAACTCTTGATCGGCATCCCGTGGTCGCAGGTCGCCACTGTGCTTGAGGTCCAGCGTTGACCAATGGGCACTGACGGCGCCAGCCCTCACGGCATTGCGCAGGATGATCAGAATTTCTCGATGATCTTTGTCGTCTGGGGTGTCGATGCAATCAGGTCGCCATGCATCGCCGAAAACCTCTTTGCCGACGATTTCGAATGCCTGCCTCGGCCCGACGAATGGATCAGCATTGAGCAACGGCGATTTTGACATCCTGCGGTTTCACCAACTTCATCACATGTTGCGACCATGCGCCGAGCGCTTCGCGTTTCTCGTCCGCGTATGAATAGACATTGTAGATAGCGGCCACGCCCGAGACCACACCCGTTTTGTGGTTCAACAGCGCCTCGGTGACGGGCTGGGGGACACCCAGCATCGCCATGTTCGTTGACATCGTGCGGCGCAGGTCGTGGATGATCCACGGGGCCGTGCCCTCGGGCAGCGCCTTGTCGAGCCGGTCTTTCAAGCGACCGAACCCCGACACGGGCGATTTGCCGGTTGTGGTGAACACGTAATCCGACCCGAGGAACCTCGGCACCCTACGCAGGACATCCAGCATCGCGTTGGTGATCGGGACGGTGTGCTGCCTGCCGTTTTTCGCGCGCTGCGAAGGCAGGGTCCACAGGCGTTTTTCGAGGTCGAGTTCCGACCAGCGCATCTCGGCGACCTCGGCGCGTCTCTGGCCGCTCAGGATCAACAGCTTCATGCAATCCCCGAAAGGATAGCCTTCGGCGTCACAGGCCGTCCACAGCGCGCCCAGCTCATCGTCGGTCAGCACGCGCTCGCGCGACCGTTCCTTCGACAGCGGTTTCATTCCGGCGATGGGGGAGGCATCGATCACGCCACGTTCGACGCACCAGCCCATCAGGTGCTTGAGGTGGGCCAGCGCCCGGTTGGCGCTGACTGGCGCGGATTTGTGGATCACGTCGCAGGCTTTCACGACATCGGCGCGCTTGATCTCGTCGATCCGTTTGCCGTGCAGGCTGGTAAACTTCGCCAGCAGGGCTTCCTTGCGCTTCCAGTCGCGGTTGTGAACCTTGGCGTGCTTCTCGATGTAGTCGGGGATCACGTCGCCCAGCGTGGGCTTCGTTTCGACCTCGACGCCGGTGCGATCCTCGAACCGTCCCGTCTCGATTTCGTAGAGGACCTGTCGCACCCGTTCACGCGCCTCGGCCAGCGACACGACGCCGAACCGTCCGATGGTCAGGCGACGCATCTTGCCGTTGATGCGCTTGTGCAGGCAGAACGTCTTGGTGCCTGACGTGCTGATGCGCAGGACGAGACCCGGCATCAACTCGTCACGGAAATCGAGCCGTTTCGACGGGTTCGGCCTCTGGCCCTCGATGAACTTGGTGGTGAGCTTGCGTTTAATATGCCCATGATAAGATGGGCTGCTGAGCCGCGTCAGGGACAACCCTAGAGGGTTTGCAGGGTTTTGGATCGGCCTGCGCTGGACCGTGATACCCGTGTGGTCTTCGGTGTCCGTGGGTATCGCTGGGGTAGCAGGAGCGGTGTGCTTGAACGCTCCGGCGCGAGACGGGACGAGACGATCTGCCATGCGCAAAGATCAAGGTTTTCAATCGGCTACGTTACGGGTTGAGCGATCCTGAGACAGCGCGCGCGGATCAACAGACCAATTGAAAATCCTCGTGTCGGTGGTTCGATTCCGCCCCCGGGCACCACAAAAACAAATGAAATCAATGCCTTGTCGTGGCGCGGCTTTCTGGCTGTGTCTGTATATTGTCTTTGGGTATCATCAGGGTATCAAGACTTTGGCGATCTGCTGCAAGGCAGAACCCCATGTCCCTTCCCTCCATAAGTATCGTTCGACTTTGTTCCGCGTGTGAACTGCCTTCGAGATATCCCTTTGTTGCTTGCCTCCTTGCTTGCACCTGTGGATCATTTGCACAAAGATAGGCGCGGGGAAGATCGCATGGCTTTGCCAACGGCCAAACAAAGCGAGCACGAAATGCATATGCCTGATCAGTGACCGCGTCGAGGCCGTGAGCTTCGAACGGTATTTCCTCAGGACAGCGAGCGGGTCATGCGCATGGGGGTTCATGTCCAGCGCCTCGGGTGCTACCGGGCCGATGCCGTGTTGACCCGACAATAGCTTGGGGCGGGCCTTGATCGGGCTTGAGTCGAACTTCAACAGCGGAATGAACGGCTTGTTGTAATCCGGCTTGTGGTTGAACGAACCCGGCAACCGAAGGAGCTTGTTCGGTGCGCTGCCACCCTTGTCGCCCCCGTGACGATAGGTCAGAGCCTTGGAGTAAGCTGACGCCAGCGCGGGTTTGTGCGGCCAGTCCTCAAGATCTGACACGAACCACGCAACACTGGTCCCGGCCATCCTGATACGCCGAGGGAAGCGCCCACGGGCCTCCCAGCGCAGTAAGGTTGTATTGCTCACGTTGATGCCAAGGCGCTTGAGGTCAGCGCGTGTGGCCAAGGTCTTGCGACCGTCGTCGATCTTCATGATGGTCCTCCATCGGTTAGATGAAGGGGTCGACCCCAATGGGTGCATGCAGTCGTAGATTAGCAGGGGCGCTGGGCGCAGTCGTGGGACACAACTAGGGCTTCACGTCCCAGATCGTTTCAGACTGAACGCCGAGGGTTTCGAGCAATTCGAGGATAGCAATGATGGTCCGAGTACGTGGATCGTCAGGATCGAGCAGCGCTTCAATCTCGGCCATATCCCGTGTGGTCAATGGCGTGCGTGCTTTCCTTCGAAGGCGATCTTCAATACTTTCGTCGCTGGATTTGGGGCCTGCGAGGTCCTGAAATTCACGAGATGCAGCGCGCATGGATTTCGGCTCACGCGCGATTTCGGCGTCCCATCCCGGCGTCTTATAGTTCTGATCCCTCTTGGCGATAGCCCGTCGCAGGCCATCGAGTTCTCGCTTTCTTATGGCATCGATGATCTTGAAAAGCGCGAGGTCGTCAAATACTGGCTTGCGACCACCCCAGCAGCATCTGAGATTTTCACCCATGGCAACTTTGGTTCTCGGCGCCGTCGGCTCCGCGATTGGCGGCGCATTTGGCGGAGCCATCCTTGGCTTTTCCGGTGCAGCCATCGGCGGTTTCATCGGCTCGACCATTGGGTCGGTCGTCGACAACTGGATCGTTTCATCCCTTGCACCGGCCCAACGGATCGAGGGCGCGCGGCTGGACAGCTTGCGCATCACCTCCTCGACCGAAGGCGCGGTGATCCCGCGACTGTTCGGTCGCATGCGCATCGGCGGCAACATCATCTGGGCCACGGATTTCCGCGAGGAGGTCAACACGACCAGCCAAGGTGGCGGCAAGGGCAGCGGGCCGAAGGTCACCACCACCGAATACACTGATCGCAGTGCGCGCGATGACGCGCAGCCTCCCGTTCAATGTCAGCAGATGTCCAGCGTGCAAGTTCCTTAGCATAATCCAGCACCTGTCCGACGACTTCACGTCGTGCCTGTGGATTGCGCCAGAGCTTGCACTCCACGAGAATTGGCAGTCCTGACGGCGTAACCAGAAAATTGTCGATTGGACCGGCCGGCGTGTTCAGTTCGCGACAAATCGAAACCGGGCCCGAAAACGAGGGATCGATCTCTTCGATGGGTAAGGCTTCCGGGTGCTTGTGCACGAGATCCTGAAGATCAGCTTCGGGCAAGGATAATGGATTAGCAAGTTGTCCATACATCGCCCCGGTTTCACTGAGGTAGATCGGTCGGCAATGCTGACGCGCCAATTGGTTCCTCCTTCACTCTCTGTTTGACATACCTATCGCGCGAAGAAGATGCGGATGCAAAGAGGTGCTTTCCGAGGGCACGGCGAGGAATGGCTGGATCGCCGCCCCTCGCCGGATCCCGGCCAAAAGGTTTACATGAAGGTTGCATAAGGTTTACCTGATGGAAATAGTGGGAAACCTTTTGCACACTGAAACCGGCCAAAATACCCCAGAATTCGCCCAAAAGGTTTACATCAAGTTTACCCTAAGTTGACAAATTTGACCCCAAAAACCAAAAAATCTGCGATCCATGTAAACCTTCCAGACCCGACGAGCCAATAAATCAAGGAGCATGCCCTACTGGGAAACATGCACCAGCTGGCAGAACCACGCGCTGGCTGGGTTTTAGTCGCCTGCAGCATCAGCATCGTCAGAATGTGCGGATCGCATCCACGGAGAGCCCCAAAGCGCCTGGTGCACAACCTGCAACGTGTCACTGCATGTATGCGTCCGGCCACGCAGCGCTTGACGCCTATCTCGGCGTCCAATTCCAGGGTGCGAGTTCGCCAATGCGATTGATCTTGTGATCGGCGATGCGCTCGAGAACCCATGTGAGCCATGCTTCGGGGTTCACGCCGTTCATGCGGGCGGTCTCGATGAGCGTATAGGCGATCGCCGCAGCTTTGCCGCCACCTTTCGAACCCATGAAGAGATAGTTTTTCCTGCCAAGAGTCAGGGGCCTGATTGACCGCTCGCAGATGTTGTTGTCCAGTTCCAGCTGTCCGTTTTCGAGGTATGGCCGCGCCTTTGGCATGCGGCCGAGCGCGTAGCGGATCGCTTCGGCCAGCTTGGTCTTGCCGGATATTTTCGGCAGTTGCTGCCTCAGCCAATCGTCCAATTCATCGAAGACCGGCCTGGCCTTCGCCTGCCGCAGGGCGGCGCGTTCATCGGGGGATTTGTAGCGCGCCTCCTTTTCCACGGCATAGAGCCTGGCGATCCGCTCGATGGCGCC
>LADL02000963.1_pt1 | contig 18271 bp, 11 predicted proteins | sample 619721 | NCBI WGS metagenome assembly LADL02 (sample SAMN03397408, study PRJNA257561) | rock porewater metagenome | biome: terrestrial; feature: Opalinus Clay rock; material: porewater; isolation source: Opalinus Clay rock porewater BRC-3 borehole | place: Switzerland: Mt Terri URL, St-Ursanne ...
AGGTATCGCGATTGCGATCGGCACGATGGTCGATATGGGGATTATCATTCTGGAAAACATCTATGGCAGCCTGTCCGACTGGGAAGCCAACGGTTCTGCGGGTGGTCCCCAGCAGCGGCTGACCGTCATCCGTGATTCAGCCGCTGAGGTGATCCCCGCCGTAATCCCCGCCGTCAGTACGACGATCATCAGCTTTCTACCCGTCTTTTTTCTGACCGGCCGTGATCATAGACTGTTCGCTCCACTTGCCTGGACTAAGACGTTCGCGCTGGTGTCCAGCCTGATTGTAGCGGTGATCGTGCTGCCGATGCTCTGTCGGATCTTTCTCCGCAGTTCGCAAATCCCCCGCTGGGGACAACTGGCGGCAGGCGCGGGCGTAGGCTGTCTCACAGCCGCCCTCTGTTGGTTTGTCTGGGGAGACCACATCGCCGAAGGGTCGTCGTTGACCCTGTATGCGGCAACTGTCTTTGCTGCGGTAGCCGGTTTTCTGCTGGGCTGGTGGGTAACGTGCGAGAAAATTCGTTCCATGGAAGAGAATCCCGCCAGTCGTTTTGTGCGGTTTCTGTATGCGGGCCGGCTCAGGATGGCGCTACGGCATAAGCTGCTGATGCTCTCTATCCCCGCGATGATCATGGTTCTGGGGGCAGGCGCCTGGTTGGGCTTGCCGACGGTGTTACGTCCCCTGGAACAGGTCGTCTCGCTACTCGGAGCAGACCTTAACGAGGTGCCCGGCTATGTGGATGCGAAACACTTTTTTACGGGACTGAAGTCGGATGACTGGATTGCCCTGGATGAAGGCAGCTGGTTCTATATGCCCAGCCTGTATCCAGCTGCCAGTTTCTCTCAGACGATGGAGATCTTGCAGGCCCAGGATACGTTGATCAAAGAGATCCCGGAAGTGCAAAATGTACTGGGTAAAATTGGTCGCGCGGAATCTGCACTCGACCCGGCACCAGCGGCAATGGTCGAAACTTATGTCATGCTCAAGCCCCGCGCCGAATGGCGGGAAGGGATAACCGCAAGACAGATCTGGGACGAAATCAACAAAGTGGCTACCCTGCCGGGGGTAACACCGGCTTCACCTCTGCAGCCGATCGAAGGACGTGTCGTCATGCTGCAGAGCGGCATCAAGGCCTCAATGGCGATTCGGGTTTACGGCGACGATTTGGAGGGCTTGTCAAAAGCATCGCTGGCAGTCGCAAAAAACCTGAAGCAGAACCATTATGTCAACGCGGGAACCGTCAATCCCGACATTGTGATGGGCAAGCCTTACTATGAATTCGAAGTCGACCGGGAAGAAGCCGCCCGCTATGGCATGACGACGATGATGGTAAATCAGATCGTGTCTGCCGGGTTAGGAGGAATCGATGTCACTACGACAGTGGAAGGTCGCGAACGCTACCCGATACAGGTCCGTTTTGAACGGAGCGTCCGCAAGGATCTGGATGATTTACGTCAGGTATCCGTGGTGACACACGGCGGAGATATTGTGCCCCTGGAACGTCTGGCAGACGTTACTACGACCTGGGGGCCAGGGGCGATTAACAGCGAAGATGCCCGTCTCGTTGCCCACGTCGCATTCTCTCCTTCAGGTGCTTCTGGGGATCTGGAAACCGTTGATGAGGTGATGTCTGCATTACGGGCTGCTCGGGAAAACGGGACACTGACCTTTCCCGATGGAAATTTCGAGTTACAGGCTGTGGGGTCGTTTCAGAACCAGATCGAAGCCAACCGGCGACTGATGTGGATCATTCCCACAGTACTGCTGGTTAATCTGTTGATTATCTATTTGAGTTTTCAAGATCTGGCCATCGCGGCGATCGTCTTTTCGGGGATTCCGGTGGCCTTTGCCGGTGGAATGATTGCTGTAGCATGGATGGGCGTGGATATGAATACCGCAGTTTGGGTCGGATTTATCGCTCTGTTCGGTATTGCGGTTGACGATGGCGTGGTGATGGCTACCTACATTCAGCAGTCACTGAAACGCCGTTCGGTCACCAGCATCGCTGACTTACGCGAAGCCATCTATGAAGCAGGGCTGAAACGCATTCGTCCTTGTGTAATGACGACGTTGACCACGATTTTTGCCCTGCTGCCAGTATTGATTTCCCAGGGGCGCGGGGCAGATGTGGCCCGCGCGATGGCACTGCCTGTGCTGGGTGGCATGCTGGTCGAACCTTTCACCACATTCATCGTCCCCACCATCTATTGTGCATACCTGGAATTCAAAATTAGAGTGGGGCTACAGAGACAGGTACTCTGTCAGAAACAGCAACAAACTGGATCACAGAATTCGGAATTCGATCCAGTACTTACCGGCCCCGCTTCCTAGTCGGGTCTGAATTCGTTTTTAGTTTTAAGGAGAATATTATGAAATGTATCAAAATGTTTTTTTCACTGGCTCTTGTAGCAGGAACCGTTGTTTATGGGCAGGGCTTGTTAGAGGCACAACAACCACAGGCCGATGGAAAGTCAAGCCAGCGTGATCAGTTGCGTATTGCTGCCCAGCAGATTTGTCCGGTCTCGGGACAGAAACTGGGCGATCACGGTCAGCCAATCAAAGTTAAGGTCGGTAAAGAATCTGTTTATCTGTGTTGCAAAGGCTGCTTAAAAAGCAAGGTCAACCCTCAGCACTGGTCGACCATTCATGCCAATTTTGCAAAAGCACAGCACATGTGCCCGGTGATGAAAAAAGAGCTGCCACAGAAACCGAAATGGACCATTGTAGACGGGCGGATAGTTTATGTCTGTTGCCCTCCTTGTACCAAAAAGATCGCTGCAGATCCGGAGACCTATCTGAGCAAGGTCGATGAATTGTATGCCGCGACATTACGTAAGTGAGAGAAGCAATCTTTGCAGGCTTAAGAATACATCACTTATTTCAGGTCGACTCCTGAGTTGGAACACCTGGGTGATTGAATGTTGCGCTAACAAACGACGCTCAGGTGTTCCATGTATTCTTTTGTAAAAGCACATACAACAGATTCAACTTTTAGCATTTTTATTCTGCTGTCTAATTTCATCATCGAATGAAGAATATTTAACATCATGTCAGCATTGTTTACCAGAATAACTGCCATTAAGAATAAACCTCGAACGATCAGGTTTCAGTTACTGCTGTCCGTTAATATCACACTCAGTATCGCACTGATTTGTCTCTTGATATTGCAATATCATAGGGAAATGCAAAATGCGACAGATCAAATGCGAACCGGCTTGAATGATGAATCTATTGCGATTCAGTCCGCCGTTTCACATTTGATACAAGACCATAGTCATGGTGAAGTCCAGGGATATATTGATAAAGTCTGCTCGGAGATGCGAAAGTCGGCTTCTCCCGGTCATCAAATCATAGTTAGCATGCATGGCACTTACCTGAAAGCTGGAAATTCTTCTCCTGAGAGCAGATCAATATTATCTCAATACGATTTTTCAAAACCACAATCGATTCAATGGAACGAATTCAGTCAACACCAGCTTGTCGTCGGACATCAGTCTGGTGAAGAAGCAAGTGTATTTGTAATTGAAACATTAAAAAATGTGCGCCGTGCGATACGAAAGAAGGTTCTAATTCAGCTTGCCGTTCTGGGAATATTAGGATTGTTGGCTGCTGGCATCGTCAATTACGTGCTCTTAAAGATTGTGGGTAGGCCATTAAGTCAATTGTTGAAGACAGTCGAAAATATAACTTCCGGACAATTAGGGGCTGTCGCCCCGTCATTCTCCAGTAGTGAAATCAATCAGCTATCAACGGCCATCAATTCCATGAGTATGTCACTAAATGATAACGACCGCGACCGTCGTTATCAGATGGAGAAGGCACGAAAGATACAACAGTATTTACTACCCCAAGGCGTTCAGATTCCGGGTCTTGAAACAGCACACATTTTTGAACCGGCGGACAGCGTTGCTGGAGATTACTACGATTTTTTACCACTATCAGACGGATCATGGTTAATTTGCATAGCTGATGTAAGTGGTCACGGTGTTCCAGCCGCGATGGGAGCAGCGATGTTGAAATCACTACTATTGGCCGCTTCAGAAAAATCCCCATTCGATCTGATCCGGATAATAAAAGAAGTAAATCGTCAGTTTGCGGCAACGATCCTACCAGGCAATTTTGCTTCAATGTTTCTTGCACGTTGGAAACCTGAATCGCGTGCCTTATCATGGGTTAGTGCAGGTCATCTTCCTGGGATTCTGATAAGAGATTCCGGTTCACTCGATTCCCTTAAAAGCACGGGGTTATTAATTGGACTAGATGCAAATGCAGAATGGGAACAATTAGACACCGTTCTGTCACCGGGCGATCGGATCTTACTCTTCAGTGATGGCGTGACAGAATCTGCCAACTCTAAAGGCGATCTCTTCGGGTTAGCACGATTAACATCCTGGTTCTCTCTAGTAAATGAGAGGCCGCTCATTGTCGCTATCATGAAAATCAATGAAGTGATAGCTGAGTGGCGTTGTAATTCTTCGCCGAATGATGATCTGACATTGTTGGCGCTAAAATGTGAATTGGTTCCATATCTGAAAAATTCTGAGCATCAGGCATCCACAGTTTACGAGGAAGTTCAGTCAGTCTCTCAGTAAAAAGAACTGGATATTACCTAATCCGAAATATCGTTACGTGCGAATCCGGTTCACTGAAGATTTAGTAGTAATCTCTGTTTCGGTCAAATCAATTTTACCGATGACAACTAATATGTGTCGTTATCGATCATAACACGGGGGGAGGCCAAGGATGGCCATGAGGTATACAGTTCATTTTTTAAGCTTGTTTCTACTATTGAACGGTTGTAAATCTGCGCAGCAGATCCACGACCCCGGGTACGCTCAAGTTTCCCAGGCTGTTCATCAAGCCGCATACTCGCCGACTCAAGAGACAGTCAATCCAGTCGCTGCTGATTTGGAGGGGCCCCATTCGGTTGAAGAATATATTCAGTACGCATTATCTCAAAACCCGGATATCCAGGCTGCCCGAAAACGTGTCGAAGCCAATGCTTATCAAGTCCCTGTTGCTTCAAGCTTGCAAGACCCAAATCTGGGGATGACGTTTTATCCGGAACAGGTCCAGACCGCTGCTGGCCCTCAGGAGTTTGCCTTGAATATATCACAGAAGTTCCCAGCTCGCGGGAAACTGAATGCACAGGGAGAACTGGCTGAATCACAGACAAACGAGACAAGAGCCCAACTGGCAGCAGTCGAACTAGCCACAGTTGCTAAAGTAAAACGAGCCTATTACGAACTCTATTTTATTCAGCAGACTATTAATGTAACTGAGGCAGATAAACAATTATTAGTCGAGATTCGTGACGTAGCTAACGTACGTTACAAGACAGGAAAAGTCAGTCAGCAGGACTTGTTGCGTGCTGAACTGGAAATCTCGAATGTCGAAAATGAATTGATTCGTCTGGAACAAAAGCTAGTGAGTGGTCAGGCAAAACTTGCTCGTTTGTTGCATATTTCACCTCAGACAAAATTACTGGCACTCGAACATATCAAACCGGGATCTCTACCTGCCGACTTAGACTGGCTGCAACGTCAGGCAATAGCCTCTCGTCCTGAGTTGCATGCACAATTAGCAACACTCGAAAAAGACAGGCAAGCTCTAAACTTGGCGCGCCTTGCGTATAAACCGGATGTCACTTTGGGGGCCACCTGGATCGATGTCGGATCTACCGGTGTCAGTCCTGTTGCCAACGGAAACGATTCATTTTTAATCACGGCAGGAATTAACCTGCCGGTTTACAGAAAAAAGTTGGATTCAGCAGTTCGCTCCGCAGAGGCAAAAGCAGTATCAACGGCCCGAACTTATGATTCATTGAAAGACGAAACACTTGAAGAAGTCGCGGACCTATTTGCTCAAGCCAAAAGCCAGCAGGATCTGTTAACTCTGTTCAGTGAAGATATTCTCCCCAAAGCCCGCCAGACACTGGAAGTCTCCAGCCAGGCCTATAACACCGGAGAAGTCGACTTTTTACAGTTGGTGGATAACTGGAGAGAATTGCTGCGGTTTGAGGTGAGTTACCTGAGGCTCGAAGCTTCATTAGGACAATCGCTGGCAGAATTAGAACGAGTCATTGGTGGAATTGATACCCAGGCTTTGCAACCCATACCGGCAGCACCTGAAGCTTTAGATAATTTACCTTTACCTGTAGAACCATAATAGACAAGTTTTTACTGCAATCGAAATATACGAGGTTGCTATTGAAGGAGCTTAAGATGGATAACGCTCAAAAGTGGATGCGCTGGTTCGCAACGCTGGGAGCGATCATGATGACAGGTTGCGCCTCGACTTACCACAGCTATTCTAGTTGTGAGATCGATTGCCAGTACTGTGATCCTCATCCACTAACCTATACCTGCTACGACAATTGTGTATGTCATTCCAGACAAGTCTCAGGCTACTTAGAGAGCCTGCCGCATCAGTATGAATCAGCGGATCATGGGAACGACAATGACGAACCAAGCAATTGACCGGGAAGTACACCATCGATTTGGTAAGTTCTCATATTTACTTTGCTCTATACTGACATTACTGATAGGAACAGCCTTTACAGGTAGCAGTAGAGTCTCTGTGATTTTCTTCTGCCTGTTGTTTTCAGCGGTCCTGCTGACAGCAGTTATCTCAATTTGTCAGCGTCACAAGACATTAGGCATTGGTCTGACGATCGTATTCCTGATGCTGGTTATGAATGTCAGCAGTTTTCTTTTTCACAGTGATTCCCTAACGATCCTCCATAACATTTTGGTGATCATTTTCCTGGCGTTTGTCTTCTACCATGTACTCAGTGCCGTTTTTGATGACAATCAAGTGACATTGGATACAATTATCGGGACGGTCTGTCTCTATTTGCTGGCTGGACTGTTCTGGGCGTACTTATACTCAATGATCATAGTCGTTGATCCAGCTGCATTTCGGTATGACCTGGTAAGCTCTACATCCGAAACAGTCACTTTAAGTAACTCAAACTTACAACCGTTGATTTATTTATCGTTCGTGACTATGGCGACACTGGGCTATGGAGATATCATTCCTGTATCCGGGTCAGCTCAAACAGCCTGTTATCTTCAGGCTGTCTTTGGCCAGTTCTATTTTGCAATCCTGGTTTCAAGATTAGTTTCGCTATATATCTCGTCGGTATCTCGTGAAAATCAAGATCGCTTAAATAGCCAGTCCTGAATTGCAAAGTCCTGAAATATCAAAATGATAAATTCAGTTGAGCTGTAAAAACGAATTTCAAGGTTTCTTAATGAATCTATCAGCCTTTGCTGAAACTTTGAAGACTCTTGGAGTGTGATCGGACTAAATCAAAATGGGGCAGACAGGGTATTTTGGATGAGTGAGTCTGGACTTTAGTGATATGAGCGTTAGAATAACTTCAACATTATTGGTTTTTCTACCGAAAATATGGGTATGAATAGAAGAATTTGCTCCCTAATCCTGATGCCGTGGATGCTGCTGACCCAGTCAGTTGCCTTCGGCCACTCTCATGGAGGCAACCTGCCTGCAGGGCATGATTTACGCGCGCATATTCATCTGAATAAATCATCCATTGATGACTCTCACGGCCACATTCATCACCATGAGGCGGATAAACACAGCCACCATAAGAGCTCTGAAAATCAGGGCTTTCCACAGTTTACTAGTTCATCTGATCACGATTCCTCTGCGATCTATCTTAATAGTATTGATGTGATCTCAGGTACGCGTTCAGCTCTTAAGACGGAAATCAAAGTCCTGTTTCAATGGGACATCATCGGATGCAATTCATCTTTTGAATTTCCGCAACTCACAGAAACCGAACGATCGGTATTTGACTGCGCGCCCCCTGATTCTGGTTCCCCGTTCTTTGTCCGCCACCATGCTTATTTAATATAAGCATAGAACTCTTCGCAGACAGTATCACAAAATTAGGTTGGTACGTCCTGCTCTCTGCTTTTGGCGTTGACTAATTTCGCGATTCTTCTCAGGACAAATCCTGAATGATTTGCGGAGAATTCTGTCGATTCGACCCTTTGTTTATGGTCGGACTATCTCTCTGTTCATTTTTTCAAATCTTCGCATGATGCGAAGGAGGTTTTTATGCGCCCGTTACTTACTGCGGTTCTGCTTGGGATTGGTCTGTTCACGGAAAGTTGTGCCAGCTCCTCATATTCGACTGGTAAAGCAATGATTTCTGACGCGACTTCCGAACGGGAAATTCCCCAGGAAGCAACCATTCATCAGGTCAGACATATCAACTCTGATTTGAAGAACCCAAACGATGAATTAGTACAAATCAACCTCACAGACACATCATCTCAGGTCAGCAAACCAACGGAGACACAAACGCTTGGTCTTCCAGAGTTGATTGACCTGACGCTTGATAGTAATCCTCGTCTGGCAGAGGTATCCTGGGCAATCGAAACAGCTCGAGGCCGGGCTATTCAGGCTGGATTGTATCCGAACCCGACTGTGAGCGTGACAGGTAATGAGATCAGTGACCGGACCGGTCCAGGGGGGATTTGGACGGCGTATGCGGGCCAGGAATTTGTCACAGCCAACAAACTGGATTTGGATCAGGCAGCCGCACTCAAAAGGGTGGATCAGGCCTCGCTCAACTTGATGACGGAACGCTATCAGGTCTTTACGAAAGTACGGCAAGCGTACTTCGAAGCCTTAACTCTTCAAAAACGGTCAGATATCCTTTCGAACCTGGTAAAGCTTGCAGAGCAATCGGTCAATAATTCAAAAGCTCTGGTTAAAGCTAAAGAAGCAGCCGAGCTGGATGTCATACAACTCGAAGTTGATTTGGAACGTTATCGTGCAGACCTGGATGCGACGAGAAAGGCGTTGCCAGGGGCGTATCGAAAACTGGCTGCCAGTGTTGGTATTCAGGACATGCCTATTAAGCATCTTTCAGGTGAACTCGATCTTGCTCTAGAGGATTATAATCTGGATCAGGTCAGCACTTACGTGCTCAGTATCCACCCTGAAATCAGATCAGCACAAATTGGAGTTGAGCATGCCCGCTTGATCTTGCAACGAGCCAAGGTGGAACCAATCCCCAATATTACTGTGGGTACGGGATACACTCGCCAGAGCCAGAACCGGTCCGATGACTGGGACATCGGTTTTAGTGTTCCTCTCCCGCTTTGGAACAAAAATCAGGGAAACATATTGTCTGCCGAAACAAATATCAATGTGGCAATGAACCAAACGGAGCGTGTACAGAATGAACTGATGAATCAACTTGCGATCGCTTATTCAGCTTATGCTTCCGCACGGGAACGGGCTGAACGTTACCAGGTTTCAATCTTGCCGAAGGCTCAACAAACTTATGAACTTTCAATGGTAGCATACCAGGGAGGACAGTTTGAGTACCTACGTGTACTGGAAGCACAACGATCTGTAGCTGAAGCCAATCTGGAATTGATTCGCTCCATGAGCGAGATGTGGCTGGCTGCCAGCGAAATTGCAGGACTGATGCTGGAAGATCAGTGGCCTTTAGCTCCTGTCCCTCCCTTACCTGAAAAGGAACAATCATGAAGAAACTTCTTCAAATAGTGAAACCCATTCTGGCAATCGGGATCGTTGCGATATTGATTGCTACCGGCTATTTCACGCGTGACAATTGGTTGCCGCTTTTAGAACAAAACAAAACCGCCAGATCGGATAACGTTTCTACTGCTTCAACCAAAGCAAGCGATAAGAAAAACGCAGCTTCCGAGCAGATTATTCTATCAGACCAGGCGATTGCCAATCTGGGCTTGCAGGTCAAATCAATACAGCCTGAGACCTATTGGAAAACGCTACAGGTCCCGGGCATGGTAGTGGATCGACCCGGTCGCAGTGATCGAGGGATCGTTTCTCCTGTAGATGGAGTGGTCGACAAAATGAATTATTTTCCAGGCGACACAGTCCACCCTGGGGATGTGCTCTATACGATCCGCATCCTGAGCGAGTTTTTGCAACAGACCCAGTCGAAACTGTTTAAAGATACGCAAGACATCAAACTCGCCGAAGCAAAAAAGAAACGCCTGGAATCTTCAGGAGGAGCAGTCCCCGGTGCCCGGATCATTGAAGTCGCTAGTGAAATCACGCGACTGAAAGTGGCAATCAAAGGGTATCGTCAGGAACTGCTTAGTCGAAGTTTTACACAAAATCAGTTGAACGAAGTAGCTGCAGGTAATTTCGTCAAAGAACTGAATATTCTCGTTCCCTCTCAAGCTAGCGAATCCAAACCATTGGGGACCTCTGTCGTGCTGCAGGCGACTGGTGAGGAAGTAAAACTGGACTCCCCCCCCTCCTTTGAAGTTCAGGAATGCAAAATAGATCTAGGCCAACAAGTCAGAACCGGTCAAATGTTGTGTTTGCTGGCAAATCATCAGTTGCTGGCAATAGAAGGTCGGGCATTTCGAGACGAAACACAACTTCTTGAACAAAGTGTCAAAGCCGGTTGGCCAGTTGAAGTGGACTTTCAGGAAAACGCGATCGCAGACTGGCCTCCCGTTAATCAGACTTTCTGGATTCAATATCTGGCAAATGTCATAGATCCCATTAATCGTACCTTTGCGTTTCGTATGGCGTTGGAAAATCAGTCTAGAGTTGTGAAACAAGATGGAATGACCCAGATACTCTGGCGGTTTCGTCCAGGTCATAAAGTCCGCATCTTGATCCGGGTCGAAAAGCTCGAAAACGTCTTTGTACTTCCCACGGATGCCGTTGCCCGCGACGGAGCTGAAGCATTTGTTTTTACCCAGAACGTAAATACGTTTCAACGCAAGGCAGTTCGAGTCCTGGAGCGAGACCGACGCTATACCGTCATCGCGAATGATGGATCGCTCATGCCTGGTTCGTTTGTAGTACAGAGTTCTGCCGAACAGTTGAACCGTATGTTGAAGTCCTCATCAGGAGACGACTTACCAGAAGGCTACCACATTCACGCCGATGGCAGTCTCCATAAGAACGAAGACGAAGGGAATTAGGGGAATACCGTGCTCAATTCAATCATCCGACTCTCACTAACCCATCGAACGCTGGTGCTTGCCGCCTGCGTCGTTGTCCTGGCTTATGGGGGTTATTTAACGACAACCTTACCTATTGATGTGTTCCCAGATCTTGATCGACCTCGAGTCGTGATTCTAACAGAGTGTCCTGGCATGTCTTCTGAAGAAGTCGAAACGCTGGTTACTTATCCAATAGAAACAGCGATCCTAGGGGCAAACGGGGTTGAAGATGTCCGCAGTCAATCCAGTCAGGGCATGAATGTCATTTACATCGAGTTCAGTTGGAAGACAGAACCTCGGTACGCTCGACAGATTGTGTCAGAGCGTCTGGCAAATGTACCGATGCCACCAGGCATCCGTCCGATTATGACACCTCAGGCATCCATAATGGGGCAGATTCTGCATGTTGGAATTCATCGCAGAAAGGGGCCACAAGGTGGAAAGTTGACTGCGGTTGGGCAGACGGGATTACTGGCAGAACGCACAGGAAACGAAGCAAGTCCTGAACTGACCGTTTGGAATCCGGTGAATCGAAACGATCTCAGCTTGTGGAAGAAAATTGAAGTCGAGAATCCCAAATGGGATGAGACAAACCCTGGGCGTGATGTGGCATTTGTCTGGAATAAACGGTCCTATGACGTTATTTTCCCGACTCCTCTCGAAGAACGAATGGATCTGCGTACGACCGCGGACTGGTTAATCAGACCGCGACTACTGAAGCTGACTGGCATTGCTGAGGTCATTGTCATGGGCGGTGATGAGAAGCAGTATCAGGTTCTGGTTGATCCCATCAAGTTGCAAGAATATAACGTATCACTTCAGGATGTTGAGGCCGCTGTCCAGTCAAATAACCTGAATGCCAGTGGTGGGTTTATAATCGGAGGCCAGACAGAACGTTCCGTGAGGGTGATTGGTCGTCTTGGTGCTCTGACAAGCGACGTCCTGGATGAGCTCCGAAAAGCCCCTGTCAAAATGAATGGAGACCGTGCCGTACTTTTATATCAGGTGGCACAAATCGTGGAAGGGCCGGCTCCCAAACGGGGCGATGCCAGTATTGATGGACATGCCGGTGTGGTTATTACAATTGTCAAACAGCCACATGCTGACACCAGAAAACTGACTGACGACGTGATGGCAGCTTTGAGTGATGCAGAATCAACGCTACCTGCCGATATTGTGATCAATACCAGCCTGTTTCAGCTCAAGAGTTTTATTGACCGAGGAATTTACTACGTCGAAGAAGCGCTTGTCATAGGAGCCATTCTTGTCGTGATCGTGCTGTTCTTGTTTCTGCTGAATTTTCGCACGACATTCATCACGTTGACAGCCATTCCATTGTCGCTGGTGATTACAACTCTGGTATTTCGCATCGTAGGGGTCATGTCTGGGACAGAATTATCAATCAACGTAATGACCCTGGGGGGAATTGCAGTTGCCATTGGCGAACTGGTCGATGATGCCATTGTGGATGTGGAAAATATCTTTCGACGCCTGGGAGAAAACAATTTAAATCCCCATCCTAAACCTGCCATTGTGGTCGTGTATGAAGCCAGTCGAGAAATCCGCTCTGCCATCGTCTTCGGGACAGCAGTCGTTGTCCTGGCCTTTATGCCTCTATTTGCTTTGTCCGGTGTGGAAGGTCGCTTGTTTATCCCATTGGGAATTGCCTATATCGTTTCAATTCTGGCTTCTTTACTGGTCTCACTGACTGTCACACCGGTACTCTCTTACTACCTCCTGCCTCAAGCAAAGGCAACTCATGCCCATCAGGATGGGCGGTTACTACGAGTGCTGAAATGGGGAGCGAGTTTCCTGATTCGATTCAGTATGCGGCGGGCAGGCATCCTATTGGTTTTGACCTGGGCACTCGTTGGTTACAGTGTCTGGGAATTGTCAAAGTTGGGAGCTGACTTTCTTCCCAAATTTGATGAGGGAAGCGTTCAAATCAATGTATCTTTACCTGGCGGATCGTCGCTGAAAGCATCAAACGAGGCATCCTCACTGATTGATTCGCAACTTGTCAAACTACAGAAGTCTGCAGAAAATCCGAATGGTCCCGTATTGCACTTTTTTCGCAGGACAGGTCGAGCAGAGCTGGATGAGCATGCTCAGCCAGTCAACGTGGGTGAATACATATTGACGATGAACCCAGACTCAGACCATGGTCGGGATGAGTTTCTGGATACGCTACTCTCTGATTTGCGCTCAAATGTACCAGGGGTTGGGATTGAAGCGGAACAACCCCTTTCTCACCTGATTAGCCATATGCTGTCCGGAGTGAAAGCCCAAGTCGGGATTAAGCTGTATGGAGACGACCTCGACAAGCTGCGCGAGTTGGCAGGAGAAGTTCGCGATGCGATCACTGATATACCTGGTGTGACACCTCCCATTATCGACCCACAGGAACGGGTAGATGAGTTACATGTAGTCCTGAAACCTGATGAGCTGGCTTTCTTTGGGCTGAGTCGGGAATACATAGCCGACTTCGTACAGACTGCGTTGAAAGGCGAAGCAGTATCGCAAGTCTTAGATGGTCAGAGACGTTTTGACCTTGTGATTAAACTCAACGAAGAGCATCGCTCAGATCCTTATAATCTGGGTGAACTACGTATTGATCTTCCCGATGGGCGGGGGCAAATACGTTTGCGAGAAGTGGCCAACTTCCCAGGTTCAGCCAGTGGACCAAATTTGATCAACCGAGAAAACGTCAGGCGCCGTCAAACAATCCGTTGTAATGTCTCAGGACGTGACCTCGCCAGTGCAGTCTCTGAAATTGAAGAACGGGTGCGTGCTCAAGTCGCATTGCCAACCGGTTACTTTGTTGAGTTTGGGGGGCAATTTGAAGCTCAACGGTCTGCTACGTTTCTGATTACAATACTGGCGGCAGTTTCAGTCGCCGGAATATTTATTGTTCTCATGATGCTTTATCCGTCAGCACGGATCACGTTTCAGATCCTGAATGCCATTCCGACTGCTTTTATTGGTGGTGTCTTCGCACTAGTATTAACCAACCAGACTCTTACCGTGGCTAGCATGGTAGGATTCGTATCTCTGGGGGGAATTTCTGTGCGAAACGGCATCCTGTTAGTGACACACTACTTTCATTTAATGGATGAAGAAGGGGAAGCGTTTAGTCAAAACATGGTGCTGCGGGGAAGTTTGGAAAGGCTTGCTCCGGTCCTGATGACCGCCTTGACCGCCGGTATTGCTTTGATTCCTCTTGTGGTAGGTGGTAATAAACCAGGGTTAGAAATTTTATACCCTGTCGCCACTGTGATTTTAGGAGGTTTGGTAACCTCAACGTTTTGCGAATTTTTTATTCACCCCGGCTTATTCTGGAAATTCTCGGGGAAAGATGCCGAACGACTGGTCCGTAGTAAAAGCTCTGATGAAGAACTGCTGCGATCTGTATAAGAATGTAATACACGTAAACTAATTCGATCATGTAAAGGAAAACGAAATGATGTACACAAAATCGCTGGGCTTATTCTTGGCAGCTTTACTCGTCACCGGTTGCTCAAACAAAGGCGCTACCGATACTCCGAAAACGAAAACTGCACAGCAGCCCGAAAAACAGAATGAAGCTACCAGCACCGAAGAACATGCACCACACGGTTCAGGCCCCAATGGTGGGGTGGTGTTTGATCTGGGAAAATATCACGCCGAATTCACAGTGGATCACCCCAAGCATGAATGCATGATTCTTTTCATAGGTAACGACGAGAAAACGCCGGTAGCGGTTACAGCAACAGATCTGACGTTAACCACAAAAGAGACAAAGACAGAAGAGGGAAAAGTAGTTCCCCCTATGACAGTGAAGCTGGTACCCCAGGATGAAACCGACGGGAAGGCAACGAAATTCGTCGGCACAGATCCTGGCATCGGTAATGTGGCCGACTTTGAGGGCACGGTTCTTGGTGAGGTTGATGGAAAACCTTCTCAAGGAGAGTTCAAAGAATAAACTGTCTGGTGATAATTATGGTTTCCATTGAGGTCGCCGCTTCCGGTAACGCGGTAGCGGTGGCCTTTGGATACAGTCGGATGCCCAAAGGCATAATTTCTCTAAATACGATGGAAGCAGATAATGTACTACGTTCTTAAAATTCTGCTCACTGCGGGTTTGGTAGTTGCTGTATCGGAAGTATCCAAGCGTAGCTCGCTTTGGGGTGGAATTCTCGCTTCGTTACCACTGGTCTCTTTTCTTGGAATGATCTGGCTATTTATCGACACAGGCAGTTCTGAGAAGGTTTCGGAACTTTCAAAAAGTGTATTCTGGCTTGTCCTGCCTTCATTATCTTTTTTTCTCATGCTGCCTTTTTTGCTTAAGAAAGGAATGGGCTTCGGTACCAGTTTTGGGCTTTCAACCATGGTTATGATTGGTCTCTATCTGGTCATGATTGTCTGTTTAAAGAAACTGGGAATTCATACTTAGTGCGATCCGAGCAGCAATTGATATCTAGGGGTTGAATTTCAAAAGCTGTTAAGTTTAAGAAAAACCCATTTGCCCAAAATTTGCTTACGAATCTTGTTTAACTCCAATTAACCATGAATCCCAACAGGATTGGCAACAACAGAGAAAATTATGAATCCATTAAAGGTTGTAAATACTTAAATATAAATACGTTGCGTATTTTATAATAAGGATTGAATTAAATATGGTTGTGTCTTCGAGTAAGTTTGATTCAACCTAATTTGTTGAATTGATAACTATTGGTTTTTGAAACCGAAGGTTGCAGGTCACCATATGAAGATACCCAACCACCGAATTCACCTGACTCATCACTGGGAACATTTTCTGAACGTATACTGAGTGAGCGTACCTAGAATAATGATGGGCACAGCCCGGCAGAAAGCAGATAAATTACCCATCTCTAACCCAGATATCAAGAATGGGACCATATTGAGACCCGATAGCAATAATCTCCACGACGCACTACCTAAGCTTTAACACGTAAAATTCCGCACGAACTCACTTTCGGGACACCCATTAGCTACCTTTGCCATTGTCGCATTTCGTCGAGGGCCAGTTCTTGCGAACCCCCCGCGATGAAATACTCCGATGGCGACGATAACATAGCCAAGGTTCAAGTCAAGGCTGAGGTTATCAGCCTTGACAAGTCTATCACTAACTGCTAGACATTGTGCTGTAAGAATTGGTGGAAAAAGTCGTCGCTTGTGTCCAAGAGCATTCCCAGTAAATGGTTTACGGTGTCTGATTTGAAAGGAATGCCTGCGAATTTGGCAGTAGCTGGTTCTACAAATGATCTAATCTACAAAGGGCAAATTTGTGGCCGCCACTGCCTCAACTGACTGGAAGAAGTTGTTTGGTCTCGATGATCGCGAGCCGCCTTACTTTATTTCCAGTATTGAGCAACTCGACGATGCGGGTGTAGTACCACAGCCCCATGCACTTCGTCGTGCTTTTGAGCAACTTAATATCAATGGTGTTCTATGCCAGGAACGCAGTCCGGTCATCTACTTCCGACTGGTCAAGAAAATCGATCCGGTCCAGATTCTCGACCTTCATCGATCGTTCTGGAACCAAGGTATTGCTCCGATCCTCGTTGTCATTGCTCCAGACGAAGTCCAGGTGTTTTCCGGTCTTATACCGCCAGAAAGCTCTCAGGTTGATACTCATCCGTTTCCTGGGCTAGTCGAAATCCTTCCCCGCCTACAAAATCGGCTACGATCCTTTCTGCTGTCCGTCGAGTCGGGTGAATATTTTCATACCCATCGACATTCCTTTGACCCTGGTAAGAGGGTTGATCGGGAATTGCTCCGCAATCTCCAAGCAACCCGCCAGGCACTAGGTGAAGTCCCTGCAGCGCGGCTTGAACCCCTGACTCTTAATGCCCTGCTATGTCGACTGGTTTTTACCTGCTACCTCTTCGATCGAGGCGTCATCGACAGTGACTACCTCACGTCGCTTGGGATTGATGATGCGCAGCATTTAAGAGACATCTTGGCAAAGAAACCCAGGACAGATGCCAAGAATGATCTCTATTTGCTCTTTACCCAACTTGGAGAAGACTTCAACGGCGACCTGTTTAGTGCAGACTTGGAGGCGGAGAGCCGACAAGTCAAGGTGAATCACCTTGAGATTCTGGATCGATTTTTCCATGGTACTGATATACGCACTGGCCAGCAGTCTTTTTGGCCCTACGATTTTGGGTTCATTCCGATTGAGACCATCAGCGCAATTTACGAGCACTTCCTGAAAGCTGCCGGGGAAGAGCAGAAGAAGGCAGCCGGTGCATTTTACACTCCCAGATTCCTTGCAGAATTTGTCCTGGATCTGACGCTGGAAGGCGAAACGTCGCTTCTGGGCAAACGATTCCTTGATCCGGCTTGTGGTTCAGGCATTTTTCTTGTCGGGCTGTTCAATCGTCTTGCTGAAGAATGGAAATTTCAGAATCCCCGGGCACGTTATGACAGACGTGCCCGTGAGCTAATGGGCATTCTTCGCAACAACCTTTACGGCATCGATAGCAATCGTAGTGCCTGCCAGATTTCCGCCTTCAGCCTATATCTCGCCTTTCTCGACCAGCTTGCGCCTCCCGATATCCAAAAGCTGTTAGGAAAGTGGGAACGTCTCCCCTATCTGGTTTCAACTCCAGGTGAAATAGAGGCTGGCCACGAGGCGGCTGGAACAATTTATTGCGCAGATTTCTTCACGGAAAATGCAGCACTACCTTATAAGGTTGATATAATTGTTGGCAATCCTCCTTGGGGGAGTTCCAAGGTTCGAAACGCTCCATCTGCACAATGGTGCATCGAAAGAAAACTTCCGCACCCCGATCGTCAGATGGCGATTGCATTTATCTGGAAAGCACCAGACCATCTTGAGGATGATGGCAAGATATGCTTTGTCATGCCTCATGGCATGCTATTCAACCACAATGATACCGCTGTTCGCTTTCAACAGTTATTCTTCCGCACTCACTCAGTTGATCGGGTAGTCAATTTGACTGACTTCCGAATGTTTCTCTTTGCAGATGCTAAGGCGGGAAGTCTGGTTGTGAAATTCCGAAAGGAACAACCCGTTGACGGCACGCACGTCATCGATTACTGGACACCCAAGACCGATTGGGCAATTACACAAGCTGAAATATTGAGAATCCCTACGCAGGATAGATCTCAATTAACCGTGCGTCAGGTGCTTAATGATCTGAAAAGTGATGATGCACCACAAATCTGGAAAGGGCACTTCTGGACAACTCCCAGGGATCGCCAATTGATCGAGCGATTATCCATATATCCTCGGCTTCGGGACAAC
>LADL02001991.1_pt1 | contig 18222 bp, 20 predicted proteins | sample 619721 | NCBI WGS metagenome assembly LADL02 (sample SAMN03397408, study PRJNA257561) | rock porewater metagenome | biome: terrestrial; feature: Opalinus Clay rock; material: porewater; isolation source: Opalinus Clay rock porewater BRC-3 borehole | place: Switzerland: Mt Terri URL, St-Ursanne ...
ATCGACCCCCTTCTGGATGACTATGATCCCGTTGATATTGCGGCTGCAGCCCTAAAAATGTCCCTTGACCCGATGGAGGAAGAGGGCCTGCCTTTGACCGATCACACCGACGACACCTCTTTCGAAAACACCGGGGCCAAGCAAGGTATGGTCAGACTCTTTATAACCGTAGGACGCGCCGACAACATCAGGCCCCCCGAACTGGTTCGTATAATGTGCGATGAAACAGGCATACCGGCTAACCTGGTGGGAGACATAAGGATTTATGACAAATTCACCTTTGTGGAAGTCCCGGACGAGTGGGCCAGTTGTGTAATGGGCTACATGCACCGCCAGACCATCATAAAGGGCAGGAAGGTAAGCGTGGAGCCAGCCAGAAGGAGATAGATTGGAAACACCTGAAAATAGGCGGGGTAGACTCAGGTTAACATAACATGGTAAATGCAATGCAAAAAAGGCCGGGGGAATTCATCCTCCGGCTTTATGCTTATTTATTGCGAAAATCATCCTCCGGCAGGCTATTGTCAAATGCCGTCGTATAATGTGCTGTCACCGGAAAAACCGTGACTGAAAAAGAGTGGACGGGCTATGTAACATTAAGGTAAAATAACTGTAGATCAAAGCTGTTATTGTGAATGAGGAGGAAGCCTGATTATGGCTGGAATTGATAGGATAAAGGCGCTGGATGTGGCCCTGTCGCAGATTGAGCGACAGTTCGGCAAGGGCGCTGTTATGAAACTGGGGGATTCACCTGCCAGGCTGAACATTGATACGGTACCCACAGGGGCTATATCATTGGATATTGCCTTAGGCCTGGGTGGAATCCCAAGAGGCCGGGTAATTGAAATATTCGGGCCGGAATCGTCCGGAAAAACCACCGTTGCTCTCCATCTAATTGCTGAAAGCCAGAAATTAGGGGGAATTGCCGCCTTTATTGATGCGGAGCATGCTCTCGATCCCACATACGCAAAAAACATAGGGGTTGATATAGATAACTTGCTTGTGGCACAGCCGGATACCGGTGAACAGGCACTGGAAATATGCGAGCACCTGGTTCGCAGCGGGGCTGTGGATGTGGTGGTGGTTGACTCGGTGGCTGCCCTGGTGCCCAAGGCTGAAATAGACGGTGAAATGGGAGATGCCCATGTGGGCCTTCAGGCCCGCCTGATGTCCCAGGCACTGAGAAAGCTGACTGGGATTACCAGCAAGTCCAGGACAGTGGTGGTATTTATAAACCAGCTCAGGGAAAAGGTTGGGGTAATGTTCGGCAGTCCCGAAACCACCCCAGGCGGTCGGGCTCTAAAATTTTATGCCTCGGTACGCCTTGACGTGCGCAAGATAGAATCACTGAAGCAGGGCGGAGATATTATTGGCAATCGCACCAGGGTCAAGGTGGTCAAGAACAAGGTGGCGCCTCCCTTCAAACAGGCTGATTTCGATATCATGTACGGGTCAGGTATATCCCGCGAGGGAACCATTTTAGACATAGCCGCCGACCTGAATATAGTCAACAAGAGCGGGGCCTGGTATTCCTATGGGGATGACCGCCTGGGGCAGGGAAGAGAAAATGTCAAGGAAATGCTTAAAGAGCGGCCGGATTTGCTTAACGAGATAGAGTACAAGGTTAGAGAACACTTCAACCTGCGCGCCGGTGGCTCCGGAAAACTTGACGACATTGTAGAAGTATAAATTCCGGGGGTCGGTGTTTCGAAATTTGGTCTTGAATTATCAGCTCGGGGGGTATTATGCTTTTCAGTGAGGAGTTTGAAAAGGCGCGTAAAGCTGCGTATAAATACCTTTCCTATCGCTCCAGAACCGAGTATGAAATGAAGCAAAAGCTTTTTTTGAAGGGTTTTGATGAAAATATAGTAAGCAAGGTTATCAGTAGTCTGCTGGAATACCGTATGCTTAATGACCAGGCCTACGCTCAGGACTACGTGGACAAAAGACAACTTCGCCCCCGGGCAGTGCTGGCGGGGGAGTTGAAAAATCTGGGTGTAAAGGAATCATTGGTGGACGAGGCTCTGAGTAATATTGATCCAGAAGCTGAATTACGGATAGCCCTGGCCCTGGCCATAGGTAAAAAAAAGCGCAGGGGTAATGACTATCCTCTTGTGAATATAGCCTCTTTTTTAAGAAGAAGAGGTTTTAGTCAGGAAGTTGTGGACAGGGTCTGTGACTACCTGGAAAATATGCGTCAGCCCTGACATCTTGACAGGTATATTATAAAAATGTACAATATACCGTGGGAGAAAATAGAATTGGATTTTGCTACTTGCATGTTAAGATATATTTAACATCATACTTTCCGCTTCCTATCCCGTTATAAAGGGTAGGGCTGTATTTTAATTGCTGGAGTTAACCTTTAATGGGCAATGGTTTTCTCCTGCCCATTGCGGACAAGTTTAAGTAGATCTGATTCATTTTCTGCCGAGTAAGACTCGGTGTTTTTTTGTTTATTTTGAGTTTATCTTATCGTCAAATGACAGATGTAAAAGGAGGTGGATAAGTGTGTCGACAATCTATGTTGTTATTATAACAGTACTGGCAATTATTATTTCTTTTGCCATTGGATATCTGGTCAGAAAATCTATTGCCGAGGCCAAAATAACTTCAGCTGAAATACAGGCTAAAAGGCTGGTTGAAGAGGCTGAGAAGGCTGCCGAAGCAAGAAAAAGAGAAACTCTTCTGGAAGCAAAGGAAGAGGTTTTAAAACTTCGCAACGAGGTGGAACGGGAAAATAAGGAAAGGCGGTCAGAGCTGCAGCGAATGGAGCGCCGCCTGATGCAAAAGGAAGAAAGCCTGGATCGGAAAACCGAATCCATGGAGAAAAAAGAAGAGGCATTAAGCAAAAAAGAAGCTGAAGCTGAAAGAATCAAACAGGATTTGAACCAGATTTACAATAAGCAGGTGGCTGAACTGGAACGGGTTTCCGGTATGTCATCCGAAGAAGCCCGGCAGATACTACTGGCTGATGTTGAAAAGGAAATACAGCACGAAGCGGCCAAAATGATTAAGGATATTGAGGAGAAAGCCAAAGAAGAAGGCGAAAAGCGTGCCAGGGAAATAATATCCCTGGCAATTCAGAGATGCGCCGCCGACCATGTTGCAGAAACCACGGTGGCCGTTATCCCCCTGCCCAGTGATGAGATGAAGGGTCGTATTATAGGCAGAGAAGGAAGAAATATCAGGGCCTTTGAAACTCTTACGGGGATAGATTTAATTATTGACGATACACCAGAGGCAGTTATTTTATCAGGTTTTGATCCCATACGGCGGGAAGTGGCCAGAATCAGCCTGGAAAAACTCATTGTGGACGGGAGGATACACCCTGCCCGGATTGAGGAAATGGTTGAGAAAGCCAAGAAGGAAGTGGATGCGCAGATTAGGGAATCTGGAGAGCAGGCTGTCTTTGAAACCGGGGTTCACGGGCTGCACCCGGAACTGGTACACCTTCTGGGAAGGCTGCGTTTCAGGACAAGCTACGGCCAGAATGTCCTAAAACACTCCATAGAGGTTGCCCACCTGGCAGGTCTAATGGCGGCCGAACTGGGAGCCGATATACAATTGGCCAAGCGATCCGGTCTGCTTCACGATATTGGCAAGGCCGTGGACCACGAGGTGGAGGGTCCACACGTTACCATAGGTGTGGATTTGGCTAAAAAATACCGTGAAAATGCCGATATACTTCATGCCATTGCGGCACACCACGGTGATGAAGAGCCCAAAACCATTGTTGCCGTACTGGTGCAGGCGGCTGACGCCATTTCTGCGGCCAGGCCCGGTGCCCGCAGGGAGACACTGGAGAACTATATCAGAAGGCTGCAAAAACTGGAGGAAATAGCATCAACCTTTGAAGGCGTTGAAAAGTCCTATGCGATCCAGGCAGGTCGAGAAATAAGGATAATGGTTAAGCCGGATAGGGTGGACGACCTGGGTTCAATAAGGCTGGTAAGGGAAATAGCTAAAAAAATAGAAGGTGAACTGGATTATCCGGGTCAGATTAAGGTTACGGTAATCAGGGAAACAAGGGTAGTGGATTACGCAAAATAACTTTGAGCGGCCCTTTTGATAAAAAGGGCCGCTTTAATGTTTAAAGTATCCCCTAAAAGTGTTCATTAATGTATTCTTTTTAATAATATGGGAAAATATTTTACCCGGTGCAAACAAACAACATAGCAGGAATAGTACGCAAAGGAAAGAAATCTATCATATTTAGAAGCTGTGAGGAGTGTGGAATGGTGGGAGTCAGCAGGTACAAGGGAAGAGAGGATGTTACCGACAGTGTAGGGCTTTTAATATCAATTCTGGTCTGCTACCCTGAGGTTGCCACCATAAATTTCGACCCTGCCCAGAGGGTACTGAAGTTTACCTTTGCTATCTCACGGGTTCTTGATACCATGGAAATGGATATTATAAGCCGAAAACTCCTGGAAAGTATAGAGGTGTTGAATAAGTTGGAGGGTAAGGTTGCCAGATTAAGTCTGGTTGACCGGCAGGAGTGTGGTTCTTTTACCTTGGTTGAGATACAAAGAGATGTGGAGACTCTGGTGCAGGAGGAAATAGCCCTAATAGTGGAATTGTTTCGTCAAAATCTTGAAAGCAGCCTGATTACCGATGAAGCCCAGTCACTTTATGAAGAAGATCTGCTGATGCAGGAAGAGATAATAGAGCGTATGCTGGAGAGTGTAAAAGGATTTGCCGGGGACAAGAAGCTCTTTGCCTTCAGGGAAGAGGGCAGGGTACTGGTATTTAACAAGTAGTGGGAGGCACAAACCTTGCGCCTGTTAATGATAGGAGATATTGTGGGAAGGCCGGGGCGGCGAGCAGTTAAGCAAAACCTCCCGGACTTGATGGGAGACAAGAAGATAGATCTGGTAATAGCCAACGGGGAGAATTCAGCCGGAGGCAACGGGATTACAAGGGAAGTGGCAAGGGAAATACTTTCCTGTGGTGTGGACGTTATTACCATGGGAAACCATGTATGGAACCAGAAGGAATCGTATACATATATAGAAAAGGAGAACAGAATTATAAGGCCTGGCAATTATCCTCCCGGTACACCGGGGAGGGGTTCTTGCATTTTTAAAGCCAGAAATGGGATTGATGTAGGTGTGGTGAATATCTCAGGCAGAGTTTTCATGCAGGAGTTGGACTGCCCCTTTAGAAAAGCCGATGAACTGGTAAATGGACTGAAGGATAAAGCAGATATAGTTTTTGTTGATTTTCACGCCGAAGCGTCTTCCGAAAAAGTGGCCATGGGCTGGTACCTTGACGGAAGGGTTGCCGCAGTTTGTGGCACCCATACACATGTACAGACAGCCGACGAGAAGGTGCTGCCCGGGGGTACCGCTTATATTTCGGATGTGGGTATGACCGGCCCGACCGATTCAGTTATAGGGGTGAAGAAGGAACTGGTTATCGAAAAATTTATCACCCAGATGCCAAGGCGTTTCGAGGTGGCCGAAGGGCTATTCCAGTTTAACGCAGTGATCATTGAGATAGACATCCAGACGGCCAGGGCGTTGCATATAGAGCGCATACAAAACTTTGAGTAACGGGTTTACTATATGGAGCGACAATGGAGAACCACCAAACAATAATTGTCAATTAAAAGGAATTTCTACGGTTTCATAGAATATAATTCTACAGGCCGTTTGATTTATTTTTACTTTGGCAGAAGGAGGTTCTACAAGTGGATGTGTTAAAAGTTTCAGCAAAATCTAATCCAAATTCTGTAGCAGGAGCCCTGGCCGGTGTTATACGGGAGCGGGGAGGAGCCGAAATTCAAGCCATAGGAGCTGGAGCGCTAAATCAGGCAGTGAAGGCTGTGGCCATTGCAAGGGGTTTTGTAGCCCCCAGTGGGGTTGATCTCATATGTATACCGGCGTTTACCGACGTAATGATTGACGGGGAAGAAAGGACAGCCATAAAATTAATAGTGGAGCCCAGGTAGAGACAAACCCAGCCCGTAGCAGCGGGCTTTTTTTATGATCAATTATGCTCAGGTCAAGATTGTCCTGTTTAGAACAATAGTTTATGTTGGCTAACCGGCAGGGGGAGTGCTTTGAGCCCGACCACATAACCCAATGCCGCTATATATGTTTAATTATATTATGTCGAATTTGTTCTTAAACTCACAATATTGAGGTGATTCATATTAAAAAAGAATCAGGTTTGGATCTTCACTTCCTTTCACCGGTTCTGGATGCCCACTGTGACACCCTGACGGCCCTTGATAAGCAGGACCGCAGACTTGGGCAAATGTGTGACAGGGGACATCTGGACCTGCCCCGCTTATCCCTTGGAGGGGTTAATATTCAGTTCATGGCGGCTTTTATCAGCGACCAGTACAGAGAGAACCCTTTGTCCAGGGCTATGGAGGTGTTTGACACTTTTTACAGGGAAATGGAAGATAATTTTGAACTTGTAGAGCCTGTGTACACCTTTGCCGACATAAACAGAATTATATCGCTTAAAAAAGTTGCTGCGCTTCTCACTGTGGAGGGTGGAAGGGCACTGTGCGGACGTATGGAGGTGTTGCGGATGTTCTACCGCCTGGGTGTACGCAGCGTCACTCTTACCTGGAATGGGCGAAACGAACTGGGTGACGGGGTTTTGGAGTCGGGGAGCGGCGGGGGGCTTACCCGCTTCGGAATTGAAGTGGTTAAAGAAATGAACAGTTTGGGCATGTTAATAGATGTATCACATCTTTCAGAGTCCGGCTTCTGGGATGTTGTCGGGGTGACAGAGAAACCCTTTGTGGCATCACACTCCAACTGCAGGGCTATCTGCGACCACCCCAGAAATCTAAAGGATGATCAGATAAAAGCACTGGCCGAGGCCGGCGGTGTAATGGGGTTGTGCTTTTATCCAGTTTTTTTAAGTAGCGGTGAGGCGACGCTGGACACCTTTCTTGATCACGCGGAGCATCTGGCTCAGTTGGCGGGCGTGGGCTGCATGGGAATCGGCTCTGACTTTGACGGGATAGATAGTACCATACCGGAAATCAATGACGTCACCCGGCTTCCACTGGTTACCGAAGGACTTTTAAAAAGGGGATTCTCAGATCAGGATGTGCAAAAAATACTGGGTGGAAACTTTCTCAGGGTATTGGAGAAAGTTTTGTAAAAAAAACCCGCACGCTGCGGGTTTTTTAAGAAGTACTTAAATAAGAGGTATCCGGGGTGAATACCAGTGAATTTATTATATACAAAAAGACCGCAGAACTGATCTCGGTCTTACTCGGGCTTGTACTGTGATATATGAAAATGGTTGTGTTCTATTCTCAGCTGGTGCCTCATGCCGCACAGGGCGCATTCTTTGAACTGTCCGTCTTTAAACCTGATCTCCCCAACGTGCTGGCCACAACACTTAATTTCGATGCTGATATTGCTATTTTCTTTGGTATTCACGCGGTAGTCTATGTGAGCATTATTAATCCGATCCAACTGGCATCCCCTCCTTGTTTATAATAATATTTTGCAAGGCCAAGTTTATTTACTCTATTATATAACCTTAAAAAGTATTTCCAAACCGTTCATAGGTAAGATATTTGCTTTTTTTAACCATCCTTGTTTGTTTTTCTGGGTAAAGCTGCTGTTCAACGTGATCTTTAATATTTACTAGTTTATTCCGTAAAAAATATTATATAATCGTAGTGTGCAAAAAAAGGATTTGTATAGAATAATAAAACAAGCAGATTTGAAGGGAGTAAAGCCAGTTGACAAGTAAAACCAAGCGGCGCCCCCGCAGAAAGGATACCGGCCAGGCTGCCCCTATAGGGCCTTTTAGTCTGGATCCCTTTCAGGAGGAAGCCGTAAAAGAATTGGCGGAAGGGCATAATTTGTTGGTGGCTGCCCCCACCGGCACTGGCAAGACCTTAATAGCAGAAATGCTTATCGAAAAAGTTTTGGCTGATGGCAAGGGTATTGTATACACCTCCCCAATTAAGGCGCTGTCAAATCAGAAATACCGGGATTTTGCCCATAAGTTTGGTAAGGAGAGCGTGGGGCTTATTACTGGTGACGTGTCGATGAATGAAAGGGCTTTACTTCTGGTGATGACAACAGAAATATTCAGGAACTGGTGTTTTGCCAATCCAGAAATGTTAAACCAGACAACCCATGTTATTTTTGACGAGCTCCATTTTCTGGATGACCCCGAAAGGGGTACTGCCTGGGAGGAGAGTATAATATTTGCTCCTGCTCATATAAGGGTTGTTGGATTATCGGCAACGGTTCCCAATATTCGTGAAATATCTTCATGGATTGCCGATGTAAGGAATCAGGAAGTAAAAGTAATAATAGAGAAAAGACGGGCCGTCCCACTGGATTTATTCTGGATTTCCCCCCAGGGAGACACATATGATGAACCTGGGGCCAGGGAATATATCAGGCAGAGAATGGAAATGAGGAGAGGCCGCTGGGTGGGCGCGCATAATAACGACAGCGCTGAACTGGTATGATATCTCAAGAGGATATAGAGGACCGAAGTCAGCGGTAATAGGGGTAGAAATTATACTCTGAAAATAGCTATAAGCTGTAAGCTTTTTGCCACAATGTCCTCCGTGGTCAATTTTTTACATATACATGGTGGTCGCTTGCATGCGGCCAGGTTGTCTGATTCCTGTATTCTTTTAATAAATGGTGGTGTAATATGGCTAATTTAACTGGAGGTAGCCCATCCTGCTCGGAGGTAATCAACGCAATTCAGGATCGTTTGCCGGCTCTCTATTTTACCTTCAGCCGGGGGAAAACTGAACTTTTGGCCGATGAATTGGGCAGGGAGTGGGATTTTCTCCTCAGCAGCGAGAAAACCAGGGTAAGGGAAATGATAGCCGAGGCTGAAATATCTCAGCCAGGTTTGTTCGGAATTAGAAGGGCAAAATTAAAACAAATTCTTCTTCAGGGTATTGCCTATCATCACGCCGGACTGTCCCCGGCCATAAAGGATCTGGTGGAAAGGCTTTACGAGGCCAGGCTTATTTTCGTCCTGTTTTGTACTGAGACCTTTGCCGTGGGTGTTAATTTTCCGGCCGCCAGCACGGTGTTTGAATCGTGCAGAAAGTGGGACGGTCGGGAATTCAGGGGGCTTATGAACCGGGAATTCTTTCAAATGGCCGGAAGGGCCGGGAGAAGGGGTTTTGACCAGGTGGGTATGGTTTACAGCCGTATTGATGATCGTTTTCCTGAACAAACCGGTTTTTATGATGAAGATGATATTGAGCCGGTCAGGGGTCGGCTGACTATTTCACCCAACACGGTATTGAGCCTCCTTTACTGGAAAACTGATGAAGAAATTAACCTTTTTTTGGAGAAAAACCTGGCGGTATACCAGAATAACCGTGAGAGCTGGAATATAAAAAGGGAACTGAGTGAATTAGATAAAAGGCTTGCCGAAATAGGAGGAGCCTTTTGCCGGGAAGTAGACACCGGGTCGTGTTTCATGCTCAGATCCAAACTCAAAAAAGAACTGCGCTCTCTCTCCAGAAAGAATAAGAGAGGACGGCCCGGATTAGGGGACCGTAGGGATGAGATCAAAAACCTTTTAAAAATACAGCAAAAAAGATGTAATCACCGGGTGTGTTCCGATGCTAGAAGAAAGCAGACTGATATGCTGGAGAGGAAATTAAAGATTGAAAGGCGCATGAGAGTTCTTGGAAACCACTCCAGGGATTACGAAAGGGAGTTTAACGGGGTTTGGGACCTGCTGGAGGATATGTCCTACGTACAGGGCAGGAATCTCCTGCCCAGAGGTATATTTGCCCTACACCTGCATGTTGAGGAGATTCTTGTAACCGAGCTGGTTTTCAACGGTTTCATAAGGGATATGTCTCCGGACCAGGTGGCGGCCATTCTGGCAGGAGTGGACTACGTACCGGGCCGTGACGATTTCGTTGAGCCCGGGCCATATGATCTCAGGGAGATAGAGCTTTTGCGAAAATCTTTGCTTCGCAGCGGAATGCCCGAAAATTTCTGTGTTTGGTCTTCCCTGCCCGGGGCACTGGCCTCGGCCTGGTACGAGGGTGCATCCTTTGAAAAGCTTTTATCCATGACAAATCTCCAGGAGGGGGATATCTTCTCCATCATCCGGCGTGAGATAGACCTTCTGAGGCAGATAGAAAGGGCCGCCGGTGAAGATGTTGAGCTCCGTAAACAAATGGAGAATATCAGGAGGGTACTAGACCGGGACGAAGTAGCCATCCCCGGTATTTAGGTCGTAGAACGTCAGACATCGGACATCAGTATAAAAAAACAATCCTGACGACTGACGCCCGACGTCTGACGACCGAATCAGTCCGGGTCGGGGACCTGCCCCAGCATGAAAAGGGCACGCATTTTGTATCTTTTGGCCAGGTCCTGGTAGTGTTGTAATTCGTTTTCATTCAGGGGCCTTATAATTTTGGCTGGAAGACCCATGGCAAGATATCCCGGGGGCACCTCCATGCCTTGAACCACCAGTGATCCGGCTCCAATCACCGCACCGGCTCCAATCTTGGCCCCGTTAAGTATTGTGGTTCCCATCCCAATAAGGGTGTCATCTTCTATGGTACACCCGTGCAATATACAGTTATGACCCACCGAGACCCTGTCTCCGATGAACAGGGGGAAACCCTGGTCTTCATGGAGAGTGCAGTTGTCCTGGATGTTTGTGTCGCTGCCTATGAACACCATATCTGCGTCTCCCCGCACAACGGAATTGTACCAGATGCTTGTACAGGGACCTATTTTTACTTTGCCCACTATTTTTGCCCCCGGGGCAACAAAAACCGTCTCATCAACCTCCGGGTAAAAATCACCATGATTGTAAAATCTTTTTTCCTCTTTCACCTTGTTCCTCCTGATACCTTTTTTAAATTAAATCAGATTACAATTAAAATGTCTATAACAAGCAAAAAAAAAGTCCCCTTACGGGGTAGGAAAGGAGAGGTGGGTTATTAGCGGATAAAGAATTGGCTGGATAGTGAAATAAATTGCAATCTTTTAAGATATACTAACACATAGTTGAATATTTCACAAGCGCTATTTATACTAACTTTCAGCCGTTGCAAACCCCAGATCATCCAGCAACTCCCGGTGAATCAGCCCATTACTGGCCACAATTGAGACATGTCTTCCCAGTTCAAGCTCACTCCCGTTGAGGTTGCTCACTTTACCCCCGGCCTCGCTCACCAGCAGTATTCCAGCGGCAACATCCCAGGGTCGCAGCGCCACCTCCCAGTATCCGGTCAGCCTTCCGCAGGCTATATAAGCCAGTTCCAGAGCTGCGGTACCAAGGGCCCTTATATCCGCGGCCTTATAAAACAGTTTTTTATAATTTGCCTTCCACATATCATCCTTAAAATGGTCGGCAGATGGAAAACCTGTGGTGATTAGGCTTTCAGACAACCTTTCTCTGCTATTGACCTGAATTCTTTTTCCGTTTCTGTATGCTCCATTACCCTTTATGGCAGTAAAAATCTCGTCCCTTATGGGGTCGTATGTGATTCCCAAAACGGGGCTTCCGTGTATCGTCATGGCAACGGTCACCGCATACAGCGGGATTCCAAAAACAAAATTGGCGGTGCCGTCCAGAGGATCTATAAACCAGACGGGTTTTTCGTCGTATAACAACTCTTCTTCATCGAAACCTTCCTCGGCTACCAGCCTGTGGTCGGGGAAGGCTTTCTCAAGACCTTCCAGAATAATAGACTGGGAATGCTGATCCACCTCGGTAACCATATCGGCAGGACAAGATTTAAAGCTGGTGACAAAATCCCCGTCCATTCTGTTTCTAATGTATTTTCCGGCCGAAACCACAATTTTTTCTACTATTTCCGTGGTGATGAACCAATTTTGCAAAAAATATCCTCCTTTCTTACAGTAGGTTTACAGGGTAAGGATAAGGGTTAATATTATTAGTAATACCTTTCTTTTCTGTGAATTTGCATTAAAACCAAAAAAAATTCAAATCATAGCATTAACGGAGGTGTTAATGGATGGAAAAAAGCGGCGGTCAAAATCAAATGGTTACCAAGATGAGGCCCGATCCCGATTTTAAGTACCTTGCCAGGAGATCAAAAGAAATAATGGAGGGCGGGATACCTCTTTCCCGGATAAACAGGGAGCCGGGTGAAATCCCCGGTTTCTATGCGGAAGAGCACTTGGAGTAGTGATCTTCCGCTTTTTTACTGTTGTTGGTGCTTGCTCATAAGTACAGCCAGCAGCGCCCTACCCAGTGACTCCTCTGTAACTGGGGAATAAAATACCTCGGGAGATAGCCGTTCTTTCTTTTCCGGTCCTTCTGTAACATATGAGACCCAGTAGCCAGTTATTTCGGACGATTCTGTGCTGATATTTTCAAAAACCAGCTTGAAACTTTTTACGTGCAGACTTAATTCGGCTGCCAGTTGGTCCAGCCTTGGCAGCCAAAGAAAATTTTTATCCAGATGTTCCCATGACTCTTCCTGTTTTTGGCCGTCATGTGTGAACAACTCGCAAAAAGGTTCGGTATCCGACATACTCCAACCAAAATACCCTGTTTCAGTAGGCTGCCCAGTCAGAAGGTATATTTCCTCCTCACCGGTTTTTTTCCCTTTTAGCCACCAAAGGGGAGATAAAACTGTGGCAAACCAGTCACCCATTTTTGGCGACCAGACTAGGCCTGCTTTTTTTAATTCCTTGGCCAGCTTGATATCTATCATCAAACATCACCACCCGGTATTATTAATATGTATATTTCTTTCTTCATTTAACATTTTCCTCTCATTTTTTTACAACAAACCATCTAATTTTCAAATGACTGTTAGCTTTTTTAAAATAAGCCTTTTACTCCTCCATGTTATAGTAATTTGCAAAATTATTTCAATGCATTTGTAAGTGGTTTTCTGTTTATACTTTAACAAATAGATTATCATTGTATACCATTTTAAAGCCGGACATATAAATAGCATTACAGGGATGAAGGGAGTGAGAGGTGCTGGAACAGGTTAAGTCAATCTCAATCGGGGCTTCCAGCTATATTGATCTGGTAAAGGTCAGGCTGTTGAATGACCTTAAACTGCTTGAAGGACGTGGGCTGAAACTACACATTGAGGAAAATCCGGCCGGAAAGTACACTTTTCTCTCCTGCAGCCTTACCGGCCAGGGGCGTGAGGAGGACACCCTCGCTCTTTTCAAAAACTATGTTGCCGATGTTCTTTCGGATTTGATAATGTGCAAATGGCAGAAAAATATGCTGGGGGACATAATCAGGGAAAATTATTATTATTTTGGGGAGGAAGAGCGGAGAACAATTTTTCAGCATGCCCTCAGGTACCTTGAAGACTATGAAACTGAAGAAATCAATTCCATAATAAAGATAAGAAAGAAAAGAAGGGTACTTTCCAAACTGAGGGAGTTTCTGTCCAGCTACAACCAGATTGTGGTGGAGGGATTTATAAGATTTCGGCTAAAGGAGTACATAAAGGAGTTGGAGGAAGCTGCCGACAAGGCCGTGGATGATTTCCTGATGGACAGAGAATATAAGGAGTTTATTCAGCTCCTGAAGTATTTTGTGGACATTCAGGATTCCCGTACCGATGTGGTAAATGTTGTAATGAAGCCCAACGGCAGCTTCATGTTGTATGACGGGCAGAACAGGGTAATAAACAACTCATACCTGGAGGGGTTTATTTTCGATCTGACAGACAGTGAAATAAACTATGAAGACCTTCTGATCAGCGCCTTGATTACAATAGCCCCCCGGGAGATTATGTTTCATACAGGAAAGGCCGAAAATACCCCAAATACTCTGGAAACCATCAGGTGTATTTTTTCCAACCGGGTTGTGCTTTGCAAAGGCTGCCAACTGTGCGCCCCAACAGATTCCTGAAAACTTGTAAAAGATATTAATAAAGCTTGTTGACCAGGTTTTCATGCCTGGTTTTTTTGTTGCTAAGCCAGGAAAGCATATAATCAATGACTCCCCGGTTTCTCAAGGACCTGCAGGCGTCGGGGATTCATAGATTTCTATGCTGGGATTTCAAGGGAGGTAGCCCTCAATGCTTTTTATTGTTTTTTACCCTGTATTCCGGTAGAATACCCTGGGGGGCGGGAAAGATTAATACATACTATTTAATAAGTCTGCCACTGATAGGGGCGGTTATCGGCTGGGCCACAAACTGGGTGGCTGTTAAACTGATTTTCAGGCCGTATAAACCGGTGAGTCTGTTTGGTTATGTCATTCAGGGTGTGATTCCCAAAAGACGGGAGGATCTGGCCAGAAGTATCGGGCAGGTGGTGGAAAAGGAGCTTATATCTGTGGATGACCTTATTGAGACCGTACGGTCCAGGGAGGCCATGGATAAGATTTCCCTGGCCGTTGCAGGGTCAATCAGGGCCAGGATTATGGACAGAATGCCGGGTTTTGTGCCTTTGTCAGTTAAAAGGGCGGTCTCGGACATCATAACCGACCAGATTCAAAAGGATATCCCCAGCGTTATTGGGGAGTCTATGGAGCGCTTCGGGCGGCTGATGAAGGAAACTGTAAGCTTTCAGTCCATCGTGGAGGACAGGATCAATGGCTTTTCACTGGAGCGGCTGGAGCAGATGGTGACCGAGGTTTCCTCAAGGGAGTTAAAGCACATTGAAATACTGGGCGGGGTGCTGGGCTTTTTTATAGGTTTGGTGCAGGCATTGATCATATACCTTGCCGCTGGTACAAATAGCTGATTACACCTATTAACTGAAAACTGGGGAACGTAGAGGCTGTAAATCAAAAGCAAGCATGGTAATGGGAGAAGTGGTGAAAAAAACATTCTCCACCCTGCATGGTCAGGGTGGTCAGCCTGCAGTTCGGACCCGGGCTTGTTGATGTGGGCAAGGTATATATGCACTTGCTTTTAGACACGGTGTATGAACGGCATGGCAATGAATAACCACATACGATATGCTATGTGAAGAGGCAAAACAACGGCTTGCAGACGCAGAAAATTATTGACCTATTCCCACGAACAGACAAATAATAAATCACACTCCAGACATCAAGATGAGCCTATCGTGCCACGTTGAGTGCGTAGTATCGATGTCAAGGGTGGATGAGTGAGTGTGTGGAAAAGCCTGTAAATAAGGGGTTTGTGAGTTTTCTGGGTCGAAAGCTGAGGTTGGAAAATAGTAATTTTTTCGCTCCGTGGGAACAAGTCCAAGGGGCGGATTTTTGAGCGTACAGAGCAGATTAGATGGCATAGTCCGGTGACAAGAGCAGGTTAGATGTCAGGTGCTCGTGACAGAACGGATTAATAAGAACTTATAAGAAGGACTTAGCATGAATAGAAAAGATTTAAATGAAATGAATAAAAATGAAATGAATAAAGAGGAAGTGATAGAAACGATTACTCCATTGCAGGGCAACGGACCCTCAGACTCCGGACCTTTCTACCATGGCACAAAAGCAGACTTGAAGCTGGGGGACTTGTTGGAACCCGGCCATAACTCTAACTATGGCGAGCGAAAGAATGCCAACTACGTCTATCTGACCGCGACACTAGATGCGGCTATATGGGGAGCTGAACTTGCGGTGGGCGACGAACCTGGTCGGATATATCGTGTGGAACCCACTGGCTGCATCGAGGATGACCCCAATCTGACGGATAAAAAGTTCCCTGGGAACCCAACGAGGTCCTACCGCACCCGACAACCACTGAAAGTAGTAGGCGAAGTCTTGGATTGGGATGGACACTCTTCTGAGAAGCTACAGAAAATGCGGGATCACCTTGACGAGCTTAAACGGCTCGGCATTGAGGCAATTAACGACTGATCACGTGATAGTCGATAAATAGAGTATCATTTTAAGCGAATGTTTTCTTTTTTATCAGGCATAAGTTTGTCAGAATATATTCGGAGAAGAAGACTAAAATTCCGTTCTCAGTAAGAAGATGAGACACATTTAGTAGAATGGCAAAGGGAGGTGTACTTTTTGGCAAGGCGGGCGGGGATGGAATACCCGGGGGGCTCTGTACCAGCGGGGAGTAACTTAAGTTACCTCAATTAATTGCACATTTTCTACTACAACCACCTGATGCCTTTCACGTTTGGCTTTTGTGGAAGCAAGACTGGCCATGTTAATCAAGTCAGTTACAGTCAAGTTTTCTCCTCCGCGAGAACGTTTGTTGCTGCGTCGACCTCCTGCCACGCCTGCCGAAGCACTAATGCACAGATTGTGGGGAGTACTCAATTTGGATATTTTCATTAGTAACTGATTAGCCAGTTCTCTGGCTTTAGATTGGATATCGGGTAATACGATGGCAAATTCATCTCCAGCATACCTGCATAAACAAGCGCTTTCAGGCACATGTACCCTTAACAGGTCTGCGACCAGCTTTAGTATTTGGTCTCCAACTACATGGCCATATTTTTTGTCAACTTCACCAAAATTGTCAATGTCGATAAATATTAAGGAAATTTCATTGTTATTCTGTAAAAGTTTTATTGACTTTTGATATAGATATTCCGCTTTGTGAAGTCCGGTCATGGAATCAATATGTTTTCCAAGTTCAGCATAAATCTGTGTCTGATTAATAATGCCGACCACTTTTTCGCGCTCTAATACAATAATTCTTTCGATCTGGTGCTGTTCTAACATTTCTTTTGCTTCCCAAAGAGAATCTTTGGAATTGATCACCACGGGACTCCGAGTCATGGCATCGGCCACCAAGCGGTTGTGGTGAGTTCCGCGAACATCCCGTGAAGTAATAATTCCTACCAGACGATCATTATCTATCACAGGCAAGCCGCTTTCCCGAAATTCATCCATAATTCGTACCACGGATGCCACACTCATCCATGGTGTTACCGTTCGAACCTTTTTTTTCATAATGTTTCTGACTGTCAACATTATGTTATCTCCTGCATCTTAAAGGTCAATAGATTTTTTTATGGCTATAATCACTTTTATCTGGGCTTTTAAAACTGTGTATTCAGTTGCTACTCTTAGCCCTTCATCCAGTATTATAGGAATTAGTTTTTCCTTGGGAAGCAATTTTAACAATGATTTGCGAATGACTACCGCTTCGAGGGGGCCTTGATCCAGATTAATAATCTCATATTGTTCCGGTGATAGGGCATCCACCATTCTTCTGGCTGCCTCCGGGCCTATGGGAGCCCTTTTCCCAACCAGTAAAACATCCTGCATTGGAGGGATCTCAAATTCTGTCAGGCGTATGGAGACTTCTGCCGTTCTAGTGTTTTCTGTAATGTGATCCACTTATCTGTTTCACCTCACATTATTAATGTCTTTGACTACAGAATAAAAATCCGGAAGTAATTCAGGATCAAACTGGGTCCCACTGCATTTTTCTATTTCCATCCAGCACTCAGATAGATTTTTTTGTTTCTGGTACGGTCTTGGAGATGTCATGGCATCAAAGGCATCGGCCAGTGTTATTATCCTGGTGGAGAGAGGAATATTATATTTTGATATAGCATAATAACCTTTTTTATCAAGCCTCTCGTGATGAAGTAATAGAATTGGTTTCAACTGCTCTCGGCTGTCCAGGGTAAAAACCATGTTTGCTCCTATTTGTGGGTGACTTTTTACTAACATATATTCGTCTGGAGTTAGTTTGCCTTTTTTGTCCAAAATACTGCGAGGTAAAAAGATTTTACCAAGATCATGTAATAATGCTCCAATACTTATGATATATATTTCAATTGCCGATAATTTTAATTTTCGGGATAATAAAGCAGATAACCTGGCTACATTAAGGGAGTGCTGGAAAACCTCCGGGTGGTATTCTTTTATTTGGCGTAATAAACTATTAACTTTCCGGCAATCGATACCGGATTCTTGTGCCAGATTGAGAAGCTTCTCGTCACTAATTAGGATATCCAATATGTTGTCAGCTATTACTGAATTCTGATCGTTATGAAAGCTGAAAAGCAAAAAAAAACCTCCTTCGATAGCTGGCTGCCTTCGGTGCTATCAGATCACCAGGCCCTTTAGCTTTGCGTCCCTACCTTTCGGTAAGTTTGCCTTTTCGGTCAGTTTAATCATACAAAGCATTATTTAGTTCGACATTTAATTCTCGATACCTTCCAGTTATATGGAAAATATAAAAATTCTACATTTTTATGAATTTTTAAAGTTGTGTGTCTTATGAACTCGAAAAAAAGCTGTGCTTATATAATCCCGTGAAGGCTGCCGCCCTTTGTACCGAGCCGGTCCACCCGCCGGGAAATCTCGGGGGACTCCATCAGGGGTGGA
>LADL02003876.1_pt1 | contig 18217 bp, 22 predicted proteins | sample 619721 | NCBI WGS metagenome assembly LADL02 (sample SAMN03397408, study PRJNA257561) | rock porewater metagenome | biome: terrestrial; feature: Opalinus Clay rock; material: porewater; isolation source: Opalinus Clay rock porewater BRC-3 borehole | place: Switzerland: Mt Terri URL, St-Ursanne ...
CGCTGCACCAAGATCGAGCACATGCGGCTCAAGCCGGCGCCCGGCGCGCGGTGACGGTGTGGAGGTGAAAGAGTGCCACCGCCAGAACCGCGGCGGCGCAAAGCTGATGCGCCGCCGCCAGCGGCACGGCTACCACGGTGAGAAGCGTCGCGATGCCGAGCACGACCTGCAACAGCGTAACGTGAAGAACAGCCTTGGCGGAGCGCAAGGCGCCGCTGGCCGTGCGGCGCGCTAGCCAGAATACTGCGAAAGCCGCGGCAAGCACGGCATACGCCAGCATGCGATGAGCGAACTGCGCCGCCGTCGTCTCCTCGAAAATCGAACCCATGCCACCGGGAATCACTTTCCCGTTCATCAACGGCCAGGTGTTGTAGGCAAATCCCGCGTCGAGCCCGGCAACGAACGCGCCCATCACGATCTGCCCCGCCACGAGCACCAGAAATGCAAGCGCGAGGCGGCGTGCGGGTGCCGTGACCTCGGTGGGCTCGCGCCCCTTGGCATGCAGATCATAAATCGTCCACATGACCGCGCCGAAGATCGTGAATGCGAGCGCGAGGTGGGCGGCCAGCCGGTATTGGGAGACGTCGACGCGATGGGTGAGTCCGCTCATCACCATAAACCAACCCAGCGCCCCCTGCGCACCGCCCAACACTGCGATCAGCGCCAGGCGGGGAACAAGCGCGCGCTCGATCTTCCGTGTCAGGACGAAATAGAGGAACGGCCCGATAAAGACGAGGCCGATAAGCCGGCCGACGAAGCGGTGCGTCCACTCCCACCAGTAAATCCCCTTGAACTCGCCGAGGGTCATGCCGCGATTGACGATCCTGTATTCCGGGATCGTCTTGTACTTGGCAAACTCGCTCTCCCAGGCATGCTCCGAAAGCGGCGGGAGCGCACCGGTGACGGGCTTCCATTCGGTGATCGACAGGCCAGAGTGGGTGAGGCGGGTAAGCCCGCCAAGCATGATCATGACCACCAGAAGCGCGGCGACGGCACCCAGCCAAGCGAGCAGCTGGCGCCGGGTCTCCGGTCGGACGGATCTGAGGGCAGCGCTCACCGGGGTCGTACAAGACGACGGCTCAGGGACTTGCGTTTGCACTTTACCCCCCTATCATTGGCGTGAAGCTGCGCCCTCCGCGTGCGTACCGCCCGCAAAATCGCGGGCTCGACCGCAGGCGTCAAGGCGCTTCGCCTGTGTCTGCGTCGTCGTGCCGCGCACGTGCCGCCGCATTTTCTCGACCGCGTGGGAACCGACCTCAATGCCCGTTCGCATCCGTAAGCTCATCGGCCTCGTATTGATGCTGGCCTGGATCCTCGTCTACGCGCTGATCGCCATGGGCGTCGCCGTGCACGTCCTTCCCGAAGCGAACGGCTTCATCAAGTTCGTCTATTACGCCGTCGCGGGGCTGGCGTGGATTTTCCCGATGATGCCCCTGATCCGCTGGATGAGCCGGCCGGACACACCCGCCGTCCGGTGATCCGTCCCGGTCTTCCCCGCCCTGTCACCCTAGGCGCGCGGCGTGCCAGCGCAAATGATCTTCCATGAACGAGGCGATAAAGAAATAGGAATGATCGTAGCCTTGCTGGCGTCGCAGCGTCAGCGGCACGCCCGCACGCGCACAGGAAGCTTCGAGAAGATCAGGCTTCAACTGTGATTCAAGGAAGGGATCGGCCATCCCCTGATCGACCAGAATGCCGCTTACGCGCGCACCGTCATCGAGCAACGCGCACGCGTCATGTCGCCGCCAACCGGTGCGGTCGGGCCCGAGATAGCCGAGCAGCGCCTTCTCGCCCCACGGGCACTGCATTGGTGAGCAAATCGGCGCAAAGGCCGAGACGGATTTGAAGCGCCCCGGCGTGCGCAGCGCGATCGTCAAGGCGCCGTGCCCCCCCATCGAATGACCGAAAATCCCCTGGCGCGTCATATCTGCCGCGGGAAACGCCGCCGCGACGATACCGGGCAGCTCGGTCACGCAATAGCTGTACATTTTATAGTGGTGCGCAAACGGTTCCTGCGTGGCATCCACATAAAATCCCGCGCCGAGCCCAAAATCATATGCACCATCGGGATCGTCCGGCACGCCCTCCCCGCGCGGACTGGTATCGGGAGCGACGATCATCAGGCCGAGTTGCGCGGCGACGCGCTGTGCACCTGCCTTGACGGTGAAGTTATCCTCCGTACACGTCAGGCCCGAGAGCCAAAACAGCACCGGAACCCTGTCGCCGGCTTCCGCCTGCGGCGGCGCAAAGACCGAAAAGCGCATCGCCGTTCCGGTCTTCGACGACATGTGGCGATGGTAGGTCTGAACACCACCGAACGCGCGATGCGTGTTGAGTGTTTCGAGGCTCATCGCGGCCTAGTAGACGACGACGGAGCGGATCGATTCCCCGCTCTTCATCAGATCGAAGGCGCTGTTGATTGCGTCGAGGCCAAGCTTGTGAGTGATCAGGTCGTCGATGTTGATCTTTCCCTCCATGTACCAATCGACGATGCGCGGCACGTCGGTGCGGCCGCGCGCGCCCCCGAAAGCGGTGCCCATCCACACACGCCCGGTGACCAGCTGAAACGGCCGGGTGGATATCTCCTGTCCCGCCGCCGCCACCCCGATGATGATCGACTTGCCCCAGCCCCGGTGACAGCATTCCAATGCCTGACGCATCGTCGTTACCGAGCCGATGCACTCAAAGCTGTAGTCCGCACCACCGTCCGTGAGCTGAATGATCGCGTCGACGATATTGGGATGATCTTTCGGATTGAGAAAGTGCGTCATTCCAAATTTGCGTCCGAGCGCCTCGCGTTCGGGATTGAGATCGACGCCGATAATCTTATCGGCACCCACCATCTTCGCGCCCTGGATGACGTTCAGGCCGATCCCGCCGAGGCCAAACACGACAACATTCGCCCCGGCCTCCACCTTGGCCGTAAACAGGACAGCGCCGACGCCCGTCGTCACGCCGCAGCCGATGTAGCAGATTTTGTCGAACGGCGCGTCCGGGCGGACCTTGGCAAGTGCGATCTCAGGGAGCACCGTGTAGTTCGAGAAGGTCGAGCAGCCCATGTAGTGAAATATCGGCTGGCCGTCCTTGGAGAAGCGCGTCGCGGCATCGGGCATCAGGCCCTTGCCCTGCGTCGCGCGAATCGCCGTGCACAGGTTCGTCTTGCGCGACAGGCAGCTTTTGCACTGACGGCATTCGGGCGTGTAGAGCGGAATCACGTGATCGCCCTTCTTGAGGGTCGTCACGCCCGCTCCGACGTCTACCACGACGCCCGCGCCCTCATGCCCGAGGATCGAGGGAAAGATGCCTTCCGGGTCCGCACCCGACAATGTGTAATAGTCGGTATGGCACACCCCGGTCGCCTTGATCTCGACCAGAACTTCACCCGTCTTGGGCCCCTCGAGATCAACCTCTTCGATCGTCAGAGGTGCACCGGCTTTCCACGCCACGGCAGCCTTGGTCTTCATACCGGTCCTCCGAAGATTGGTGGCCGCGCCGCCGGCGTGTTACGCGGTGATGGCGCAACCGGTTTTTGCGCGCACCTCGTTGAGCGTCACGTCAGGCGCCAGCTCCAGCAGTTTGAGTCCGCCGGGCGTCACCTCAAGCACGCACAGATCGGTGACGATCAGATTGACGACGCCGACGCCCGTCAGCGGCAGGTCGCACTTGGTGAGGATCTTGTGCTCGCCGCTCTTGGCCGCATGCTCCATCACCACGACGATGCGCTTTACGCCCGCGACGAGGTCCATCGCGCCGCCCATTCCCTTGACCATCTTGCCCGGGATCATCCAGTTCGCGATGTCCCCCTTCTCGGACACCTGCATCGCACCCAGGATCGAAAGGTCGATGTGACCGCCGCGGATCATCGCGAAGCTGTCGGCGCTCGAGAAAAACGAGCTGCCCGGCAATGTCGTCACCGTCTGCTTGCCGGCATTGATCAGGTCAGGGTCGACTTCGTCCTCCCTCGGGAACGGTCCGATCCCGAGCAGGCCGTTTTCGCTTTGCAGCCACACGTCCATTCCATCGGGAATGAAGTTGGCGACCAGCGTGGGAAGACCGATTCCCAGATTCACGTAAAATCCGTCCTGCAGTTCTTTCGCCGCGCGCGCGGCCATTTGATCGCGAGTCCAAGCCATCAGATCTCTCCCGCTTAATTCGCGCGAACGGTGCGCTGCTCGATCCGCTTCTCCGGGTGCGGATTATGCACCAGGCGCTTCACGTAGATTCCAGGCGTGTGGACCTGATCGGGATCGAGCTCCCCGGTCTCCACGATGATCTCGGCTTCCGCGACGCATACCTTGCCCGCCGTCGCCGCCATCGGATTGAAGTTCCGCGCCGTCTTGCGATAGATCAGATTGCCCGATGTGTCGGCCTTCCACGCCTTGACGAGCGAAATGTCGGCGCGCAACGAATGCTCCATCACGTAATGCTCGCCGTCGAATTCGCGGGTTTCCTTGCCGTCGGCCACGATGGTTCCGTAACCGGTCTTGGTGAAGAACGCCGGAATGCCGGCGCCGCCCGCGCGCAGCTTTTCGGCCAGCGTTCCTTGCGGCGTGAAATCAAGCTTGAGCTCTCCGGCCAGGTATTGGCGCTCGAATTCCTTGTTCTCGCCGACATAGGACGAGATCATTTTCTTGATCTGTCGCGTGGCGAGCAAAAGGCCGAGCCCCCACCCATCGACCCCTGCGTTGTTGCTGATAACTGTCAGATCCTTCTTGCCGGTGTCGCGCAACGCCATAATCAACGCTTCAGGGATTCCGCATAGCCCGAATCCGCCGACCGCGAGGGTCATGCCGTCCGAGACCAGCCCCTCCAACGCCGCCGCTGCACTGGGATAAAGTTTGTTCACCGCATATCTCCCGCGAGGACCATCAAGGATCCACAGATTGTGATGGCAAAAATAGCGTGGAGAACGCAGGACCAGCCGTTGCCGGCAAGGCCTGCGCACTCCTCATGCCATTGCTCTTAGCGCGCCTGCGCCGCCTTGTCACCCACCTTGAAGGATCAACTTGCCGCAAGTTTCGCGGCGAGCTGCGCGACATGGCGGCCCTGGAAGCGCGCGCCGTCAAGTTCGACGGCGGATGGTTGGCGGCTGCCGTCACCACCTGCAATGGTCGACGCGCCGTAGGGCGAATTGCCCATGACCTCGCTGACGCCCAATTGCCCCTGAAAGGCGTAGGGCAATCCCGCGATCACCATGCCCAGATGCAGCAGCACCGGGTGAAAGGTCAGGATCGTTGATTCCTGTCCGCCATGCTGGCTTGCGGTGGACGTGAAGACCGACGCCACCTTGCCGATCAGGCTGCCGCTTGCCCACAACCCGCCCGCCTGGTCGATGAAATTCTTCATCTGCGCGGCCATGTTGCCGAACCGGGTCGGCGTTCCGAAGATGATCGCATCGTAGTTCGGAAGCTCGGCGATGGTTGCGAGCGGTGCAGACTGATCGAGCTTGAAGCCGGACTTCGCTGCCACCTCCGGCGGGACGATTTCAGGCACGCGCCGGATGTCGACCTGTGCACCGGCGTCGCGCGCGCCTTGCGCAACAGCCTCGGCCATCGTTTCGATATGGCCGTACGACGAGTAGTAGAGAACGAGAACCTTGGTCATATTGAGCTCCATTGAGTGACGCGAGGAAGAGGATGCTGCCGCACGTCAGCGCGGCAGGTCGAACAGCAGGGCTTCGCTTGAGGGCCCCCGGCCGGTGAGTGTCAATTCGCGTTCCTCGCGGATCGCAGCGCCGTCTCCCGCCACCAATGTGACCCCGTTGACGTCGACGCTTCCGGTCGCCACCTGCACCCACGCCAGGCGCCCCGGTGCCGGCGCGTGTGCCACCTGCGTCCCGTCCGACAGCCGCGTCGCATAGACATCCGCGCTTTGGTGCATCGAGACCGAACCGTCGCGGCCGTCGCCCGATGCGATCAGGCGTAAGCGATTGTTCTTTTCGGCGTCCGGAATGGCTTTTTGCTCATAGCTCGGCGTAATCCCGGTCTGGTCCGGGAGAATCCAGATCTGGAGGAGATGGACCGGGTCGCTTTTCGACTGATTGAATTCGCTGTGCCGGATCCCGCTTCCCGCTGACATGCGCTGGACATCGCCCGGGCGAATGATCGATCCGGTCCCCAGGCTGTCCTTGTGGGCAAGCGCTCCTTCCAGCACATAGGTGATGATCTCCATGTCGCTGTGGCCGTGGGTATCGAATCCGCCGCCCCCCGCGACGTGATCCTCGTTGATCACGCGAAGGGGTCCAAACCCCATATGCGCGGGATCAAAATAGTGCCCGAATGAAAAACTGTGGTGCGTGTCCAGCCAACCGAAATTGAAGTGCCCGCGGGCCGCTGATGGTCTGACCGTGATCATGATGGTGTGTCCTTGTCAGAAGTGACGTTCTGAGGGTTAACATCGCCTCGACACGATAAATTGACAATTCCATTAATTATGGAAACATTGTCTACTAAATGGAGACAATGCTTATCCGTGGACAAGCTCGAAAGCCTGCGTGCCTTTGTCAAAGTTGTCGAACTCGAAAGCTTCTCGAAGGCGGCCGAGGCACTGCGCGTGTCCCGTTCGGCCGTGAGCAAATACGTTCAGGAGCTTGAACGCGAGCTTGGCGTGCAACTCTTGAACCGTACAACGCGCGTGACCGCCCCGACCGAAACAGGCGTCAGCTATTATCAGCGCTGCGTGGCGATCCTGGCCGAAATTGACGAAGCGGATCGCGCGGCCTCCAACCTTCAAAGCTCGCCGCGCGGGCTCTTGCGCGTCAACGCGCCGATGTCGTTCGGGACCTTGCACCTTGGGCGCGCGCTCGCCGATTTCATGACGCGCTATCCCGAGGTCACGATTCAGCTCACCCTCGCGGACCAGTTCATCGACCCGACGCGCGACGGCGCCGACGTGACCTTGCGCATCGCCGAGCTTGAGAACTCAAGCATGATCGCACGCCAGATCGTTCCGGCCCGCCGCGTCATGTGTGCGGCCCCGGCCTATCTGGAGGCCCACGGAAGCCCGCAGCGTCCGGCCGACCTGCGCGAACACGCCTGCCTGACGTATGGATATCTTGCGACCGGCAATCAATGGAAACTGAAGGGACCGGACGGCGATCACTGGGTTCCGGTCGACGGACCGCTGTGCGTCAACAACGGCGAAGTGATCCGCGACGCCGCGTTGCGCGGGCTCGGGATCGCCCTGCTCCCGACCTTCATCGTCGGCCCGGAGCTTCAGAGCGGCACATTGGTGTCGGTCCTCGCCGAGTACACCGAAAGTGCGGCGCATCTCTACGCGATCTATCCGCCGACCCGCCACCTCTCGCTCAAGGTGCGGCTGTTCATCGACTTCCTGGTCGAGCGCTTCGGCAACCGACCTTACTGGGATCTTGTGCAGTAACGAGAAGAATGGTCGGAGCGGCGGGATTTGAACCCACGACCCTCAGTCCCCCAGACTGATGCGCTAACCAGGCTGCGCTACGCTCCGACGCTTGGGCTTTGCTCGGACCTGCGAGGTACCGGACGGGGACAAGCTTTCTAGCCGCGCGGGAGGTCGCGCGCAACCGGCAAGGGGGTGAATCTCGAAAAATCAGGCGTGCTGGCGCAGCACCGGGGCCTGGGCGGTCCGCCCGGCACGCCGTTCGGCGAGCAGCGCCTTGACTTCCAGGAGGCCATCCAGGACCGCGTTGAGTGCATCGTGAGGTAAGCCGGCGCCATCCGTTGCCGCCGCAAGGGCCACGATTTCACCCGCTACGGCAGGCGCAGAGCGCGCCGCCACGCTCGGCAACGAAACGCCACTGCGCGCACGTTCGATCACCGCGCGCACGCCCTGCTCACGGATGACTTTCTGCACACCCTTGATGGTCATGCCGTCTGTATAGAGAAGCGCGCGGATGCCCTTCAGCAACGCGAGGTCCTCGGGCCGGTAGTAACGCCGGCCACCGCCGCGCTTGAGCGGCTTGATCTGGGAAAAGCGGGTCTCCCAGAACCGCAGGACATGCTGGGGCACATCGAGCTCGGCGCCCACTTCGCTAATCGTGCGGAATGCTTCGGGAGATTTGACCACCCCTCGTCCCCTTACGTCCAAAAGCGCTGGTCCCGGCAATGCATCCCGCCTATTCGGCGGCCTGGGAGGCCAGCGCCTGATTGATTTGATCCTTAAGCACATGGGAGGGGCGAAACACCAGGACGCGGCGCGGGTTGATCGGCACCTCTTCGCCTGTCTTGGGATTGCGCCCGACGCGCCCACCTTTCTGGCGGACGGAAAACGTCCCGAACGACGAAAGCTTGACGACTTCGCCGCGCGTCAGACTCGCGGCGATTTCGTCCAGGACGCGCTCCACGAGGTCGGCCGACTCGTTACGAGAGAGCCCGACTTCCTGATACACGGCCTCACTGAGATGCGCGCGGGTAATGGTTTTTGTCATCGGCCTTCTCTCCGACTCGGATGGTTAAAGGCTAATGGGATCGAGATTGTCCGTCAATATCAGGGGGTTGTGACCCGTTTCTGAGGTGCGCCGGGTCGTTCGCGTTACCAGCGCACCAGCGCCGCGCCCCAGGTCAGTCCCCCGCCCATCGCTTCGAGCAGGACGAGGTCGCCACGCTTGATTCGTCCGTCCTCAACGGCTGTCGCGAGCGCCAGCGGGACCGACGCCGCCGAGGTGTTGCCGTGCCCGGCGATTGTCGAGACGACCTTCTCCGGCGCCAGGCCGACGCGCCGCGCCGTACCGTCGAGAATGCGCTGATTTGCCTGGTGCGGGACGAACCAGTCGACGTCGCCGACCGGCACTCCGGCCGCCTGCGCCGTCTCCTCGATCACACTCGCGATATTCGTGACCGCGTGCTTGAAGACCTCGCGCCCGAGCATGCGCAGATGACCGGTCGTCTGGGTCGAGGACGGCCCTCCGTCCACGTACAAAATATCGTGCTGGCGGCCGTCCGAACGCAGACACGTCGTGAGGACGCCCCGATCGGCATTGGTTCCCGACCCCGGTTCCGCGCGCAGCACGACCGCCCCGGCGCCGTCGCCGAACAGCACGCACGTCGTGCGATCGCTCCAGTCGAGAATGCGCGAAAACGTTTCTGCCCCAATGACAAGAACGTTTTGCGCCTGACCCGCCTTGATGAAATTGTCAGCAATCGTCAATGCGTAGATGAACCCCGAACACACCGCCTGCACGTCGAACGCCGCACCGCGCGTCATACCGAGGCGCGCCTGCACGGTCGTCGCTGTCGCGGGAAAAGTTTCGTCGGGCGTCGCCGTCGCCAGAACGATCAGATCGAGATCATTGCCCGCCATCCCGGCGGCGGCGAGCGCGCGGCGCGCGGCGTTGATCGCAAGATCGGAGGTCTTTTCACCCGGCGCGGCAATGTGGCGCGAACGGATACCGGTGCGTTCGGCAATCCACTCGTCCGATGTATCTACCATCTGCGCGAGTTCGGCATTCGTCAGCACACGTTCGGGCAGATATGCGCCGACACCACAGACACTCGATCGAATGACACTCACGTCGCAGACGCCCCGCTGATCGTGGCCGGCAGCGCCCCAGCAACCGGCTCACTCGTTTTCATTCGCGCGGCATCCGCCGCGATCTTGCTCACCAGGTCAGCAGACGCCATGTCGACCGCCATGTCGAGCGCCGAGGCAAACCCCACCGCGTCTGTTCCGCCGTGACTCTTGACCACCAGGCCGTTGAGACCGAGAAAAACGCCCCCATTCACGCTACGCGGGTCCAATTTCGCCTTCAAGGCCCGGAATGCACCAGACGACAGCAAAGCGCCAAGCTGGTTAATCCAGGTGCGGCGCAGAGCGGTGGAGAGATAATACGCGACCAGCTTGGCGGTGCCTTCGGCGGTCTTGAGCGCCACGTTTCCCGTGAAGCCGTCCGTCACCACCACGTCGACCGTGCTGGCGCTGATGTCCGTACCCTCGACGAAGCCCTGAAATTTGAAGGCGAGCGGGGTCGCGTGCAGGATCTGCGCGGCAGCCTTGACCGGCTCGTTTCCCTTCACGCCTTCCGTCCCGATGTTGAGGAGGCCGACGGTCGGCAATTCAAGTCCGAACAGGACGCGGGCAAACGCCGCACCCATGATTGCAAAACTGACAAGTTGGGCCGCATCGCAATCCACGTTGGCGCCAACGTCGAGCACGACGGTCTCCCCATTGCGCGCCGGCCAGATCGCGGCGATCGCCGGGCGGCTGATGCCGGGAACGGTACGCAGGGCAAACATCGCCAGCGCCATCAAGGCTCCGGTATTGCCGGCCGAGATCGCGACCGCCGCCTCGCCCTGCGCAACCGCCTGCAGGGCGCGCGCCATGCTCGACTCGCGGCCCTGGCGAAGCACCTGGGACGGCTTGGCATCCATCGAGACGGAGGAGGCGGTGTGGCGGATTTCGCACGCCTGCGCCACCGCGCCGCTGGTCAACAACGGGCGGATAACGCTTTCGTCGCCGTGCAGAAGGAAGCGGGCTTTGGGATGACGCTCAAGCGCGACCTTGATCCCGCCAATGACCACGGAGGGTCCATGATCGCCCCCCATCGCATCGACCGAGATGACAAGTTGCTGCGCCAATTGAGCTCCGCTATCCGCGTTGCAAAGCGGAGTTTAGCCTAGGCGCGGCTCGCGACCGCGACAATCTCGCGCCCATTGTAGTGCCCGCATGCACCGCAAATGTGGTGCGGACGCTTCTGCTCGCCGCAGTTCGGGCACTCATTGTACGCAGGCGCCGCCAGCTTGTGATGCGAGCGACGCATATTGCGCTTGGAGGGCGACGTTTTTCTCTTTGGAACGGCCATGACAAACCTCGGAAGACATCTGAGTCCAGCAGATCGATTTCGCCGAGGCCTTCCTGGGAAGGACCCGCGGCGCCCGGCCGGACACGAGAAGATACTGATTTACGACGCGGTTACAACCGCCCCCTTGCAAAAAGGCGCGATTTATCGCGGCCGCTTCAACGCCGCCAGTCCGGCGAAGGGGTGATCGGCCGCGGTTTCGCCCGCCCCGGCGCCGGAGACCGACGCATCGATTTTCGCGCCTTCGCTGCGTGGGTAGGGATCGAGGGCGACCGAAAGCAGCTGAATCAACAGCTCACCGACCGGAATCTTCCCGTTTTCAGGCATCGGATCAGGCGGATCGGGCGCATCGGGATCGAGCAGATCATAATCGTTAATATCGGGCGAATCCGGCGCCGTCGCCGACACTCCCTTGGCAAATCGCACCAGTACCGGTTCCTCAAGATGTTCCGGCACCGGCGACAGCGAGACGACACACGCCTGCACGACATCCGCTTTCAAGGTCCCGGAAAGCTCCATCCCACCCTCGCCCCAATGCCTGGCATGCAGCGCGGCCGAAAACTGGTCGAGCGCGAGCAGACCCAGGCGGCGGGCGATCGCACCGCGCTGATCCGCCGAGGCTTCGAGTTCAATCTCAAGCGGTCCCTTGCCGAGGACGTCTCGCACGAAAATCTGCGCGTCCCATTCGCCTGGCCCAGTCGCTGCGCCACCTGCCTGTGTCATGCCGCTTCACTCACCGCATCGACCGCGGGGAGCTCGCCGCGCACGAGGTGCTCCAGATTCTTGTGCTCGAGGGCACGCTCCAGACCGCGCGCGAAATCGCTCAGCCGGCGCGAATCCGCAGCCGCATCCCCCAGAACGTTGCGGGCGACGACCACGGCGAAGTCGTGTGCGTCCGGGCCGTCCAGGGCTTCATCGTAAGCCTTGCCGCGTCCGTAAAACGCCGACGCCATCGCGCGCGCCTTTTTTGCGACCGACGTGTCGCTCATCCCGGCCTCGCGCAGGAGCACGTCCATATCCTCAAACAATGTGTCGAACAGAGCCTGCATCACCGGCTTGCCGTCCCCGCCCAGCGCGCGCAGCCGGCGCATCACAAGACAGGTGACGAGCACGAGAAGATCGAACCGGCCCTCAAAGGTGTCCGGCACGCCGAACTCGCGATAAAACACCGGTTCGCGCACGACACGCATGACGGCCGCATAGAGGGTTCGTGCCTGTGCCCTCGCGCGCCTCTCACGCCGGAACCGTTCAAACATCCCATTCTCCCTGCTCCGCACGTCCGCTCGCGGACCGCCGGCACCAAGCTTGAACTTAGTCCCAAGGCGCGCTACGTCAACGTCCAGCACATCGACCCGAGTCACGCGACGGTGTCTTCGCACGGGGAAGCCATGAAATACAGTCAGATTATCCGGTTTATGGCCATCGCAGCTGTCAGCACCAGCGCGGCCTGCGCGCCGCTGGTCGAGCCCACGATCGATCATCGCGGCTACATTCCCGACAACGCCGCGATCGAGAGCATCCGCCCGGGGGTCGACAACAAGCTGTCGGTGTCCAGTCGCCTCGGTACGCCATCGACCAAGGGCGAGTTCAACGGCGAGACCTGGTATTACATTTCCGCCCTCCAGGAAAGCTACATGTTCCGGCGGCCCAAGACGAAGGAGCAAGACGTGCTCGCGATCCGCTTCGACAGCGACGAGCTCGTTCAGGACGTTGCGCATTACGGCCTGGCTGACGGCAAGGTGTTCGCGTTCAGCCAGCGCACAACCCCGACTCGCGGGCGCGAAATGACGTTCCTCGAGCAGATGTTCGGCAATTTCGGGCGCCTCGGGATGCAGGACCCGGAAACCGGCCCGACGCGCGGCCCTGGCGGCCCCGGGGGCTGATCGGCCCCTCGTTCTGGTTACGGCGCTGCGGCCTCGACGGTTTGCAGCAAGGTCAAAAAAAGCCCCGCGAGTGCATCGCGGGGCTTTTTCGATAGTACGGCCAGACTAGTGCGCGAGAACCGCGAGCAACAGCAAGGCCACGATGTTGGTGATCTTGATCATCGGGTTAACCGCGGGACCTGCCGTGTCCTTGTAGGGGTCACCGACGGTATCGCCTGTCACCGCAGCCTTGTGGGCTTCCGAGCCCTTGCCGCCGAAGTTGCCTTCCTCGATGTACTTCTTGGCGTTGTCCCACGCTCCGCCGCCCGACGTCATCGAGATCGCGACGAAGAGGCCCGTCACGATCACGCCCAGCAGCATCGCACCGACGGTCGACAGCGCTGCCGACTTGTCGGCAATGGCCAGGATGATGAAATAGATGACGATCGGTGAGAGCACAGGGAGCATCGAGGGAACGATCATTTCCTTAATCGCCGCGCGGGTCAACATGTCGACCGCCTTGCCGTAATCGGGCTTTGCCGTGCCTTCCATGATCCCGGGGATCTCGCGGAACTGGCGACGTACCTCTTCCACCACCGATCCGGCCGCACGGCCGACCGCCTGCATGCCCATCGACCCGAACAGGTAGGGCAGCAAACCGCCGATCAGCAGACCGACGACGACATACGGGCTCGAGAGCCGGAAGTCGACGACGACACCATCGAAGAAGGGATACTGAGAGGGGTGGCTTGAGAAAAAGGCGATGTCCTGCGTGTACGCCGCAAACAGCACCAGCGCGCCAAGACCGGCCGAACCGATCGCATAGCCCTTCGTCACCGCCTTGGTCGTGTTTCCGACCGCGTCGAGGGCGTCGGTTGTCTTGCGCACTTCCGGCTCAAGGTTCGCCATTTCCGCGATGCCGCCGGCATTGTCCGTGACCGGACCGTAGGCATCGAGGGCAACGACCATGCCGGCGAGCGCGAGCATCGTCGAGACCGCGATTGCGGTACCGAAAAGACCGGCCAGCAGATAGGTGGAGAGGATCCCCGCAACAATCACGATCGCGGGCAGCGCGGTCGCTTCCATCGAAACCGCGAGACCCTGGATCACGTTGGTGCCGTGGCCGGTGCGGGATGCGTTGGCGATCGAGCGCACCGGACGGAAGTCAGTCCCGGTGTAGAACTCGGTGATCCACACGATCAAACCCGTGATGGCCAGACCGATGACGCCGCAAAGATAAAGATCGAGCCCGGTGAACTGCGGCCCATTGGAGGGCACATACGTCACTTTGAGACCGACGATCTTGTCCATGACGGGCCACAGTGCCACCAACGAAAGTGCGCCGGTCACGATCAAGCCCTTGTAGAGCGCGCCCATGATGTTTTGGCTCTTGCCAAGCTGAACGAAGAACGTGCCGATGATGGACGTGACGATGCACACGCCCGCGATCGCGAGCGGCAGCAGCATCATGGCATCCTTGGCGCCGACATTGACGGCTTCTCCGCCGGCAAAGTAGATCGAGGCGAGCACCATGGTGGCAACGATCGTGACCGCGTAGGTCTCGAACAGATCCGCCGCCATACCCGCGCAATCGCCGACGTTGTCGCCGACATTGTCCGCGATCACGGCCGGGTTGCGGGGATCGTCCTCGGGGATACCGGCCTCGACCTTACCGACGAGGTCGGCGCCCACATCGGCGCCCTTGGTGAAGATGCCACCGCCTAGACGCGCGAAGATCGAGATCAGCGAGGCGCCGAACCCCAGGGCAACCAGGGGATCAATCAATGAGCGCTCCGTCATGCCCATGCCGGTCAAGATGCCATAGTAGCCTGCGACGGCAAGGAGTGCCAGGCCGGCGACGAGCATTCCCGTCACCGCGCCGGACTTGAAAGCGATCGAGAGCCCCTTTGCGAGACCCTGCCGGGAGGCTTCAGCTGTGCGCACATTGGCGCGCACCGAAACCAGCATGCCGATATAGCCCGCCACGCCGGACATCAGCGCGCCGACGAGGAAGCCGACGCCGACCCAGATCCCCAGAAGATAGGACACAATCGCAAATATGACGACGCCGACAATCGCAATCGTCGTGTACTGGCGGTTGAGGTAGGCGTTCGCGCCCTCCTGAATCGCCGCGGCAATTTCCTGCATCCGGGCATTGCCGGGACTGGCCGCAAGCACCGACCTGACAGTAACAATCCCATACAGCAGCGCTAGACCGCCGCTCGCAATAACCAACCACAAACCGATGCTCATTTTTTGGTCCCCTGACGGAAGAACTTCATTTGAGGCCTGCGCCGCTTCACGCGGATCCTCCCCGCAACGCATGCCCCATGGGTGGGAAAGCGCGGAAGATGCCAAAGCCGGCCCACGAAAGCAACCGGCAGGAGCAGGTCGGCGAGCGATTGATCCTTCAGCAGACAGAGTTTGCTGCGGCGCAGCAAATCCCGATTGGTCAGAAGGACGCGCTCAGGATGTCTTTGATCTGGACAGACTTGATCGGCGGCGCACCCTGGACGTGCCGAAGCGCATCCTCCAGACGGGTGAGAATGAGGCCTTTGGTTGCCTCGGTTTCGGCCTGATCGACCGGAACCGGCGCCGAATTCATGGCACGGAGCATCGCATCCTGGAACAGCGGCATGGCTTTGCCGATCGCCTGCGCCTTGGCTTCGTCTTCTCCCTTCAGGACCACACCGACGTAGAGATAGCCGACCAGTGTCGCGTCGCGGGTCACCGGCACGATGACCGGCGGCATCATGACTTCGGTCGGGTCGTTGGGCTGGACCTTCTCTTTGCCCGCGGGTGCCGCACCATGGCCTCCGCTTTGCGCTTTCTTGCCGCTTGAGGCGCTGCTTCCAAGCGCGGGCGAAGGGCTCCATGCCGTAATAGCAATGGCGAGCACACACATTGCGGACGCATACGACAAGATCGGGGAGCGGGGGCGCATCCGTGCACAATAAGGGATGCCCGTTAATGCGTCCTTATCCCCCAGCGCGCGGCTCAGAAATGGTTAAATCCGGCTTTCCCGGCCGGCAGCCGCTGCCCGTCCAGCGCAACGACACTGACCCCTTCGCCAGGTTCGAGGACGCCAATCTCGCTGATCGGCACCCCGAGAGCATGCGCGGTCGCAACCACATCATCCGCCTTCGCCGGCGGAACCGAGAACAGAATCTCGTAGTCGTCGCCGCCCGTCGCAAGCTCGAAGAGCCTCTCGGTCTGGTCGTCGGCCCACGCGCGGGCCGCCACTCCCAGCGGAATGCGGTGAAGGTGAAGGACCGCCGCAACCCCCGAGGCGGCGGCCAGGTGGCCGATGTCGGCCACCAGCCCATCCGACACATCCATAGACGCGCTGGCGACCCCGCGCAGCGCTGGACCGAAGGCAACGCGCGGCTGCGGCAGGCGGTAGCGCGTGACGACGTCTTCGCGGAGAACCGGATCGAGCGTGTCGAGCGCACCCGTCAAGGCACGAAGACCGAGCAGGCCGTCGCCGATCGAACCTGTGACGAAGAGCTTGTCGCCGGGTTGCGCGCCCACGCGCCGGACCGCGGCGCCCTGGGGCACCGTGCCTAACGCCGTGACGTTGATGACGAGCGGACCCGAGGTCGCCACCGTATCGCCGCCGATCAGATGGACGCCATAGATCGCCTGATCCTCGCCAAGCCCCCGCGCAAACGGCCCAAGCCATGCGTCGTCCGCAAGGTGACGCGGCAGCGCGAGCGACAGAAGATATGCGAACGGATCGGCAGCCTTCGCCGTCAGATCGGAAAGATTGACGCGCAGCGCCTTGCGCGCGATGAGATCGGAGGGATCGTCGGAGAGAAAGTGGACATTCTCAACAATCGCGTCGGTCGTGATGACCAACTCGTGGCCTTCGGGAATTGAGAGCGTCGCGACGTCGTCCTTCAAACGCAACGCGCCGATGGCGCCGGACGAGAGCGGCGCAAAATATCGCTCGATCAGCGAGAACTCATCCGGCGAGTCGCTCATCCGCTCCCCCTATTCCGGCTGGTCCTCGGCTGGCAGGACCTCCGCCGCACGCAGCCGGCGCGTCAACGCGTCAAGCACGCCGTTCGCGAACGCGGGCTCTTCGCCTTCGAAGAAGGCGTGTGCAATTTCGAGATACTGATCGATCACGACGCGCGCCGGGACATCCGGGCGATAGGAAAATTCGAATGCCGCGCCGCGCAGCAGCGCACGCAGCGTGGCGTCGAGGCGCGAGAGCGGCCAATTCACGCTCAGGACCTTGGAAATCAGCAGATCGAGTTCGTCTTGATGTTCGATCACGCCGAACAGAACGCCCTTGAAAAACTCCGGGTCCGCGATCGACAGATCGAGCCCGTCCTCGAACTCACCGCCGCGTAAACGATGATCCAGAAATTCTTTGGCGACGACGCCGGCATCCGTGCCGGTCATTTCCATCTGATAGAGCGCCTGCACCACCGCCATACGCGACGCCGCGCGGGCCGCATTACGCCGCTGCCGTTCTTCGCTCGACGGTGTTGCGCTCATCGCGCACCGCCTGCAAGCGCGGCACGCAAGGCTATCATGTCAAGACACGCGGCTGTGACGACGCCACCCTTGTTGCGCCGGTCGGGGCGCGCGCGCTCAAGCGCCTGCGCTTCATTCTCGACCGTCAGGATTCCATAGCCGATCGCAAGCCCGCGCTGCACCGTCAAATCCATCAACCCGCGCGCCGACTCCGCACAGACATAATCATAGTGACTGGTTTCGCCGCGGATGACGCACCCAAGCGCCACGAACCCGTCGAAGCGTTCCGCCGCAAAGCCAACGGCGGCCGGAATTTCAAATGCGCCGGGCACTTCGACCCGCTCATACTTCGCCCCCCTTTTTTCCAGCTCGGCAACGGCGCCCTGAACCAGAAAATCGGAAATATGCGTGTAGTATCTCGCTTCCACGATCAGGATGCGCGGCGTCTTCATGTGCGGTGCTCCCCACGGTGATCCTCGTCGGGGATGGCGCATTGCCCGACGATGCGCAACCCGTAGCCCTCAAGGCCGATGACGGCCTGGCGCGGCGAATTCGAGAGCAGCACCATATCTGTCAGACCAAGATCTAGAAGAATTTGCGCCCCGATCCCGTAATGGCGCAATTCGCGCGGCGCCGGAGCGCCCGAATTTGCGCCCTCATTCACGAAATCGCTCAGCGATGTCGCAGTCGTATCGCGAATAATGACGAGAACGCCGCGTCCCTCGCGCTCGATCCAGCGCATCGCGTTACGCACGACATCGGACTTGCTCGGCGAAAGACCCAGCACGTCATTCGTAAGGTTGGCCGCATGCACGCGTACAGGCACCGGGTCCGGTCCCGAGATGTCGCCCTTCACCAGCGCCACGTGCTCTGCATATTCAAGCGTGTTGGCGTAGACGTACATCCTGAACGCACCGCCATGCACACTGTTCACGCGCGTCTCCGCCTTGCGCACGATGAAATGATCGTGCCGGCGCCGGTAGGCGATCAGGTCAGCGATCGTCGCAATCTTGAGGCCGTGCGCCTGCGCAAAGGTGACGAGGTCCGGCAGCCGTGCCATCGTGCCGTCATCGTTCATGATTTCGCAGATCACGCC